>SXGQ01651376.1_pt1 | contig 14181 bp, 8 predicted proteins | sample 3178371 | NCBI WGS metagenome assembly SXGQ01 (sample SAMN11356859, study PRJNA531348) | freshwater metagenome | isolation source: freshwater sample F1-20 | place: China: Fuxian Lake, Yuxi | collected 2017-12-25
CCGGAGCACCCGCCGCGGTGACGATGCGGACCTCGTAGCGGAAGGCGCCGAGCGTCACCGGGAACGGGTCCGAGGTCGAAAGCGGCCCCTGACGGCTGAGGTCGATGCGGCTGTAGAGCGGCATGAAGACCCGAACGTCATGACCAAGGCGACGCAGGTAGAGCGGGAGGGCCCCCGAGACGTCACCAAGCCCGCCGGTCTTGGCATACGGAGCGACTTCAGCCGACACGAAGAGGATATTCACGCCCAAGACGTTGCCCCACGGAGGCGGGATGCGTCAAGCGCGGGATGGCTCGCGAGGCGCCTCGTGACGCGATCGGGTGGGCGCTGAATGAGGGACCATTCAGGATGTCCCGCCGGGGTCGGCCCTGTTCACGGCGGGGGGATCGTGCGCCAGACGCGGCTGTGGGCGTTGATGATGACGTCCGTGCCGTCGAGGGTGATCTGGCGGACCGCATTCAGCCCGTACGCGGCAGGCAGCGCCGAGCCCGAACCATTGAGGTCGCCGCCATTGCCAAAGACCGGGGCCACGAGGCAATCGCCATCGATGACCCCATCGCGGGCCCGCACCATGAGCACTGCGGAGTTCTGGAGCGCCCCGAGGTAGAGGTTGCCCGCGAAGTCGGTCGCGATCGCGGCGGGCTGATTGAGGCGGAGGTCGCGCAGGCGTCCGCCCGCCATGAAGCCCGGGTCCACGCTCGCTGGTACCGGCCAGGCGACCGCGCCCGTCACGGCGTCGACGCGGGCCACGCTGTTCGACGTGAGCGCCGCCACCCAGAGGTCGCCGCGTGCGTCGAGGTGGAGGCCAGCGATGTTCGAGCCGACGCTCTGGCTCAGACGCCAGACGGCGCGGGGCGCGAAGGTGCGGCCGAACGCGGTGAGCGGGGCGTCGGTCGGGTTCACGACGCGGACGACGTTCTCGTTGCCGAAGAAGACGAGGCCGTCGTCGCGCCGGATGAGCCCCGGGAGCCCCGTGTTGATGGTGGCCCGCGCGATGTCGTGGGGCGTCGACGTGTCGGCCTCCGCGGCGGTCGCGGCCTGCCCGTCGCCGACGAAGCGCTCGAGGACCCGGGTGGCGTCGGACGCGAGGAGACTCAGCCGCGTGATGCGCGGCAGGACGGTCTCCGCGATCAGCAGGTGGTCGGGACCGTCGAAGCTGAGGCTCGAGATGGTGCCGAGGTGGGCCGCTCGTGCGAGGGTGCCTGGCGGGCTGTTGCCGAGGACGCCGGTGCCCGCGAGCGTGTGGAGCCTGCCGGTCGCGAGGTCGAGCCTCAGGACGCGGTTCGAGCCAATGAGGTAGAGAGCGTTGCGAGGCACGTCGACGAGCACCGACGCGCCCCCGACGATCGCGCCGACGCTCACCGCGGACTGGCCGTCGAGCGTCGACGGGAGGGCGCCCGCGATGGTCGTGATGACCGCGCCGCGGCCGTCGGCGTGACGCGTGATGCGGCGCAGGAGGCCCGAGCCGGCCACGAGGAGGTCACCGTCTGGCCCCATCACGACGTTGGCGCTGCGGGCGAGGCTCGCGGCGAGCGGGTCGCCGCCGTCGCCGCCATGACCCGTGACCGGGACGGTGGCCGCCTCGGGCCAGTGGCCAGCGAACAGGGCGATCGGGTCGCTCGGGGTGACGCCAGCGCTGAAGCCGCCCGACGAAATCACGCGGCGGATGACGCCGCCGCGGCTGCCGACAAAGAGGTCGCCGGTCCGCGGGTCGAGTGCCAGGCCGCTGGCGTTGAAGCGGAGCGTGAGACGAGGCTGCGTGAGGTCCGGGTCCTGCGCGCCGTCGCGGACGCCGGTGTCGGACTGGGCGTGGAAGATGAGCTCGGTGTCGGTGGACAGCGAGGCCTCGGCGGAGGTGAAGGTCCTGCCAAAGGCGATCTTGCGCACCGCCTGGAAGTTCGAGAGGTAGATGGCGTCGCTGCCGTCGACGGCGATCGCGGCTGGGTTACCGGTACCATATTTTTGAAGCAGATGGACGTTACCACGCTGAAGATCGACGCCCCAGGCGCCTCGCAGGATCCCGGGGCCCTGAAGATTCAAGGCCCGGAGCGCGGTGTTCTGGTCATCCGCGATCAGCAGGACACCATGCTGCGGGAGGTATTTCAGGTCGGAGATGCCGTTGAAGGTCGCGTCCGCCGCCAGCACGACCGGGGCGCTTCCACCGACGGTGAGCTTCCCCGTCACGGCCGTCTCGGCGCCGCTCCCGAACGCGAGTCGGACGACGCGGGACGACAGGGCGATAAAGAGGTCACCGGTGTTCGCGTCCGTGGTCATGGCGCTGGCACCGCCCCCGGTCCGGAGCGTGCCGAACGCGTTGGGAGGCCAGAGCTTTCCGAAGGCGGTGACCGGGGCGGCGGTCGCGTTGAAGGCTCGGAGGGCGCTCGGCTCGGGGACGATGACGAGCCCGGATGGGTGGGCGTGGACGACGTTGCTCGCGAGCGGCTTGCCGAGCGGAGCGTCACCGTCGAGGGGGGACGCGACCGTGGACGCGGCGGAGGTCACGAGCGTCTCGCGGGTGCCGGCGACCCCATAGACGCCAGCCTCGACCGTCTCCCCGCTGCGTGCGGGGTCGACCGTGACAGCGACGAGGTTCGGGCCAAAGACGGCGGTGTCCGGAACGACGACGACGAGGCGGTCGACCTCGGCCGACAGGACGCGGGCGGGCTGGCCGTCGAAGGTGACGCGGTGGCGGTCGACCTCGGCCTCCTTGAAGCCCGAGCCAGCGATCACGACGACCGAGCCGCGGCGCCCGAGCTCGGGGGTCAGCCACGCGACGGACAGAACGGGCTCGGAGCCCTCGATGACGACCGGGACGCTGCTCGTCGCGGCGTCACGCCCGGTCGCCGCGAGACGGACAGGCCCTGTCCGGGCATCGGCCGGGACGGGGACGGTCAGCTCGGTGCCCGCCGCGTTGACGGCGGTCGGGGACACCTCGGAGGCCGCGCCGGCGAAGCGGACCTTGATCTCCGCTGGCGAGAGGCCCGTGAACCCGCACCCGACGAGGACGATGGACCCCGCCGTCAGAGCGGCCTTCGCGCCGGTGACGGCGAGGCGCGCGGGGAGGCTTGTCCCGGTCATGCGCAACGGGAAGGGGCTCGAGCGGAGACCGTTGATGACGAGGAAGGCCGCGCCCGTCGTGAGGTCGGCCTCGGAGGCGGAGCGGCTCAGCGCGAAGGATGGCGGCGTGTCGCCCGTCGCGCTGAGGCGACGGGTCGAGCCGCCGCTCGAGGGGGCCGCGAGGACGTTGTGGGCGCTGGTCACGTCGAAGCCGGAGGCGCCGAGGTCATTCGCGGTGAGAAGGTCCTCGAGGGTCCTCGCCGTGGTCGGCCCCTTCGTGACGACGGGCAAATGCGTGAAGCCGTTCGGGAGGTTCGCCGGGCTCGCGGCGCTCGCGGCCCCGCCAGCCATCACCGTGAGGTGGCGCGTCGCGGCGGTCGCGGCGGGCGTCGTGACGCGCAGCAAGCCCGGGTTGACGACGGTCACCCGCGGCGCGTCGAGCTCCGAGGTCAGCCCGCCGAAGCGGAGCCCGAGCGGGCCGGTTCCGTCGGCTCCTCCGATGGGCTCGACGAAGCCCGAGCCGAAGACGAGGAGCTCCTCGCCCCCGGTCGCGCTGCCAGCCGCGGGGTGGGTCGCGGTGATGGTCAGGGCCGGGTACACGTCGACCTCGAGCGCGACATCAAGCGTCTGACCGTCCACCGCGGTCGCGCGGAGGACGAGCCGGTGCGGGGAGCGCGCGTCGGCCAGGTCCGGCGCCCACGTGACGTCCTCGGCCGTTGGCGTCCAGGCGAGGGCGCTGGTGGCCGCGGTCCAGACGATGCGGGACGGGACGGGGTTCTCGACGATCGCCCACGTGATTTCGTCGCCGGGCATGGCGCCCGTCTGGGTGGCTGTCGGGCGAAAACGCCACTGAAAGCCGACGCGCGCCGAGGACACCGGTGACGCCGTCAGGACGACAGGGCCGCGCGGATTGCAGCTGCCGTCGCCCTCGGGGTCGGTGTAACCCGGGGTGAGGCTCGCGTCGCACTGGTCGCAGGTCTCGCCGAGGTAACCCGCGTCGCACTGGCACAGGGCGGCGCCGCTGCGGTCGTCACAGACGCCACCCTGCGGATTGCATGTGTCGGCCCGGCAGGCGGGCTGGCAGGTCCCATCATCATTGTTGTCCTGGTAAAACGTCGCACATTCTTGGCACGTGGGTCCAGCGTACCCCTCGGGGCAGCCGCAGGTCCCGTCGATGCAGGCGGCCGTCGCGATGCAGTCGGTCTGAGTCGCGCAGGCGCCAAGGCAGGCCCGAGCGGCCGTGTCGCAGGCGAAGTAACCGCAGGACGCGGTGGTGTAGGCGCAGGCGCCACCAGCACAGGCGGGGCTCGTCTGGGTCGTGTAGGTGAGCTGATCGTCGTTCTGCCGGCAGCCGACTGCGGCGCAGTTCGCGAGCCTCGCGTCGCCGTCGTCCTTCCCGCCCGAGCAGTCGTTGTCGACCCCGTCGCAGAGGTCGCGCGCGCGGGGCGTCCCGAGGCAGACGGTCTCACCCGAGACACAGCGACTCTCGCCCGGGCAGGTGCTCGCGATCCCCTCGGTCGACAGCTGGCACGGGGCCGGAGGGAGGTCCTCGTCGACCGCGGCGTCACAGTCGTTGTCAACGCTGTCGCACACCTCTGGGGTGGGTGGGCTCGCCGAACAGGCCGTCAGGCCCTCGGGGCCACAGGAGCGGGTCCCGGCGCAGGCGGCCTCCACGAGCGGGCCCACGCCGCGGACCATGCAGGTCTTCTCGAAGTCGCGCTCGACCCAGGAGGGGCGACACTCGCAGGTCGCGCCTTCGGAGGGCACGCACAGGCCGCGCGTCGTGCCCCCGTCCGCGCCCGACTCGCAGGTGTAGCCATCGGGGCAAGCCGCGTCCTCGCCGCAGGGCGTGGCGCAGAAGCGACCCTCGTCGGGGTCGGCGGCGGGCAGGCAGACGCCGTCCCCGCAGTCGCGGTCCCCGAGGCAGGGGCGACACAGCGTCACGTGGCGTGGGTTGCAGACGAAGACCGGGTCTCCGCTGCCGCCAAGTTGGGTGCAATCGAATCCGAGCGGGCAGTCCGAGGTACAGCTGCGGGTGCAGATGCGGCCGTCTGGCCCCTCGACGCAGAACCCGCCCGCGCAGTCGTCGTTCGACCCGCACGGGCAGTTGAAGGCGCGCGCCTCGCTGTCGCAGCCCTCGGTCGTGGGGGTGTCCGCGGTCGCGCTGTCGAAGCCGATGTCGAGGGCGGGACCGGTCTCAGGCGGGTCTGAGGACACGTCGGAGGTCGAGGTGTCGACGATCACATCGATGAGGCCCCCCTCGAGCGGCTGCCCGCAGGCGCTGTGGGTGAGGAGACAGAGGACAGCTGGCATGAGGCGACGCGCGGCGGTCATGAGTGACTCCTGCAGGGTGACGACGGGGCGGCTCCTAGCTGCGCACCCGCGCGCTGGCAAGGCCTGTCGTCGGGCAATCTGGCGCGCTGGGCGGTCCCCCATCGGTCATCGCTGAGTGAGGAATCATTCAGTCGCTCGCGCTTTGGACTGTCTGGCGGACGCCGTCCGTTGGAAGCGCTGGCCGGAGATGTCCATGGCACTCGACGAACCCTTTGATTACCACGTGAGCCGACCTGCGGCGCGCTGGCTCGCGCCAAGGCTGCGCGCGCTCGGGATGACGGCCGACGGCGTGTCGCTGCTGGCGTTGGCGCTCGGGGTCGGCGCCGGGGTGTGCCTCGGGCGGGACGGACGATGGCCGGTGATCGGCGGCCTGCTGCTGGTCGGCATGATCATCGGCGACTGCACCGATGGCGAGGTGGCGCGCCTCGGACCGCCCTCGGAGAAGCCCTGGCGCGGGCGGCTGCTAGACGGCTTCGCGGACCTCGGGACGGTGGTCGCGGTCCACGTCGGGATGGCGATTCACGTCGCTGGCGGTGAGCCGTGGCGCGGCCAGACGCCGGACGGGATGATGGCCGCGGGGCTCTTCTCGGCCGCGTTCATCGCCTTCGCGTGGAAATCATCCGTACTTGATGACGTAAAACAGCGTCTGAAGCCCGCGTCGATCGACCTCGACCTGCCGCATTACCACGCGCAGGCAAGCGGGGGACTCGAGCGGGCGCTCCTGTGGCTCTTCTCGCAGTACGTGCGGAACGCGGCCCGCCTCGCAGGCGAGGGGCGCAACGCGAGCCCGGAGATCTTCCGCCTGGTCGCCTGGGTCGGCCCGACGCATCACCTCGCCGCGATCGCCTGCGCGGGGCTCGTGAGTCCGCTCGTGCCGCACGCATTCGGGCTCTACGCGGCCGCGACGCTGCTCCCCGGCAGCGCGTGGCTCGCCTGGGTGCTGCTGCGCGCGCGGCGGGCCCCGCTACATTGACGGGCGCTCGGGCGGCTCGAGCAGCAACAGGAAGGCGCGGGAGCGGGCGTCTGGCCCGCCAGCAGGGGCGAGGGCCAAGAGCGCCTCGGGCGACAGGGGGCCGCAGCGGAGGTGGTAGAGCCCATTGGGGACATCGACCCAGGCGCTGTCCTCAGAGCGTGCCAACGAGGCGTCGGGGGGGCGGGTGAGGGAGCCGGAGGCGCCGATGAAGAGGCGCCCGTGACGCACGAGAATGCGGCGTACGGGGCTCTCGACCGCGGGCCACAGCTGGGGGGCGACGCGCGCGCGGTGGCTCACGAGGACCGCGATCGGCCCGCCCTCGGGCTGCGGGTGGACGAAGCCGTTCGTCGCAGCGCCCGGCTCGCCCGGTCGGCGGAAGGTGCCCGAGTCCGGCCATCCCCGTCCGAGGTCGGCGGGATGGAAGACCGCCCAGCCGTCCCCGTCGGCCTCGACGTTCAGCCAGCGATGGGGCAACTCCGCGGTCAGACGGCGGGTGGCGCGCTGCGTGAGGATGGCGGCCGGGACGTCGCGCCCCTCGGGCGCAAGACCCGCGTGCATCGCCTCGAGGTTCTCGAGCAGCAGCGGCGCGACACGGCTCGGATCGTCAAAAAGGGCGAGCCGCTCATCGGGCGCGAGACGCCAGCCGAGCGTCGTCGCCCACTGCCCGAGCGGCTCGGTCCCGAGCAGCTCGAACGCTTCGCGCCAGTGAAGGGCCCAGGCGTGGTCGAGGGCGGCGAGGGTCGCGAGGACCGCGCGCAGCGGGGGTGGCGGTTCGGCGAAATCCTCGGGACGAGCCTCGGCCGGGGCCACGGCGATCGTCGGGACGCGGCGGTGCGTCAGGGAGTCGGGCAGCAGTTGCACCCGCGCGAGCCCGACGAGCCGATAGCGCCGGCCCGCGCCAAGCCCGGCGGGGTCGACGCCGTCCGGGAAGGGCTCGCACGCCTCGACCCGGGCGAGGACGCCAGCGCCATGAATCTGCTCGCGGGCGGAGGCCTGGAAGCCGACCGCGACGACACCGCCCGGGCCCGCCTCTGCGAGGGCGTCTTCGGCCCCACCGCCGAGGCTTCCACCACTCGTGCCAGGGGTCCAGAGCGACGCCCCGGGGTGGAGGGTTGCGTGTCGGATGCGGCAGAGCGGATAGGTGTCGCCGCCGTCACCGCCGTCCTTGCGCCAGAACTGGAAGAATCGTCGCAACCGTCGCCCTCCCGGACGCGCCTCCGTGACCGACGCCGTCAGCGCCCGCGGACGATCCAGGCGCGGTAGGCGTCGAGGTTGCGCGGGCGCCCGAGGAAGGCTCGGATGAGCTCGTCAGCCGGACGCGTGCCGCCTGGCTCGAGGACCTTGGCCGCGTAATCGCGGGCGACGGCGGTGTTCATGAGGCCAGCCTTCCTGAAGCGCGTGAAGAGGTCCTTCGCGATCGCGAGCGACCACTGATAGGTGTAATAAATTGCGCTGTACCCCATCAGATGGCCGAAATTCGCATGCAGGTGGTCGACCGCCGGCTTCGGGAAAGGCGCGTAGGTCTTGTACATTTGGGCGGTGAAGGCCTCGAAGTCAAGCCGCACCGGGTCCTCGAGGTGGAGGTAGAAGCTGAAGGCCGACAGATAGACCTGGCGCAGCAGGTCGATGCCACGGCCGAGCTCCTCGGCGGTCCGCATCGCCGCGACGAGGGAGGCCGGGATGGCCTCGCCGGTGTCGACGTGACGCGCGAAGCCGCGAAGCACCTCTGCGTCCCAGGCCCACTCCTCGAGCAGCTGTGAGGGGGCCTCGACGAAGTCCCACTCAGTCTCGATCCCCGCGACGCCGAGCCAGCGCGACTTGCGGGCGAGGAGCTGGTGGATCAGGTGCCCGAACTCGTGGAAGAAGGTCGTCACGTCGCGGTGCTCCATGAGGGCCGCGTCGCGCCCGTCCACCGACGGCTCGGGAAAGTTGCAGACGAGGCTCGCCCACGGGATGCGCCCCTCGGCGAGCCCGCTCTGGATCGTGAACATCGCGGCGTGTTTGTACTTGTCGGCGCGCGGGTGCATGTCGAGGAAGAAGCGGCCGACGCGCTTGCCGTCACGTCGCATCTCCCACGCCTCGACGCCCGGGTGCCAGGCCTGGACCGTTGGGAGACGGGCAAACTCGAGGCCAAAGAGCTGGCCGTAGAGCTTGAAGACACCCTCCTTGACCCGGGCATAGGCAAAATACTTGCGGGCCTCCAGGGCGTCAAACGATGCCTGCTCCTTGCGAATAAGTTGCATGTAATAGAAGCGGTCATGAACCTCGAAAGCGGTCGCGCCCGCGTCGTCCTGACGCTTGCGCGCGAGGAACGCGGTGAGCTCCTGCTCGGCGCGCGGACGAATGATGTCGTGGATTTCGCGGATGAAGGTCTCCACGGCGGCCGCCGAACCCGACATCTTGTCACCCGTCACGTAGTCGGCCCAGTTCGGGTGCCCGATGAGCGCGGCGAGCTCCTTGCGCAGCGCGAGGATGCGCCGGAGCGTGTCGCCGTTTGCCGGGAAGCCGCGGGAGGCGTGGGCCTCGTAGAGCGTGCGCCGCAACGCCTCGCGCTTGGCATAGGTCTGGACCGGAAAGAAGTCGGGGTAGTCGGTCGTGATGACAACCTGGCCATCGGCCCGGGGCGGATGCGCCGCGAGCCAGTCCTCGGGCAGGCCCTCGAGGTCGGCGGGAGCCGCCATGACGGTGCGGACGTCGCCGTTGATGGCGCGGGTGTACTGCTGGGAGAGGGTCACGAGCTCCGCGTTGATCTCGGCCACACGGATCCGGGCCGCGTCGTCAAGCCCGACGCCAGCCCGGCGAAAGTCGCGCAGCAGCTTCTTCACGTAGAGGACCGTCGTCGCGTCGAGTCCGCGCGCCCCGGGCTTCGCGTCCTCGACGCCGAGCGCGAGGAGCGTCTCGTAGAGGCTGCGGTCGAGGCTCGCTGCGGTCGTGAAGGCCGAGAGCTGCTCACGGCACGCGCCCGCGGCGTCGCGCGTGGCACCCGACGGGCTGACGTTGAAGAGCAGCGAGGCGAGGCCGCTGACCGTGTCGAGCGCCAACGTCATGGCGTCGAAAGCCTCGATGCGCGGGATGGCACCGTCGACACCCGCGCGGATGCGGGCGCGCTCGGCTTCCGCACGCGTGATGGCCTCGCGGCAGGCTCGCGTGAAGCCCGTCGCGTCAGCCCAGACCGCCGCGTCCTGTCCGTCGAGCATCGCCGCGACGACGTCGGGGAGGGGCTCGGACGGCGCGACCGGGGTGGGCGCGGGGGGTGCAGGTGGCGCAACGAGTGGCGCCTCCGGGCTGCCAGGTGGCGCGGTGGGGGCTGGCGGCTGAGACGGCAGGCGGGTCTCGGCGGTCTTGCAGCCAGCTCCGCCACAGGCGACGAGGGCGGTGCTGATGAGGGCCGCGAGCGGGGCGTGACGGCGGTGATGCATGGGCGACGATTCCTCGCGTCGAGGGGCGGCGTGAGCCACGTTCAGCGAGCGGCGCAAGACCTCGCGCCGTCACCCCGGTCGATAGCAGCCCAGGGGCCCGAGGGCAAGGGGGGGACCCCGGAGCGCCCCGACCGCGCAGGTGGCCGGACAGGGGGGGCTCAGGCGGGCCCCGGCCGCTGCGGCGGGCGCGCGGCCGCGACCGCGACGACCTCGGGGGAGAGGACACGGACGAGGTCTGCTGGGTCAAGGGACACGAGGAAACCACGACGCCCGCCGTTGATCCAGAGACGCGGCAGAGCCAGAATCGAGGCCTCGACCAGCACGGGCATCGCGCGCCGCAGCCCGAACGGCGACGTCCCGCCGACCTGGTAGCCGCTGTGGCGCTCGGCGACCGCGACGTCGCACGGCCTGACGCCCTTGGCGCCGCATGCGGCGGCGAGGCGCTTCTCGCTCACCATGAGGTCGCCGTGCATGAGCACGCAGAGGGGCTGCTTCGCGTCGTCCTCGAAGAGCAGCGTCTTGACGACCGCGTGCTCGTCGACCCCGAGTGTGGCCGCGCTGTGACGCGTACCGCCGCGCTCAACGTATTCGAATACGTATGGCGTAAAGGCCACCCCAGCGTCCCGGAGGGCGCGCGTGGCAGGTGTCGCAGGGTGGCGCTCGCTCACGAACCCGGCTCCCGGCGCGTCGGTCCCGGGGCCGGATCGGGGCCCGGTCCGCGCGCCGTCGCGCGTTGCAAGCCGCCAAGGAGCGAGCCGAGGAGACCCGCAACATCGAGGGAGACCGTCGGCGCGGGCCGACGACCATCGGAAGCGGAGGACGGCTGCTCCGAGGCGGGCGCGGCGGGCGCGGCCGCGACGGGCGGCACCTGCGCCGCGGCGCGCGCGAGGAGACCGGCCATGACCTCGCGCGGGTCTGGCATCGACGGCGGCGGCGACTGCGACGCGCTGACCGCGTCGGGGCGCGGCGGCGGCGGTTCGCCCGCGAGCCCGGTCCGGACGTTCTCGACGAGCCCGACGAGGTTCTGCCGGAGGGCCGCGGTCATCGCGCCGAGCGGGCCGGTGGCGGAATCGGCCGCGGGCAAGCCCGCCCCAGCGAGCCCGTCACGCACCCCGTCGAGGATGGCCGTCAGGGCGGGCAGGCCGTGGCTCGCCGCGAGCTTGCGGTCGAAGACCACGTCGACGCGGCCATCGGGACGGCTCACGACGCCCTGCTCGATGACCTGCCCGACCGCATCGTCCACGATCGCGTCGAGGCGCTGCCGCCACTCGGGCTGACTCGGGTCACGCGGACGCGCCTTGCGGGCCTTCCCGAGCGCCTCCCGGAGCGCCCGCACATCGGCTGGACGGCCTGAAGGGCGCGTCTTGCGCCCCACGTGTGCCGCGCCCCCAGGAGCTGGCGCGGACGTGGACCGAGCGGCGGCGGGTTCGGTCGCGGCCGGCCCGGGTGGGGCGACGGGGTCATCGGGATCGCGGCTCATGGCGTGCCCTCCTCGAACGCAAAGATCGGCACACCGTCGGCGCGCCCCTTCACCTGGTGCGACCCGCGCGGCGTGGCCTGCCCCCGCAGGTCCTCGGGCAGGGCCTCGAGCGTCGCGGCCGACACGAGCAGGTTGGTCCCGAGCGGCTTGTTCAGCGCCTCGATGCGCGCCGCGACGTTCACGACATCGCCGATGAGGCCATACTTCATGCGCGTCTTCGAGCCGATGTTGCCGGCGACGACGCGCCCGCTGTGGATGCCGGTCCGCGCGCGCAACCGCGTCTTGCCAGCGCGGCGCCAGATCTCGGCCGACGGGGTACCCTCGAGCCGCGCGTTGAGCCCAGCGAGGGCCTCCCGCATCGCGAGCGCGCAGCGGACTCCGGCCTCCGCGTGGTTTGAAACCTCATTCGGGGCATTGAAAACGGCAAGAATCGCATCGCCGAGAATCTCGATGATGCAACCCTCGTACCGGTCGATGACCTCGTTCATGACGCCGAGGTAGGTGTTGAGCAGCTGGACGACCTCTTGCGCCGGGGCGAGCTCGGCCATGGTCGAGTAGCCCTCGATATCGGAGAAGATGACGGTGACGTCGCGCTCCTCTCCGCCGAGCGCCCCCGCGCTCCTGTCCGAGAGGAGACGTCGCGCGATGTCGGGGCTGACGTAGCGCCCGAAGGTGTCGCGCAGCAGCTCGCGCTCGCGCAGGCTGTGCGCAATCCCGCCGAAATGGTTGGCCATCAGGCCGAACTCGTCGGCGCGCGCGACCGCGACCTCGACGTCGAAGTCACCCGCCGCGATACGGTCGGCCGCGTGCCCGATGACCTCGATCGGGCCCTTGATGCGGCGGCCGAGGACGAGCCCGAACACAGCGAGCATGCAGACGACGAGACCCATCACGGCGAGGACGATGGTCAGGACACGGCCGCTGATTTCGAGGATCTGCGTCGCGTCGACATCGACCCCGACGAGCGCCCACGGCCGGCCGTCGGCGCGGCGGATCGGGGCGTAACCCGAGACGCTGCAGGTGCCGCCGCCGTCGTCGTCGCAGTACACCTCATCTTCCTGAGACAGCTCGATGAAGCCGCGCATGAAGAGGGGGACCTGAGAGGCATCCCACGGGGCGCCTGGGGCGTCCGCCTTGCCGAGGGTCCAGACGTCGACGACCGTCACGGTGTCGTGGGTCGGGTACGGCCCGTCCGGATCCCGCCCGCGTGAAATGTAGATGCGGGTCATCGCCGGGTCATCCCGCATGGCCTGCACGAAGCGCTCGCGCAGGGCCACATGACGCGGATCGGCCGGGTCGGGCCGCGCGATGGCGGATTCGTCGCGAACCGGGTCGACGCTCCGGGCGAGGAGCGCCGCGGTCGCGCGGATCCGGGCCTGAAGCCCCCGGAACTCCGACTGGAACATCAGGTCGTACACGACCCACCCGACGCCCGCGAGCAGCACGACCATGACGAGCCCGTTGAAGAGCGTCAGGCGAACGTGGAAGCGTTGCCACCACCGAAGGTCGCGGAGACTCTGCACCGGTTTCGCGCTCGGAGGATGTTCGCCCACCCCACCAGCATCCACGGAAGCATGACGGACGGCAAGGCGGGCCACACTTCTTTGCAAAAGGTGGCACGCGAGGTCGCGCCATCGCGGTGGATTCAGTTGCAAGCGCTGTGCCCGGTCGGCTATGAGCCACAGACGCCCGCGGGGGTGCCTCCCCCGAACGCAGCCCCCCACGTCACCGGGTGACCGCATGAGACCGCCCCCTGCCCTGCCCTGCCGCGCCGCCTCAGGCCTCGTCGCCGCCACGCTGGTCCTCGGCCTGCTCGCGAGCCCGGCGGGTGCCGAGCCGGCCGCGCGCGTCCGTCTGAACGGGGTCCCGGCGCCCGTCTACTTCAACGACGGCGACAGCTTCCGCGTGCTCGACGGTATGCACTCGGGCGGCAAGGCCCGGCTCGGCGGCTTCAACACCCTCGAGACGCCAGGCCCTGTCCACCAGTGGGGCCGCTGGACCGCGCGCGAGCTCTACATCAACTCGAAGATGGCGACGCTGAACGGCCGCCGCGGCGTCTGGTCCTGCACCTCGGACATGGCGACCGACACCTACGGGCGGACGCTCTGGTGGTGCCCCGACCTCGCCGCCGACCAGATCCGGAAGGGCCTCGCCCACGCCATGTCGGTCACCGAGCAACCCGCCGACGCCCGCCTCCTCGCGGTCCAGGCCGAGGCCATCGCGGCGCGCCGCGGCATGTGGGCCCATGGCGTCCCGGAGTACATCCTGACCTCGGTGCACTCGGCCGACACCGACATCGAAGGGCGCGGTACCTACAACCGCCTCGTCTCGACGAAGGACGGCAGCTCGCTCCGCTGGATGCACGACGAGGTCCACACCGAGTGCACGGTCGTCTGCGACGAGGGCGTGGACACCCGCCCGCGCACCGAGGCGGCCATCGCGGCCCTGCGCGCGGACCCGACCACCAAGGGCCTCCTCACGGCGGCGGCCTATACCGAGCCTCGCCGCATGACGTTGCTCGTCAACGACTTCCTGCGCGGGCGGCCGCTCGGCAAGCGCCTCGTCGACGCGTCGCACGAGGGGCCGATTCGCGCGATCCTTGAGGCGCGGCGCGCTTCGGGCGAGCTCGGGCGCGAGGTCAGGGTGCCCGCGTGCATGACGCACGTGCTGTTCGAGCGGCGCTACGGCGGCGGCAAGGCCGCCTGCCTCAAGTGAAGAACGCGCGACAAGGTCGCCTGACGCGGGCCCTCAAGGCGCGCGCGGAGGAGTTTCGGATGCGGGCAGACAGACCAGGTCTCGGGGTTGCGGGCGCTCGGCTCGCCGCGGCGCTCGCGCTCGCGATCGGACCTGTCGCAGGTAGCTGCGACTGGAAGGCTCCGGTCGTGCCCGTCTACGGGTACGAGGTCGGGGACGAGGGC
>SXGQ01710084.1_pt1 | contig 14181 bp, 15 predicted proteins | sample 3178371 | NCBI WGS metagenome assembly SXGQ01 (sample SAMN11356859, study PRJNA531348) | freshwater metagenome | isolation source: freshwater sample F1-20 | place: China: Fuxian Lake, Yuxi | collected 2017-12-25
CTAGCAACGCCTAACGGCGTTGTACGCTTAGATTAATTCTTACACAGCTTGAAGCTTTAAAGCATCGCCGCCCTAGCTCAGTCGGTAGAGCGTCGCTCTCGTAAAGCGAAGGTCATGAGTTCGATTCTCATGGGCGGCTCCCTAAATTGAGCAAAAAAGGTTTGAATTTGATCATTTTTGCAAACTTTTTGGATTTGGATGCTACTAAAATGAAGTTCTCAGCCAGGATTATTTAATTAGTTTTACATTTATCCAGACAACAAGCCCTTTCTTTGAGACCGTTGCACACACTGGACGTCCCTAACCAGGTAAGGAGAAAGAAATGGTAAATGAGTAGTTGAATAATAGTAAAAAATAATGAAGTGAGAAGAAATCATTCAAAAATATTTATAAGCTTTTCAAAGATGCTTTTTGAGTCCAGGTGATGTAATTTCAAAAGTTCCGTGTGTGAGTCGTATTTGTGTAAAAATTCATCCTTTAAATGAAAACTATGTATTTGCCCACGCCATGTAACATCGAATGCAAATTGTTTAATGATTGATGCCAAGCCGCCTCTAGCAACATGTTCTTCTATTACCGCAATATTCTTATGTTTTGCAAATATTTCAGAAAGACCTTGGAAGTCAAAAGGTTTCAGGGTGCTTGCAAAATAGACAGAGCACGAAACTGAATTTTGCTGAAGTTGATTCGAGACATTGATAGCCGTAGATGCAATTGAGCCATATGTTAGTATGGCAATTTTATCTCCATCCAAAATTTTGCGTATTTTCCCGAATTCCCAACTATCAATTGCCTCTTCCGTCAGATTTGGTTCACCTGCTTTGCCAAGGCGGAGATATACCGGCCCCAATTCTTGCTTGGCGCACCATCTAGTTGCCGACTCAACTTCAAGAGGGTCGCAAGGCGCGATAACGCGCATGTTTGGGATTGAACTCGCGATCGAAATATCTTCAAGAGCATGGTGCGTAGCGCCTAAGGTAGAGTAAGTAATACCGCCACCGATGCCTACAACAGTTACAGGTAGGTTTTGATAACACAAATCATCTCGAATAAACTCAAATGGCCTATAAAGAGCAAAAGTCGCAATTGTATATGCAAAAGGTTTTAGTCCTCTTTGTGACAAACCTGCAGCTATACCAATCATGATCTGTTCTGCAACCCCCGTGTTTATGAACCTATCTGGAAAATCTTTCCTGAATTTTTCGATTGAACCCGCAGGGGATATATCGGCCACAATTAAACAAAGATTTGGATTACTTTTTCCTAGCTCATAGAAAACTTCTGCAAATCTATTGCGCAATTTCTTCTCCAAGTTCAGATAGAGCCAACTTATACTCGTCATAAGAGGGAGATTTATAGTGCCAAATTGGTACATTCTCCATAAAAGAAACACCTTTGCCCTTTATGGTATTACAAATAATCATCAAAGGTCTTTCTTTCAGACTTATATTGTAAGCATGATAAATCTCCTCGCTATTATGGCCATCAACATTCCGCACTTCACAGCCGAAACTGCGCACTTTTTCAACAACAGGATAGAAAGATTTGTGGTTTTTGCTCATTCTTTCTAAACCGCCAAAGTCATTTAAATCTAGGAAAATAGTCAAATTATCTAACTCTAAATTGACTGCCATCATTAGAGCTTCCCAAGTTGAGCCTTCTTGTAATTCTCCGTCTGAAATCAAACAAAAGAATCTTAGTTTAGACCCCTTTAATTTTTCAGCATACGCCTGACCAACTGCAATGCCTAGGCCATGGCCTAATGAACCAGTTGAAGCTTGTATTCCAGGGATTCCATAATCAGGGTGAGCACCAAGGAATCCATCAATTTTGCAATAATTTAATAGGTCATTTTCGCTAATCATTCCAAGTGAATTTAGTATGACGTATTGCACCATGCAGCCGTGCCCCTTGGACATGATAAATACATCAGACTTGTTATCCATTATTTCAAAGTAAATTACATCAACGATTTCAGTGCATGAAAAAGCTGGAGCTATGTGTAAAGCCGTGACATTTTGTGATAAGTAAAGAATCCTCTTTCGCCATTCTGAGCAGCGTATACTTGCCCGTTCCACAATGTTCACTTTTCTCATTCTAGGCGCGCATTACATAATCAGTTGATAGATTCTTAATTTGCATTTTGTATTTACGTCCCCAGTCAACCATTTCCCTCAGGCCTTCATCCCAGCCAATAGTCGGTTCCCAATTAAGGTGCTCTCTGATCTTATTAGAATCGAGCCAGTAGCGTGAGTCTTGTCCTAAACGATCTTCAGTCATCGTACAAACAGATTCGAAGGGAAGTCCGAGTGCGTCAACTGTGCGTTCTACTACTTCTCTTATCGAAGTCGGATTTTTAGGTCCAACATTATAAATCTCACCCAAGGGTGCAGATTCTGCGATTAACAAAATTGCTCGAGCCAAATCTCTAGCATGAATATAAGATTTTTCTGCACGTCCACCGCCCTGCAAAGGCAACTTATTTCCGGTTAGTCCACACCAAATCGTTTTGGGGATAATTCGGTGCAACAGTTGTCCAGGGCAATACGCATTGGATGGACGGATTATGTTCATTGGAAAATTTAAATATTTAAAAACGGATTCCAAGTACATGTCAAATGCAACTTTGGATGCCGCATATGGACTTGAAGGTTTGATTGGCTCTGTTTCTTTTGTTGCATGATTTACGGAGCCATACATTTCAGAAGTTCCTATTTGAATGAATCTTTCTAGCCAATCTCGTTTCATGAGCTCTTCAACAAACTTTGACAAAGCCATTGAGTTGGTTTCAAAAAAACGCCATGAATTTTTCCATGAAACCGCGCCTTCACCTTGAGCCGCGTAATTGATTATAACGTCAGGTTGCTCCTTATCAAGTAATTCAAACAGCAAGTCCATTTCGTGAGTTAAATGTCTTGTGTGATAAACATATTTTTCTCTCTTTTCAATACCTAACGAAAATGGCTCACTTCTCAATGGATTACGACCAACACCAATAATTTTTTCGGGATTTGCATTGTCTAGCAAATAAAGTGCCGTGTGTATCCCGAAACTACCCCCGCCGCCTAAGATTAAAAATGTTTTCCCCACAAAACTCCTTTGCGTCCAGAAGGAGAGGTTACTCTATGATTGTCCAAGAATAGTCGCCCAAGTATCCCGCTTCTTGGAAAACTTTCTTCCAACCTGCGGGATAGTCGTAAAATTTTGCCGTTAACACCCAGTCTTGGAAAATTTCTTTTTGCTGAGGAGTCCTAAAACTGTCAACGACAATATAAGATTCTTGTTTCGTAATTCTCTGAATCTCCCTTAGTGCAATCAATAACTCCTGTCGATTCAAATTATGTAGAGTATTTATTGAGACAACAAGGTCAAATGAATCATCAGGGAATGGAGGACGCACAGCATTTCCAATTTGAAGCCTACCAATTACTTCTGGTTCACAATTCTTCAATGCATATTCTGATACGTCAATTCCAAAAGCCTCTAAACCCGGACATTCAAGCATAAGATCTTTCACCAAAAATCCTTTTGCGCAACCAATATCTAAAACTCGATTACCTGGCATTAAAGAATATTGCCGAATGATATCACGAGCTACGGTCCGCCAGCGACCATCATAACGATAGCCGCCATAACCAAATTCTCTTGGACCGTCAAAATATTTCTCTCCATATTTTCTTGCCTCTTCAACCACCAAATCACTCTTAGTAAGTTTTCTACCTCTAATATTTCGTGCTTTTTTTGGTAAAGAATCAAGTAAATCTATTTCTTTATTCACGTTTCATCATTTCCCCATGCATAATTCGCAACCCGTCTTCTATTTGTAAAGGATTAAGTCCAGGGAACATTCTAATTGCCTTATCGATGTTAATCGGGCGATAGCCATTATGAGGAACTGAATATTCTCTTGTCTTGAACAGAATTCGTCCCTTACCTGTCATCCCAATAATATTTTGCGCTATTTCGAAAAATGACACTACATGGCCAGATGCTGCGTTGACAGCCTGAGGCACTAGTTGTTTTAACATTTCAACGGCTAGTTTTGATACATCTCCAATGTAAATATGATCTCGCAATTCCTCGCCCTCTCCAAAGAGCGTCAAATCGCTATTTTTTAAGGCATTTCTCATAAAGGAGTTAGGACCGTAACCATTGTGCGGATCTGTAGCACCGTAAATTAGTGTTGGTCTTATATGTCCAACAATTCCCGGAAAAGCAATATTTAAAAGAGATTCTCGGACGTAATGCATTAGACCATGAATTGAAGTTGGGGACGGGGCAACATCTTCTGTTAGCGGATAAGGCGAATCAGGATAAATGGCATCCGAGCTAATATTTAATATGTAAAGTGGTTTTATCTTAGAAGCAGCAACTATAAAATTTCTAAGTATTGTCATGTTTTCAAAAAAATCATCAGAGCTTCTTGTTGGGGCAATCGCAGCAGAAAAGACTAGAATACTTTTGTTGGAAACTAATTTAGAAAAAGAACAAAAGGAGTCATTGGAAAGATTTATATTTTTACGGGTAATGGGGATGGCTGAAAAGCCTTGATTTACCAATTCATTATATATGGAAGACCCAACAAATCCACGAGCTCCAATAATTGCGATTTCAACTTTATGCATCTCAATAGCCTAACCTAAAGTAACGAAGACTCATTTTTTGAGCTTTATCATTCAAAACACCATATGGATCTATAATTATTTTTTTACCTATCTTGTCAAATAACTCATCTAAATCTATTTTGCTATAAATAGACCAGTCTGTGAGAATTAAAAGACAATCAGCTCCGCTTACCGCCTCAAGTGGTTCCGTTTCAAATTTAACGCTAACAGATAAATTTTGCGGTAGTTCAGCAATCGGATCTGTAGCTACGATTTCATATTTATCCTTCAAGTCATGAATTATTTTTATTGCTGGAGAATTTTTTATTGAGTGTGTGTCTTTTTTATATGCAAAACCCCAAATTGCTATTTTATGTAATTTAATACCATCGGTTTCAATTTCATCAATTTTTTTGACTGGCCAATTTTTTCTATGATTACTATTGTGTATAAACGACTGAAAGATACCAACATCAGTCTTATAATGAAGTCCTAGATTGATTATAGAAGCGATATCTCGCTCAATGTTGCCCCCGGATATACCTAATCCTGGCTGAACATAGCTTTTCGATCCGATTCGCTCATCCAAGCGTAATGCAGGAACGATTTGATTCCAATCTGCACCGATTGACTCGCAGATTTCTGCCAAAGAATTAGTAGTAGTTATTGAGGATGCTAGGTACAAGTTTATTGCTAATTTTGCCAGTTCAGCTGATTCGAAAGTTGTTTGAATAATAGGACAGCCAAATGTCTCTAATACTCTTAGGTATGTAGGCGATAACTCGTGCAAGTTATCAACCTTACCTACGATATAACGTTCAGGACGTAATGCTCTATTGATTGCATCGCCAAAAATCAGTGTTTCAACTTGGTAGTAAAGTGACTGCTCTAACTCTTTACTTAACTCCCGTGTGAAACCTGGTGCCACTTGGCAGAGAATTATGATGATTGAGTCCTTAGAAAAATATTTTGAAGCTACTTCTATCAATTCGTGAATCGGCTTTAGGTTGCTAAACCCCTGATCGTCGGTGGGTATATCTTTTGCAATATAAATGAGATCACATTCGTTTAAAGACTCTAAATCTGATGAAAAATCTATATATTCACGAAATTCATAAAGTACTTCGTGCAAACCTGGTTCTTCAACGGTGAATGAACCACTGTTGAATTCAGCTACAACTAGTGGACTCAAATCAAAACCCGTTACACGTATTTTTTTTGCCGCAAAGCTTAATGAAGTCACTAGACCTAGATGGCTCAATCCCACAACACCGATTTTTGGATTCGATTCTGTTATGACTAATTCCATAGATTATGAAGCGTATCATGAATTAAGAAATCATTACTAAAGTCTGTTTTTTGGGAGTTTAATATGGCGTTTTTAAAATTTGTATATTCCAACTCCCAAGTTGGATCGCCGGAAGGAAATGCTATTTTTATCTCATCTGGAACTCCAGAAGGCAATTTTCTTTTCCTAAGAATTATTTCAGATGGACCCCATTTACAAAGTCCATTCATATGCAGTGATCCAGACTCCCCTATGATGTCACAAGAAAAAGTATTTTTCCACATCAAAAGAGTCATCTCTAGTTCAATTCTAGGAATTGAAAGAAGGGATGCAATTACTGCGTGGTCGGGGCTTGAGTTTTCAAAAGTATTGGCACTTATAAGCGAGTAATTTGTTGGTTGCTGGCCTTGCAGCCAGAATGCAATGGTGTCTAATAGATGTGAACCTAAATCATCGATGACACCACTGCCACGATCTCGCCAGGCAGAATTTCTGTTTAATCGCGCCGTGCCATTCCCATAGAAGCATCGAATCGAGTATAAATTACCTAGCATATACTCTTCTAAGTATTTTTTAATTTGTCTAAAACCAGGTTCAAACCTGTGATTATATGCGGTGCAGACAAATACATTTTTTTGAATAGCAGCAAATTCAATTTCTTTAAAGCCTTGAGCATTAGATATTAAGAGTGGCTTTTCTACAAGGACATGTTTTCTGTTATTAACTAAATATTTTAACGACTCATATTTTTCAGAGTCAGGGGTACACAAGATAGCTGCATCAAAACTCTCAATAGGCACATCAACAAGATGTCTATATTCTGCTTCAGAATTAATCGGATCAACCGAAGCTACGTAATTATCTCCCATCAATCGCCTTCGTTTTTGACCCTGATTTCCTAGGCCAATAATTAACGTCTTGAGCTTCATAGTGGATATGAGTTTTTTGTTAACCCGATACAGATTTCATAATTTGAGCAATCTTTTTCTTTATTGCTTCTGGTGTCACTGGGAGATTCCCGTTGTATTCACATTCACATGCTGCAGCAAGATTCCCCAAGATGCTCGATATAACTGGGTTTTGAGTAGCGAGCATTCCCAGGGTCGAGTAAGCGAGTAACGCATCCCCCGCGCCAACGGGATCAACTAAATTATCAACAAAACTATCCATAACAAAATAAGAGTCCAAACCATTGGCATCGGGATTGGTGTGTGTAATAATTCCTCGATTGGAGAGTTTCAAAATCAAAACTGCACACTTGCTTTCCTGATATAAATTAGCAGCAATTGAACGTACGCCCGAGTCTTGATCACCCAAAGAGAATCTTGCTTCACGTTCATTAGGTGTTATTAAGTCGAATGATTTGAACTCCAAGATATTGCCCCATCGGCTTGCAACCTGGCTATCTGCGACTTTGTAGGTTTTAGGTGAAATAGACTGTACCAATCGTTCAATAGTTCTTTTGTTAAATATTCCATGCCTAAAGTCACTGCAAACAACTGCGTCAGCATTGGTAGATTGAATCGACACAATAATCTCGTTTAATTGCTCATCAGAAATTGTACGGTTGTCAATTGTATCAACTTTTAGTAATCGATAATTGTCCACTACAAACGCGTTCTTGTTTACAGTTGGACGATTTGAATCAATAATTAAACTTGTCACGATACCTAATCTTGAAAATTCTTTTTGAGCTAAAACACCAAGTTCATCATTTCCTAATAGAGTTGTAAGCTTGACATTGGCGCCTGCAGCTTTCAGATGGGCAGCTACTATTCCCGCTCCACCTAAAAGGTCAGTTTTGCTCTCAAATTGGACACTAATTGTTGGTGTTTTTGTCTGACCACCAATCATAGAACAATTTGTATAGCTATCAATAATAGTATCGCCGACCACATGGACCGTCTTATTTGAAAAAGATTGCATAGCATTAATTATGTCATCAAAACTTATGCGTGCATGGCGCATAAGTAGCATCAACTTTTCAATTTTAATATTTGGTAGTGATTCAGTTATAAATCTACTAGAACTTAATACAAAATCTCCAGGAGTGAAAATAATTTCACCACCATATGAATTTAACAATTCAATCTCTTGCGTAGTTTTTTGATTCAATGTTTTGTCTGGGTTATATTCAAAACCTTTTGCATAATAGTCAGGTTTGATAATGGCAAGATTTTCAATAGGAGTGTCATTCGTGTCGATTACCACATAATCAACAAATTCTAAAGCGGCTAAATTGATTGCTCGAAGTTCTTGAGGTATGTGAGGACGATATTGACCTTTATTAATATGTTTATCAGCTGTCAAACTTGCAATCAAAATAGGCGCTTTGCTCTTTGCGAATAGCATATGTCTGATGTGACCTGGATGAACTACATCAAAGACTCCGTGGCACATGATTACCTTTTCTGATCTAGGCGCCACACCAAGAATTCCAACCACCTCCGCAGGTGTTTTAATTTTGTACTGAAAGCGCTCAAATAACTCAAAACTCATTGTTACCCAAATATCTGAACCATGACTTGGTAGCTTCTGCAATACTGTTTTCATCCCATAGTGGGGCATTTTCCCAGGCACTAATGTTTTTCATCATCTCGCGAACTCCATATTCAAAATCTACAACAGGGGACCAGTCAAGCAATAATTTAGCTTTAGAGATATCTGCATGCGTAGCTTTAGGTTCACCCGGCCTTCTAGGTATATATGCTATTTCGCCACCAATTAAATTAGCTAATTGCGTTATACTTTGTGGACGTCCGCCGCCCACGTTAAACCTCTCACCAAAAATAGGTTTCTCTGCTGCCGCTAGAAATGATTTTGCAACGTCTGTAACATAAACGAAATCCCGTGATTGACTTCCATCTCCGACAATAGTTAGAGGTTTTCCTACAAGTTTTTGTTTTAAAAAGACACCAAAAACAGCACCGTAAGCTCCTTGAGTGCGCACACGTGGACCGTATGCGTTAAAAATACATATTGAGTTAATCTTGACCCCGTAAACTTTGCCCCAATGAAAAGTGGCTAATTCACCCAGATATTTGGAGAGTGCGTAAGGATACATCGGCTCAATCTTATGATTTTCATTTGTGGGAGTCTCTGCTAAGCCATAACACGAGGATGAAGCCGCATAGATAAATTTATTGATGCAATTTAAGCGGGAGGCTTCAAGCATTCTAACGGTGCCTTGAACATTAATATCCATGTAATTTATAGGTTGCTCAATTGAAGGAACAATCTCCCCAATTCCTGCTAAATGGAAAAAGTACTTCACATCCTTAAATATTGAAGAGCTCAAGTCTATTTTTCGGATATCTTCGTTGGATATTTCAAGGTCTGTGCATCCTCGCCAGTTTTGAAGATTATCCAAATTTCCACTAAAAAGATTGTCAATAACGCGGACCTGATAGCCGGAATCAATCAGAAGATCAACTAGGTGACTACCAATAAAACCAGCCCCACCAGTTACAAGAGCTATATTTTTGTGGCTCATTATTTTGCTTGAATTCTTTTTAATTTTTTTACTCTGTAATATTTGTCATCTTCTAGACTATCAGGAATTTTTCCTTCTCTGAATGCGTTGCAAATTTCTAGAATTGCTTGTTCAATAGAATATTTAGGTTTAAACCCTAAAATTCGAGCAATTTTGTCTGAATTTATGTGGTAGGAACGATTATCATCACTTTTCGTAGTCACAATTTCAATAGGGCTGCCCGGAAATTCGAGCTCAACTATATTTTTCACCATCAGAGCAATCTCATTTATGGTTAAATTTTGATAGCCCACATTGAAAACTTCATTTTGAATTAATTTAGAGTCTGCGCTCAAGAAAATGTCTATAACATTACAGTAATCTTGAATATGTAAATTTGGCCGCATCTGAGTACCGCCAAATACTGAGATTTGACGTTTGTTAATGGCAAGGCTTGTAAGAATATTAACAGAAAGATCGAGTCTCATATTGGGGGAATATCCGCAAACGGTAGCAGGCCGAAATATCAAACCTGTAAACTTCTCATCTGTGTGTTTCTTTAAAATCGGCTCACACACACCTTTATACTTGTTATACAAAGTGAGTGGAAGAAGAGGATGCTCTTCTGTCACATCTTTTTGATCTGACACGCCATAAACTGAGCTTGAGGACGCATAAATAAATCTCTTAACTCCAGCTGATTTCGCGGCTAAAACCATTGGCTCAAAAGCGTCTAGATTGACGGAAGTTGAAAGCGACTCATCCAATTCAAAACTTGCATCATTTGAGATGCAAGCAAGGTTTACTACGGCATCTTGATCATGAAAAACTTGTCTCAGTTTTTGAGTATCTCTTATATCTCCTTGAACTAAATGGAAATTTTCACTCTCCTGAGGTAGAAAATCGTGGCCAAAAAAAAGAGTATCATAAACCGTAACATTGTATCCTTGACTTATGAGTTGTGGCACAAGACGACTTCCGCAATAGCCAGCGCCTCCAGTAATGACCAAGTTTTTGAGTTCCACTCGCATCAAAAGTCTTTCTCTTAATCTTGCCCTAAAGGAATTACCTAGTTGGTCCTTACACCAACACTAAACAATAACAACCCTAGTTTAGCAGATATTATAAAAAAGCTTAAAAGATACAGTGAGTATGTACGGGTATTTTAAAGAATCGTGATTAAAGAGTCGGCGAATGCCGACAAAAACCATCCAAACCAGTAGATTTGGATTTCGAGGAACTGAAAGGATTCGCAAGTACATGGACTATGTCGATATTCAAAAAATGAATTATCGTAAAGTTGCTCTGGAATTTGTGGACTCTGAATTGAGAATAATGCAAGATGTACGAGTAAGAGAAATTGAGACAAAAGCAATTGTGCAGGCAATCAAGGAATTGCTTAAATGTTCAAAAGAAAGTCAAGTGAGAAGATTAGATGCAAGGTGTGGAAATGGAACAACTCTTAAATATTTATTGAAATGGTATAAACACAATAGTAAAGTTAAGCTACAAGGTCTTGAATTCAATAAAAAATTATTAGAGATTACGGAGAAAAAGTATAGTGGAAATTGAATTTGGCGAAATTTGGAAAATATCGAGCTTTTGGATATTGATAGATATGATTGTGAAAATGCAAACACAGACAACGACTAAGCTAAACAAAGGAAACACTCATTATGGAATTCATTAAGGGTTATCTTGAAGAAATTCAGAATATTGCAAAACGCTTATCAGTAGAAAAAATAGACAAAATCCTCCAAGAGTTAATCAATTTAAGGAACCGCGAGGGAAGACTCTTTATTTTAGGCATAGGCGGTAGTGCAGGTAACGCCAGCCACGCAGTCAATGACTTTCGAAAACTTACTTCTATTGAGGCATATGCGCCGACTGATAATATTTCAGAACTTACCGCCCGTGTAAATGATGAAGGATGGGATACTATCTTTACGGAATATTTAAAAGTAAGCAAATTAGATCAAGATGATTGTATTTTGGTTTTATCTGTGGGGGGTGGAGATATTGAAAAAAATATAAGCACAAATATTTGCAAAGCGATTGATTTCGCTAAGGCAAATGCAGTGAGAGTTCTTGCTATTGTTGGGCGCGAACAAGGCTACGCGAGTAGCAATTCGGATGTTTGTTTAGTAGTACCTAACGTTAATCCTAATCACGTGACACCACATTCGGAAGCCATGCAAACTGTAATTTGGCATCTTTTAGTCACTCACCCAAAACTTAAATCAAATTCAACAAAATGGTAAGTGCTGTTTTCTTAGATAGGGACGGTGTTATCAATCAAACAGAGATAGTAAATGGTAAACCAATTGCCCCAAAAACGATTTCTGACTTGAAAATATTACCGGGTGTAATTGAAGCGATTAAAAATTTAAAAAGTGCATCATATGAAATAGTCGTAGTAACAAATCAACCAGATATTGCCAATGGATTGATCTCAGCTCATACAGTCCACGAAATTAATAGGGTAATTTCTGAGATAACTTCTATAGAGCACTTTTTTGTTTGCCCACACAATAATCGGAATCAATGTGATTGCAGGAAACCAAAGCCAGGGCTGTTGAAGCAGGCGTCCAGAGATCTAGGTATTGATTTATCCAAAAGTTATTTAGTTGGAGATAGATGGAAAGACATCGAAGCTGGTCAAGCTGCGGGTTGCAAAAATTTCTTTATTGACTATTCTTACGTTGAAGAGAAGCCCGAAGTGCCTTTCATGCGTGTAAAATCGTTGTACGAAGCAGCAGCCCTTATCTTGAAGGAGTCTTGGTATGGAGATTCATGATTTGAAGATAGATATTTTTGCGGATGGTGCTGATTTACAGGCAATGATAGATATGGCATCGAAAGAGTTTATCAAAGGACTGACGACTAATCCAACACTTATGAGAAGAGCCGGTATAAATAATTATAGAGATTTTGCTCTCCAAGTCTTAGATGCAATAAAATATAAACCAGTCTCTTTTGAAGTTTTTAGTGATGACATTGAAGAGATGAGAATCCAAGCCCTAGAAATTGCAAGATGGGGAGATAATGTAAATGTAAAGATTCCAGTGACAAATTCACGAGGTTTATCCACAACAAAATTAATTAAAAGTCTCTCAAATGAAGGTATAAAATTAAATGTGACTGCGCTAATGACAACTCAACAAGTTTGTGAAGTTTTTGAAGTCTTGAATTCAAGTGTGTCAAGTTTCATATCAGTATTTGCTGGTCGTATTGCAGATACAGGTCGTGACCCAATCCCCATAATGCAAACTTCTCTTGAGATTATCTCAACGAATAGAAATGTTCAATTGATATGGGCGAGCCCACGAGAACTACTTAATATCATACAAGCGAATGAAATTGGTTGTCATGTCATTACTGCGACTTCAGATATTTTGAATAAACTTGAATTAATTGGTAAGGATTTAACAGAGTATTCTTTGGAAACTGTATTAATGTTTCGAAAGGACGCCATATCAAGCGGCTACCAGATATAAGATGTCTAAGATGTACTTTGTGTGATTGGTAGCTAGTAAATATGGATTACAAACTAAGTTATCCCGTAATAATATAACGTCCAAATGGTAGCGAGCTCGTCCAACCGGGTGAAACAGCATTTAAAATATGTGTGGAATTACCGAGTTTTCTAATCACAAAGTCTTGTTCGAGTCTCCCGGATGGCAAATGAACTAGTTGGGCGCGTATCCAGGTGGCTTCTTATGCCATTGTCTTACCTGAATTGCACTAGGAATCAATTTGATGGATTCTCTGATCAAGGATGATTCCAAGATTTTTGGTAATTCTGACTTTAGAATTGTTCCAAAATTGCAAGCACCCCTTCTTATCAAGGCAGTCATTCCTTTTAATGCTTGAGAAATATCAGACGCTGACCAACCGGATTTGAATGAGTATTGTTCACGTCCCGCTATAGGAATTGCCGTTGGACCAATCTTTATCTGGTTATCAATTGTTAAGGTGAAATGAACACCTAAGAATGGATTGATTGGATGGGGAACCGGGTAAACAAGTTTTTGTAATGGAAGTTTTGCTAATTCAGTAGCGCGGTAAACTCCCATGAAGGGAAGCATCGCGTATTCGGTGCCAATTCCAATGGCGCGAGAAATACGATCCGATTGCGCGCCTGTTTTGCAGGGGCGTTTTCCTTTTCGGCGATGAAGACTTTAAGGCTTGGCTTCGATTCAAGGAGTGCTATGCCGGTTGCAAGGCCTATAACTCCGGCACCGATGATCAAGACATCACACTTTATCGGGGCTTTATATGCGGTCGCAGGCATTAGCCAAGTCTAAGGGGTGGCTTCAAGAAATTTGTTAACACCATGTTTTTATAGCGATTACTTCTTTTAGTCTTAGAAAACCGAGTATGAATATTTTCGATGAGGAGATAAAATGTTTGATTTGTTTGCTTTCACTTCGCAATACGCTTAGTTTACGTCCAGTTCACACCCGAACGCCAATGTCTTGGGTCAGAGTCAGAGCGTTCTTCACATCCCAAAATTGAGAAAACTTTGGAATGTGACGGCATTCTCATCTTTTGGAGATTAGCTTGAACGACTCGCTACGAATGCGCTCGCTCAACAACTTGCAGGCGGTGACTACACAACCGCAAACTTTGCTATCGCAGGAGTCTTTATCGCTCGCTTGCTTCCATCAGAAATTCTCAGCCCCCCTTTCTACCCTTGAGGCTCTGTTTTGCGCTTTGAAGTAGCTTTCGGCATTATCGGCACATGCGCCTAGACCATATCTCGTATGCAGCAACTCATGATCAACTAGTAGATGTAGTTCAAAGGATTGGTTCTC
>SXGQ01693413.1_pt1 | contig 14179 bp, 10 predicted proteins | sample 3178371 | NCBI WGS metagenome assembly SXGQ01 (sample SAMN11356859, study PRJNA531348) | freshwater metagenome | isolation source: freshwater sample F1-20 | place: China: Fuxian Lake, Yuxi | collected 2017-12-25
GAACCGAACCGGAGGTCCGATCGATCAGCCGCAGCACGCACCGTCCGATCGTGGACGTGCCCGAACCGGACTCGCCCACAAGACCGAGTGTCTCGCCCCTGTCCACCGAGAAGGACACACCCGACACCGCATGTACCGTCTGGTCGACCGACCTGATGCCGGTCACCGTCTTGACCTTGAACTCCTTGACGAGCCCGGACACATCAAGCAGCGGTTCGGCACTCACGGTGCACTCCCCTGCAGCTCGGCGGCCCTGATGCAGCTCGTCTCTGTCGACCCGATCCGGACCAGTTCGTTGCCGGCGGACGCGCACGCCTCCAGAGCGTGCTCACAACGCGCACGGAATGCGCAGCCGCTGGGCGGGGCGATCATGTTGGGCGGCGCCCCGACGATCGGCTTCAAGCGTTCCTTGTTGGCGCTAGGCAGGGACGAAAGGAGACCACGCGTGTAGGGATGGTGCGGCGTGGCGAAGATGTCGTTCACCAGACCCCGTTCGCTCGTGTTGCCGGCGTACATGACCTCAACGCGGTCGGCAACGCGGGCCACGACGCCGAGGTCGTGGGTGATGAAGACCACGGCAGTGCGGAGCTGGCGCCTCACGTTCTCGATCACGTCGAGAATCTGGGCCTGGACCGTGACATCGAGAGCGGTTGTGGGCTCATCGGCGATCAGCACATCGGGGTCGTTCGCAATCGCCATGGCGATCATCACCCTCTGGCGCATCCCTCCCGAGAACTCGTGTGGATACTGCCTTGCCCTCACGTCTGGCTGGGGAAGCCCCACAAGGTCCAGGAGCTCGACGGCACGGCTGTGCGCGGCCTCCTTCGAGACGTTCTGGTGGGCCTGGATCATCTCCACCACCTGGGCCCCGATCCGGTGCACGGGGTTCAGAGCCGAGAGAGGATCCTGGAAGATCATCGCGATCTTCTTGCCGCGTTGTGCCCTGACCTGCGAGTCAGGCACGCCGATCATCTCGGTGCCCGCAACCTTCGCCGAACCCGTCACGCTCGCGGTCCCGGGCAGCAGACCCATGATCGAGAGGAAAGACACCGACTTGCCCGACCCCGACTCTCCCACGATGCCGACGAGTTCACCCGGCTGGACATCGAGGGAGACTCCCCTGACGGCCTGGACCCTCCCTGCAGGAGTGGCGAAAGAGACATGGAGGTCGCGGATGGAAAGGACAGGCTCCATCATCGGGCCCCCCCGTGCTTCGGGTCGAACGCGTCGCGCAGGCCATCGCCGATGAAGGACACGCACAGCGTGATGACGAGAAGCGCGGCGAACGGGTAGAGGGCGAGCCACCAATAGCCGGCCCGGACGGCGGACTTCGACCCTGCGACCATGAGGCCGAGCGACGTAGCGCCCGTCCCGGGATCGGGCCCGTACCCGAACAGCGAGAGCGTCGCCTCACTGACAATGGCGCCGACGACACCGAGACTGAGCGCGACAAGCATCGGACCGATCGAGTTCGGCAGGAGGTGACGCATGATGATCCGGGCGTTGGAGGCACCGAGGGCTCTGGCGGCCTCGACGAACTCACGCTCCTTCAGCGACATCACCTGCGCCCGCAGGACGCGCGCGACGCCCATCCAGCCGAAGACGGCGAAAAGGAAGACCATGAACCGCACGGAGCTCGGCTCGCCGACGAGAAACGTCACCCAGCCGACAGCCCCGAACATGTTGCGCACAACGAGCAGTGCCACGAGGAACGGGAATGCGAGGAAGACGTCTGTGACACGCATGACAACATCGTCGAAGAGCCCGCCCTTCAGGCCGGCCACGGCGCCGATCAATGACCCGAGCGCCAGGGAGAACACGGCTGACGCGAGACCGATGATGAGGGACACTCTCACCCCATACAGGACCCGGCTGTAGACATCCCGGCCGATGATGTCGGTGCCGAACCATGCGAACGATGCCGGGGGCAGGTTCTGGTTGGGTCCCTGTGAGATGTCGAACACCTGCTCATTCACCCCGTATCGGGCGGTCAACGGAGACAGGAGCACCCACAGAATCAGCAGGACGAGAATCCCCACGGACACCACCGCGGCTCTGTGGGTGAGGAAACGTCTGAACGCGAGCCTTCCCGGGGACAGCGATTCGGCTGTCAGCCCGACGGCGGCATCGAGATTGGAGGCCGGGGTTTCAGCCAAGACGGATCCTCGGGTCGAGCTTGGCGTACGCGATGTCCGCGAGGAGGTTGAACACGACCACGGATCCGATGATGAGCACCATCCACGGCATCAGCTCGGGGAAGTCGCCGTTGCTGTATGCGACAAGAAAGAACCTGCCCATGCCCGGGTACTCGAACAGGCCCTCGGTGATGATGAGGCCACCGACCACGGCACCGACGTCCAGGAAGGCGAGCGTGGTCACGGGAATCAGTGCATTCCTGAGGGCATGATGCACGAGCACACGGCGTTCGGAGATTCCCTTCGCCCTCGCGGTACGCATGTACTCGCTGTTCAGCACGTCAAGGAGGGAAGCCCTCATGTACCGCGAATAGACGGCGATCGACTGGATGGAGACCACTACGACAGGGAGCGCCATGTGCTTGAGCATCAGGAAGAGATCGAAGCCCTGGTGTCCGGCCGGATAGACGCCGGACACCGGGAAGAGCGCGTACCCGAACCACTTCTGCCAGTACACGGCAAAGAACAGCTGCAGCAGGAGCGCCGACACGAACGGGGGCACGGCCAGGCCGACGAGGGCCGACGAGTTCACGAGGGTGTCACGGAGCCGCCCCGGACGGAGCGCGGCAAGCACACCGAGCGCATTCCCGACCAGGATCCCGATGAACGATGCAACCAGGCCGAGACGGAGCGAGTTGGCGAGCGCATCCTTCAGGTGGGGCCAGACCTCGCGGCTGCCCTTGATGCTGCGCGGCCAGTCCAGCGTCACGAAACCCCAGAGCCACTTGAAATAGCCCCTGATGTACCCGAAGGCACCGCTGTACAGGCCGTTCGCGGCGATGTACTGGTCGATTTTCTTCTTGGAGGCGCGAATGTTCGTGCGTCTGTAGCTGGCGACGGGGTCGGTGCCGAGCCGCAGTGCCACGTACACGAGAAACGTCACGAGAAGGAGCGTGGGCAGCAGCCACACTGCGCGGCGCAACGTGTACCGAAGCATCACACCCTCCCTCGCGGATGATTGATTGTCCCCGGACCGCGGGACGAAATCAGGCCCGAACGGGGCGTGGGTGCGGGGCTCTTGCGAACCCCGCACCCACGATGAATCCCGTCGGCTCGCGCCGTGCTAGTCGGTCTCGACCTTGGGGTCGGACTTCAGCAGCTCGGTCACGACGTACTTGCCGTCGTTGGTGGTGCGGAACGCACCTGGCATGAGTTGCTGAGCAACAGTCCAGAGGTACCACGACGACGACGCACACTCGGTGACGGGGTTGAGGCAACCCGGCCACTGCTCCGCACCGATGACGATCTGGCCGTCACCGTCGAGGTCCTTCCACTGGTACGTGTCGTTGAACGCCGCGTTGTTGTTCAACTCGCCCTCAACGTTGTCAACCCGGTCGGTGCGGTACGCACCGGACTTCGGGAACTGGAACAGCGGGATGAGGATGTAGTCCTTGTCCATCTCGACGATGGCGGACTTGATCAGCTCGGCACGCTTGGCCTCGTCGATCTCCCTGTCGGAGTTCTTGAGTGCCTCGGTGGCCGTTTCGTTCATCCAGCCCTGGAAATTTCCACCCTTGTTGTCATTCTCAGGAGTCGGCACTTGGTCCGAGGAGAAACCGCCGACGAGGTATGCCGGGTCTGGCGGGGCAGTGCTGATGTACATCGCGAGGTCGTAGTCCATGCCCGGCAGGCGCTTCTGGAAGTAGCAATCCGCGTCGCAGTTGTAGGCGACGACATTGAAGCCGGCCTTCTTCAGCAGCGGGATGAGGAAAGCCTGGGTGGACTCGCGACGGATGTTGCCCGTGTTGATGACCCACTCGATCTTCGGCGCCACGCCGTCCTTGGCCCACAGGCCCTCGCCGTTCTTCTCGTAGCCGGCGTCCTCCATCAGTTCGTCAGCCGCGTCCTGGTCGTACTTGTTTCCGAAGATCCCCTCGGGGCAGTACATGCCGGGAATGATCGGGCCACAAGTCAGGAGAGTTCCGTCCGAAGCAATCGGGATGTAGATCTGCTTGAACAGGGCATCAAGGTCGATCGACTTGTAGAAGGCCTCGCGGAACGCCTTGTCGGCGAACGGACGTGTCTTCTCGCCGTCGGCCGTCATGTTCTTGCCGTCGACGCCGAGGTTCATGTAGAGGGCCTCGTAGTCGCCGCCGTAGTTGAGCACGGTCTTGACATTCGGGTCGGCGAGCTCATCGGTGATACCCGCGTAGAACTGCGGGTAGATGAAATCGACAGAACCAGCCTTGAGGTCGGTGATCTGGGTCTCGGCTCTCGGGACCATGACCAGCTTCTTCACACCTTCGCCCACCTTGCGGGGGCCCCAGTAGTTCTCGTTGGGGAGAAACACCACTTGGTCGGCGCTCCAGGAATCCATCTTCCACTCGGCTCCCGAGTAGTTGAACGTGGTGCCGAAGTCACCGGAGATGTCCTTGCAGTCCGCCACGGCGGCCTTCTTCAGCAGACCGCTGAAAAGGTTCTTGTACGGTGCGTAGAGTTCCTTGAACTTGACCACGACCTGCTTGTCGGAATCCCCGGCCTCGACCGAGGTGATCTTGTCGTAGCCCGATGTGGAAATCGAACCGGGGGTGTTCATCGCCGCGTCAAAGGTGCACTGGAAGTCCGCAGCCGTGATGGGGGTTGCGTCCTCCCACTGTGCCTCGTCGGCAATGTCGTACGTGATGGTCATGGCTGACTCGCCTGACCCGCTGCCACCGCCCGCCGCCGTCGTGTCCGAAGCGCTGTCGCTCCCCCCGCCGCACGCGGCGAGAAGAAGGACGGAGCCCAGCAGACCGCCGGCGAACTTGGTGCTCTTCCGAATGTTCCTCACTAATGACCTCCCTGGTCGGTTGGTGGGGAAGAAGCGGGCGAACCCGGCCGGCACCCCTCCCCGGCGCGCTCGGCACTTGCAAACTACCACTGGGGGCGCCAGTGCCGGAAAAACGCGGGTTTCAGGCCTCGGATGGCTCGTGGAGCCGGTACTGGATGATCCGGGCGAACTCCTCGGGATCAAGACTGGCCCCGCCCACGAGGGCACCGTCCACGTCCGGCTGCGCCATCAGTTCCTTGATCGTCCCCGCTTTCACGGAGCCGCCGTACTGGATGCGCACCGCCCCCGCAGCCTCGGCGCTGGCGAGGGATGCCACCGTCGACCTGATGGCCGCACAGACCTCCTGCGCATCGGAGGCTGTCGCCGTGCGGCCGGTCCCTATGGCCCAGATGGGCTCGTACGCGACCACCAGCGAGCCGGCCTGGGCAGGCGAGCAGCCCTCCAGTGCGGCCCGGACCTGTTTCGTGACCTTGTCCATCGTGGTGCCGGCCTCCCGCTCCTCGAGCGTCTCGCCGACGCACACGATGGGCGTCATCTTGTTGCGCAGCACAGCCGCCACCTTGTCCCTGACCATGGCGTCCGTCTCGCCGAACAGCTCCCTCCGCTCGCTGTGGCCGACGATCACGTACGACACGTTGAGCTTCTGGAGGAACACCGGGGAGACCTCGCCCGTGAACGCGCCCTTGTCCTCGGAGTGGCAGTTCTGCGCCCCGAGGGCGAACCGAAGGTCGTCGGCCTCGATGAGGGTCTGGACGCTCCTGATGTCCGTGAACGGCGGGTGCAGGCTCACGTCGACGGTCTCGAAGTCGTCCTTGCCGACGAGGTACGTCAGCTTCTGGACGACCTGGATCGCCTCGTAGTGGTTCTGGTTCATCTTCCAGTTGCCGCTGATGAGCGGCCTGCGGGTCTCAGCGGGCATTCGGTGCACCTCTCAATGCGGCGAGCCCGGGGAGATCCCCGAGCTCTAGTAATTCGAGCGAGGCCCCGCCACCCGTTGACACATGGTCCACGTCGTCGTCGAGACCGAACTGGGCGAGAGCGGCCGCGCTGTCCCCACCGCCGACCACAGTGAACGCCCTGGTGGTCGCCACTGCCTCGGCGACCGTCCGGGTCCCGGCCGCGAAGCGCTCATCCTCGAACATACCCATCGGGCCGTTCCAGAACACCGTGCGGGCGTCCATGATGACATCGGAGAACGCGGCCGCGGAGCCGGGCCCGATGTCGAGGCCCTTGGCACCGTCGGGCAGCCGGACGCCGAATGTCGCGAACCGTCCACCGGTGTCGAGCCCGACAATGTCCTCAGGGAGATGAATCGACCTGCCTGAGTCCAGCAGCCGCCGGCAGGTCGCGATCTGGTCGAGTTCGCAGATCGAGTCACCGACCGGGTGGCCGCGGGCCGCGAGGAACGTGAAGCACATCCCGCCGCCGATCACGAGCGCATCAACCACCTGCAGCAACGACTCGATGACGCCCATCTTGTCGCTGACCTTGGCGCCGCCAAGAATCGCGACGAACGGGCGTTTCGGGTTCTCGCGCAGTCCCCCGAGCACCTCCACCTCACGCTCGAGCAGCCGGCCGGCCGCCGACGGCAGGGCGCGCGGCGGGCCCACGATGGAGGCGTGGGTGCGGTGGGAGGCACCGAATGCGTCGTTGACGTACATGTCGACTCCCTTCACGAGGGAAGCCACGAAGTCGGGGTCATTCTTCTCCTCGCCCGCGTTGAACCGCAGATTCTCGAGCAGTTCGACTCCCGGCGCCAACTCCGCCAGACGGGCGCGGACCGGCGCAAGCGAGTGCTTCTGCTCGGGTGCTCCCTTCGGCCTCCCCAGGTGCGTCGCACACACCACGGATGCACCGCGCTCTGTCAGCCAGTTGATCGTGGGGAGAGCAGCCCTGATCCTGAAGTCATCCGTGATTCGGCGGGCTTCGTCTGGGCCCTCCATGGGAACGTTGAAGTCCGTGCGAACCAGAACGCGTTTCCCCGCGACGTCACCGAGGTCCTCCAGAACGGGGATCCTGGACATGTCGCTACTTGCCGACGTGGAGCACGAGGTCGACGAGACGGTTCGAATAGCCCCACTCGTTGTCGGACCAGCCGAGCACTTTCACGAGCGTGCCCATGCTCATGGTCAGCTCGCTGTCGAAGACACAGCTGTGCGGGTTCGTCACAATGTCGCTCGAGACGATCGGTGCATCCGTGTACTCGAGCACGCCCTTCAGCGAACCGGCGGCGGCGGCACGGAACGCGGCGTTGATCTCCTCGACGGAGGCCGGCTTCTTGAGGTTCGCCACGAAGTCCGTGATGGAGCCGGTGGGCACCGGGACACGCAGCGACGTACCGTCGAGACGGCCCTTCATCGCCTCAAGCACGAGGGACGTGGCCCGGGCCGCACCGGTGCTCGTTGGGGTGATGTTGATGGCAGCCCCGCGAGCACGGCGGAGGTCGCTGTGCGGGCCGTCCACCAGCTGCTGGTCGCCCGTGTAGGCGTGGATGGTCGTCATGAGCCCGTTCTCGATGCCGAAGGCGTCGTCGAGGACCTTCACCATCGGCACGAAGCAGTTGGTGGTGCACGAGGCGTTGGACACGACCTTGTGCTTCGTGCGGTCGAAGTCGCCGTGGTTGATGCCGTACACGAACGTCGCGTCGGCACCGTTCGACGGTGCGGACACGATGACCAGCGGTGCGCCGGCTTCGAGGTGCGCGGCCGCCTTGTCACGGTCGGTGAAGAACCCGGTGGACTCGATCACCAGGTCGACTTTGAGGTCGCCCCACGGAAGCGCCTTGGGGTCACGCTCGGAGAGGACCCTCAGCACCTTCCCGTCGATGCTGATGCCGTTCTCCACCGCCTTGATGTCGTTCGGCAGCATGCCCAGCACGGAGTCGTACTTGAGCAGGTGAGCCATCGTCTTCAGCGAGCCGAGATCGTTGACAGCCACGATCTCGATGTCGACGCCCCTTGCGGAGGCTGCCCTGAAGAAGGTACGGCCGATGCGGCCGAAACCGTTGATTCCAACACGAACAGTCACGAGGGGTTCCTTTCGAAAGGGGGCACCGTTGCCGCGAGTCACCCTAGTTCCCTCCCCCGTCAGCCAAAAGATGGCAGAAATACCGCTGCGTCAGAGACTCAGGTCACGGTGCGAGACCCTGGGGCTGTACCTCGCGCCGCGGAGGTGCGCTGCGACGGCCTCCACGACCGCGACGGACCTGTGTCTCCCGCCGGTGCAGCCCACGCCGATCGTCAGGTAACTGCGACCTTCCGCCACGTACGAAGGAAGCACCAGGTCAAGCAGTGATGTCACGCGCCCGAGGAACTCCCCGGCAAGATCCGAACCGAGGACGTACGACGACACCGCCGGGTCGAGCCCCGTCAACGGCCTCAGGGCCTCGTCCCAGTGGGGGTTCGGCAGGAACCGGACATCGAACACCGTGTCCACGTCGATCGGGACACCGTGCTTGAAACCGAAGGAGATGACCGTGATCTGCAGGGAGTCGGTCGGGGACTCGGGCCCGAACAGATCCCTCAGTTGCGCCTTCAGCTGGTGGACCGTGAGACCCGTGGTGTCGATCACGAGGTCCGCCGACGCCTTCACTTCCGCGACAGCCGTCCTCTCGGCCTCGATGACCCCCTCGAGACTCTTCACGCCGTCGCTGAGGGGGTGTTTGCGGCGTGTCTCCTCGTAGCGGCGCACGAGCTCGCGTGTCGATGCATCCAGGAACATGATCCGCACGCGGTGCCCCTGCGAGCGCAGGTTCACGATGGCACCGAGAATGCCCGCCTGGTGGCGCGCGTTGCCGACCACGAGGCACAGTTTCTCGATCTCACCGCCTGACTCCCCCGACAACTCGACGACCTTGTCAAGCAGGGTGACGGGGAGGTTGTCGACTACGAACCATCCCAGGTCCTCCAGGTCGTCGGCGGCCTGGGACCTCCCAGCACCAGAGAGACCCGTGATGACGAGGATGTCGGCCATTGGCACCGACACTAACCGCGGCTCACCGCTTGACGGCGCGCATGTAGAGGAGCCGCGGAACAGTCCGGGCGAACGGGTACTCAGGAGCCCTCTCGAGGAAACCCGCGGGGGGCTCGGGTTCCACCATGCGCTCCAGAAAGAGCCCGTGCGCGATCATCGTGTTCACGTACCGCGAGAGCGGCCTGTGCAGGAAGCGGATGTGGACGCCGAGTTCGACCTCCTCGATGCTCTCCGTCTCCACCAGGTACGGGCCGATGCGCCAGTACTGCTCCGGCGGCTCCACCATGTGGTCGTCGATCCACCCGCTGCCCGGGGTCTGGAGCAGCGGGTGGTTCAGGAAAAACGAGAAACGCCCACCGGGACGCAGCACGCGGGACACCTCCGAGATGGCCGCGTCAACGTCGTCGATGTGCTCGAAGACGAGGCATGCCATGACGGCATCGAAGTGCGCATTACCGAACGGCAGCCCTGTCGCCGAACCCTCGAGGTACTCGGGGCCGCCGGCCCTCTCGCGCGCGACCTCCAGGTTGCGCCGTGTCGGATCAATGCCCGTCACGGCGCAACCGGTCACCGCGAGTGCCCGCGCGATCTGTCCGTCCCCGCACCCGATGTCGAGCACGCGGCCTGAGCCGCCGAGTTCCTCGACCGCAAGGGGGATTATCTGTTCCTCGTACTCCGGGTCTGCGCCGTCCGTGAAGCCGTCGATCCACCACTGGGCGTGCCTGTCCCACAGGGAATCCGATGTCATGCGGTGAATCTACGGCGCAGCGGCATCCGTGCCCTCCGCCGCGGGATGGAACCGCGCGTGGACGGCATCGGCGACGGCGGCAGGCAACCAAGACAGCAGGGAGAAATCCTCGCGCGATGCCCTCTTGACGGCATTCACCCCGCCCATCTCCTTCACCAGGCGCTTCGCGCGCGTCTCGCCGAGCCCCGGAATCCCGTCGAGCGAGGAGGACACCATCCTCCTCCCGCGCAACTCACGGTGGAACGTGTTCGCGAAGCGGTGCGCCTCGTCGCGGATGCGCTGCAGCATGAAGAGCGCCTCGCTGCCGCGCGGGATGCGCACCGGAGCCTGCTGACCCGGCACGTACACCTCCTCAAAGCGCTTGGCAAGCGAGGCAACCGGGATCTCATCCTCCAGACCGAGTTCCCGGACAACCTGCTCCGCCACGGCCAGCTGGCCCTTCCCGCCGTCGACAAGGAGAAGCTGCGGCGGGTAGGCGAATTTCCCGGGCTTCTCGCCCCGCTCGGTGACAGGCCTGTCGCGTTCCTCCACGTACGCCGACAGCCGGCGTGTCAGGACCTCGCGCATCGCGGCGTAATCGTCGTTGCCCGGCACGCCGACCTTGAAACGCCGGTACTCGCGCTTGTTGGGCAGCCCGTCCTCCAGCACCACCATCGAACCGACGTAATCGGTGCCCTGGAGGTGGGCCATGTCGTAGCACTCGATCCGCAACGGTGCCTCGGGAAGACCCAGCAGGTCCTGCAGTTCCGTCAGGGCGCGGCTTCGCGTGTTGTGGTCGGCCGCCCTCCGCATGCGGCTGCGCATGAACTCCTCGCGCGCGTTGTGGGTCACCGTCTCGGCGAGCTCGCGCTTGTCGCCGCGTTGCGGCACCCGCACCTGCACCTGGGTTCCCCTGGAGAAACTCAGCCACTCGGCGAAGAGCCCGGGATCACTCGGGAGCACAGGGACCAGGACGGTCCGCGGGATGCCGAGCGGCGGTGCGTCCCCGTACAGATCCTCGAGGATGCGGTCCACGAGCCTGCCACCCGGGAGGTCCTCGACCTTGTCGACGATGAAACCCTTCCTGCCCACGACCCTGCCGTTGCGCACGAAGAACACCTGCACGGACGCCTCCAGATCGTCGTCGGCGATGCCGATGACATCGAGGTCCTCGTCCTTCTCCCCCACCATCTGTTGCTTCTCGACTGCACGCTGCACGCTCGCCAGCCGGTCCCGCAGGCGTGCCGCGGCCTCGAAGTTGAGGTCCTGGGATGCCGCGAGCATCTCGCTCTCCAGGTGCTCCACGACGTCATCGGTGCGCCCGCCCAGGAACGCGCTCATGCTCTCCACGTACCCGGCATACGTCTCCTGGTCGACCTCGCCGACGCACGGACCGGCGCACTTCTCGATATGGAACAGCAGGCACGGCCTGCCCAGCCGGGCGTGCTGGTTGAACTTGCCCTGGCTGCAGGTGCGCACGGGGAAAGTCCGGAGCAGCAGGTCGAGCGTCTCACGGATCGCGTACGCATGGGCGAAAGGCCCGAAGTAACGCGTTCCCCTGCGTTTGGTGCCCCGGGTGACCATGGCCCTCGGCCACTCCTCGTCGACCGTGATCGCCAGGAACGGGTAGCTCTTGTCGTCGCGGAGACGCACGTTGAAGCGCGGACGATGCTGCTTGATGAGGCTGTACTCGAGCATCAGTGCCTCGACCTCGTTGCGCACCTCGATCCACTCGACGGAATGCGCCGCGCTCACCATTGCGCCAGTGCGAGGATGCAGCACGGCGGGGTCCTGGAAATAACTGGACAGCCGGGAACGCAGGTTGGAGGCCTTCCCCACGTAAATCACCCGTCCGTGCTCGTCCTTGAACTGGTAGGAGCCCGGCGTCGTGGGCACAGATCCACTCGCGGGCCTCTGCACCGCCATGGTCAGGCCTTCTTCGCTCGCGGGCGGCCCGCGGTGCCGGCAGGCCGTTTGGCCGCCGCCTTCTTCCCTGCCACTTCCCGCGACTTCGGAACAGGCACCGGGCTTGCCTTCGGTCTCGGGGCGGCCCCCTTGCCCCGTGACTTCGGCGCGGGCTCCACACCGAGCATCGGGGCCAGGAACCTGCCGGTGTGGCTGGAACCGCATGCCGCCACCGTCTCGGGCGTGCCCTGGCTCACGATGGCTCCGCCCCCGGTGCCGCCCTCCGGCCCCAGATCGATCAACCAATCGGCCGTCTTTATGACGTCAAGGTTGTGCTCGATGACAAGGACGGTGTTGCCCTGGTCCACGAGACGCGAGAGAACGGTGAGGAGCCGGCTGACATCCTCGAAATGGAGCCCGGTCGTCGGTTCGTCGAGCAGGTACATCGTGTGCCCCGTGGACCGCTTGGCGAGTTCGGATGCCAGTTTCACGCGCTGGGCCTCGCCTCCGGAGAGAGTCGGCGCACTCTGGCCGAGCCTGACATACCCGAGTCCCACGTCCACGAGGGTCTGCATGTGCCGGGCGATCGTCGGTTGGTTCGCGAAGAAACCGAGTGCATCGGCGATGGGCATGTCCAGCACCTCGGCGATGTTCTTCCCCTTGAACGCGATCTCGAGGGTGTCCCTGTTGTAGCGGGCCCCCTTGCAGACCTCGCACGGCACGTACACATCGGGGAGGACGTGCATCTCGATCTTGATCGTCCCGTCACCGGAGCATGCCTCGCACCGACCGCCCTGGACGTTGAAGCTGAACCGGCCCGGCTGGTACCCGCGGACCTTCGACTCAGGGGTGGCTGCGAACAACTTCCTGATGCCGTCGAAGACGCCTGTGTAGGTGGCTGGGTTCGATCGCGGGGTGCGACCGATCGGCGACTGGTCGACCCGCACCAGTTTGTCGACGTGTTCGAGGCCGTTGATCCGGGTGTGTCGGCCGGGCACCTGACGCGCTCCGTTGAGGCGGTTGGCCAGCACAGTGGCCAGGATGTCGTTCACCAGAGTGGACTTGCCGGAGCCGGACACCCCCGTCACCGCGGTCAGTACGCCCAGCGGGAAAGCCACGTCGATCTCGCGCAGGTTGTGTTCCCGAGCACCGACCACCGTCAGCTGACGCTTGCGGTCGACCGGCCGGCGGATCGCGGGCACCTCGATGCTCTGCTTTCCGGACAGATAGGACCCGGTGAGAGATTTGGGGTTTTTCAACAGGTCGGCGTAGGTACCGCTGTGCACTACCTGACCGCCATGCTCACCGGCGGCGGGCCCGATATCGACAACCCAGTCGGCGTGGGCGATGGTGTCCTCGTCGTGCTCGACAACGATCAGTGTGTTGCCCAAATCCCTTAGCCGCGTGAGGGTTTCAATCAAACGACGGTTATCGCGCTGATGCAGCCCGATCGACGGTTCATCAAGCACGTACAGCACCCCGACCAGACCAGAACCGATCTGGGTGGCCAGCCGGATTCGCTGCGCCTCACCACCGGAGAGCGTGCCCGCAGCCCGGGCCAGTGAGAGGTAGTCCAGCCCGACGTCGAGCAGGAAGCCCAGCCGGGACTGCACCTCTTTGAGCACCTGCCCGGCGATCGCCTGCTCGCGGCCGCCGAGGGTGAGGTCGTTGAGGAAGTTTGAGCACTCCCTGATGGACAGCTCGCACACGGCTGCGATCGATTTCGCATCCTTGCCGGCCGACAGCGTCACTGCCAGAATCTCTGGCTTGAGACGGGTGCCGTCGCATTCTGGGCAGGGGATGTCCCGCATGAAGCCTTCGTAGCGTTCCTTCATCAACTCCGAGTCGGTCTGCTCCATGCGTCGCTGCAGGAAGGCCATCACGCCCTCGAAGTCGGCGAAGTACGACCGGGTGCGGCCGTAGCGATTGCGGTAGCGCACGTGCACCTGCTCGTCGCAGCCTTCGAGGATCGCCTTGCGCGCCTTGGCAGGAAGCTTGCGCCACGGGGTGTCCATGTCGAACCCCATCGACTCCCCCAGCCCAGCCAACATGCGGGTGAAGTACTCCGAACTCTGGCCCATCGACCACGGCGCCACCGCGCCGTCGGCCAGGGTGCGATCTTGATCGGGCACGACGAGTTCGGGGTCGACCTCTTTGCGGATACCCAGGCCGCTGCACTCCGGGCAGGCGCCGTAGGGCGAGTTGAACGAAAACGACCGCGGCTCAAGATCGTCCACCGCCAGCGGGTGCCCGTTGGGACAGGCAAGTTTCTCGGAAAACCGTTGCTCGCGGTGCGGGTCGTGCTCGTCGCGGTCGACGAAATCCAGCACCACAATGCCGTCGGCCAGACCCAACGCGGTCTCGATCGAATCGGTCAGCCGCTGTTTGGAGCTAGCCTTGACCGTCAGTCGGTCGACGACAACTTCGATGTCGTGTTTTTCCTGCTTCTTCAGAGTCGGCGGCTCGGTCAGCGGATACACCACCCCGTCGACCCGGATGCGGCTGTAGCCCTGGGTGTTGAGCTTGTCGAAGAGGTCGACGAACTCGCCCTTGCGGGTGCGCACCACCGGCGCGAGTACCTGGAACTTGGTGCCCTCCGGCATGGCCAGC
>SXGQ01273452.1_pt1 | contig 14177 bp, 13 predicted proteins | sample 3178371 | NCBI WGS metagenome assembly SXGQ01 (sample SAMN11356859, study PRJNA531348) | freshwater metagenome | isolation source: freshwater sample F1-20 | place: China: Fuxian Lake, Yuxi | collected 2017-12-25
AGTGGGGCTGGTCCAGGCTGATTTACCTCAACGAATGAGACATCATCAACGTTCTGGGCGGCGCCACTTTTCTTTGGCTCGATTGAATTACTCACGATCGCCCCCTGTCTGTGCTGAAACGTTGATTGAGGAAACTCCAGGAAGTGAAGGAACTGGGAAATCAGGAGCTTTGCCTTGCGCCATAGGTTCTTCTGACTTCTTTTTGCTCCGTTCAAAGAGTGAAGTGATAGCAAAACCAATAAGAACTAATCCGAGCACGAATGCAATGAGGACGGTACGAGATGCACCTTCTTGTTGAATAACGCGAAGTGTCGAAACAGTCAAGATCCAGATTAGTGAGGCAGGAATCAAAACCTTCCAGCCAAATTTCATAAATTGGTCGTAGCGAAGTCTCGGTAGAGATGCACGGAGCCACATAAAGATAAAGAAAAAGATATTTACCTTAAGGAAGAACCAGACGATAGTGAACCATCCGCCGAGCCAGCCTTCAGTAAAGCCAAGACCTGGAGGTGCGTGATATCCACCTAGGAACAAAGTTGTGGCAAGGGCAGAGACGGCAACAATATTGACGTATTCGGCCAAGAAGAAGAGTGCAAATTTTAGAGATGAATATTCAGTGTGGAATCCACCTACGAGTTCACCTTCTGCTTCAGCCAAGTCAAATGGAGCACGGTTTGTCTCGCCTACCATGGAAATTACAAAGATGACAAATGAAGGGAATAGAACGAGAGCGTTCCAATAATTCTCATGTTGTGAGCCGATGATTTCTGCAGTCGACATAGAACCCGCGTAGATAAAGACTGCAACAAGTGAGAGTCCCATCGCAATTTCATAAGAGACAACTTGTGCGCTAGAACGTAATCCGCCAAGTAGCGGATAGGTGGAACCAGATGACCACCCTGCAAGAACGATGCCGTAGACACCGATAGAACTCACAGCAAGTATGTAAAGAACTCCGACAGAGAGATCTGTTAATTGAAGCGCTGTATCTTGACCAAATAGATTTATCTTGCCTGTCATCGGAATAACTGCAAATGCCATGAAGCACATGGAAGTCGCGATGATTGGGGCAGCGATAAATACCACCTTATCTGCGGCAGCAGGAATGATGTCTTCTTTAAGTGCAAGCTTGACGCCATCTGCAAGTGATTGAATCAAACCAAATGGACCTACGCGGTTTGGTCCAGTACGTCGTTGCATCTTTGCAAGTACTCGGCGCTCAGTCCAGACTGCGAGCAATGTTGAGACGACACAGATTGCAAAGACAATTACAGCCTTTACCACGATAAGCCAGACCGGATCTTGTCCGAGAAGTTCTGCAGTTGTCATGCCTTCACCACCGTTACTAGTTCGCCATGGACTGCATTAAGTGTCTGCAACGGAGTCGAGCCGATTGAATTACGAGGAAGCCAGACGGCGTCATCGTGGATATCTTCAACAAGTGCTGCAAGAGTGATACTTCCTTGTGCATTTGAAATGCGAAGCTGATCACCTGATGAAACCCCGATTGACTGTGCACGTGATGGTGAGATCACAGCAATGGTTGGTCTGCGAGTTCCAGCGAGATTATCTTCGCCCACTTGTAGCGATCCTTCATCGAGAAGACGACGCCATGAAGTAATAATTGCTTGATTGCCTGAAACTTTTACTGGTGATCCTGGTTGAACCTGAACATGTGAGGCTCGTGCGCCTTCCCACTTTCCAAGTTGAGCAAATTCACGTGCAGCCGCTGTCACTGTTCCCAGCATTATTGATTGACCCATTGCATCGGCCAAGACAGAGAGAATGCGGACATCGCTACGGTTCAATGAATCGGCGACCGCTGCTGCGAAGTTGCGCTGGCGACCTTCCCAGTTGATATAGCTTCCGTACTTTTCGGTCACTGCGGCAACTGGAAGAACAACATCTGCCAATTCGGTGACAGATGAGTGAGAAATTTCCAGTGAAACAACAAATGCCTTCTTTAGCGCTTGCTTTATTCGCGCACTCTCTGGCATATCTGCAATATCAACGCCGCCAACAACGAGTGCGTCAAGTTCATTGCTATGAACTGCATCGATCATTGCCGACGCGCTACGACCAGGAGTTGAAGGAAGTGTGCTGACACCCCACGCTGCTGCCATATCTACACGAGCAGATGAATCTGAAACAGGTCGACCGCCAGGTAGTAGATGGCTAAATGCACCAGCTTCTAACGCGCCACGTTCGCCAGCGCGACGAGGGATCCACGCCAGCTTCGCGCCAGTCTTCTGCGCGAGTGCGTGAGCCGCCGATAGCAACCCTGCACTTTCAGATGCACGCTCTCCCACCAAAATTACAGACTTTGCAGTCAATTCAATTGTTGCAAGTGCTTGCGCCTCATTACCTGGAGCAACCTTAATGAAGCGAGCCTTCAACTTATCCATTGCAATTGATGCCTTAGAGGCAACTGATGTGACGATGAGTCCGCGCTTTTTACAGTTCTTATTTAGGCGCAAGAAAACAATTGGTGACTCTTCTTCTGGTTCAAATGCGACGAGAAGTACATGATCTGCTCTATCGATGTCACGGTATTCAACTGTAGATCCCACAACATGTGAGGAGAGGAAATATGCCTCTTCGTCAGATGTGACACGAGCTCGGAAATCAATATCGTTGGTATTAAGTGCAATGCGTGCAAACTTTGCATAGCCATATGCATCTTCAAGTGTTGGACGTCCGCCGACAATTACACCCGCGCGCTTAGCTACAAGACCAGCGGCTGCAGCGGCAAGAGCCTCTGGCCACGACGCTGCCACAAGTTCACCGTCTGAGTTTCGTACCAAAGGCTGGGTTAAACGATTTTGTGAAGTGATGTACTTAAATGCCCAGCGGCCTTTATCGCAATTCCACTCTTCGCTGACGGCAGGATCATCTCCTGCAAGGCGGCGTAGAGTTTTTCCACGACGCACATCGGTGCGCATGTCACAACCTGATGCACAATGCTCACAAGCAGATGGAGTTGAGACAAGATCAAATGGTCGAGCGCGGAAACGGTATGAAGCTCCAGTGAGCGCGCCTACTGGGCATATTTGAATCGTATTTCCAGAGAAATAAGATTTAAATGGATCGTTCTCATAAATTCCAACTTGCTGAAGCGCACCACGGTGATTGAGAGTAATAAATGGATCTGATGCGATCTGCTCTGAAAAACGTGTGCAACGAGCACATAAGACGCAACGTTCACGATCAAGAAGAACCTGCGATGAAATATTTATCGGCTTTTCAAAGGTGCGCTTAACGCCACCAAGACGAGCCTCTGGATTTCCATTAGACATTGCTTGGTTCTGTAGAGGGCACTCTCCGCCTTTATCGCAGACAGGGCAATCAAGGGGATGGTTTCCAAGGAGAAGTTCCATCACACCTTTCTGCGCCTTATCAGCAACTGCAGATGTGAGTTGAGTTTTCACAATCATATTTGGCTCAACCGGAATGGTGCATGATGCCTGTGGCTTTGGAAATGCGCGACCATTGATTTCAATATCAACAAGACATTGGCGACATGCGCCAACTGGATCTAGAAGTGGATGGTCACAAAAACGCGGAATCTGAATTCCAAGTTTTTCTGCCGCACGAATAACAAGGGTTCCTTTAGGAACGCTGACTTCGAATCCATCAATGACGACAGTAATCAGCTCTACTGCGACGGCGGTCTCTTGAGTAGTCATTATTTGCTGGCTCCCGCAAAGAGTGTTGATTGGACTGGGTCAAAAGGGCAACCACCATTTGTGAGATGGGCAATGTATTCGTCGCGGAAATATTGAATTGACGATGTGATTGGGCTTGTTGCTCCGTCTCCGAGTGCGCAGAAAGAACGTCCCATGATGTTGTCACAGAGATCGAGAAGCTTCTCAAGATCTGCCTCTGTTCCAACACCTGCTTCGAGATCGCGCAGGATTTGAACTAGCCACCATGTGCCCTCACGACAAGGAGTGCACTTACCGCATGATTCGTGTTTATAGAATTCGGTCCAACGAAGTACCGCGCGAACTACACATGTTGTCTCATCGAAAATTTGAAGGGCTTTTGTTCCAAGCATTGAACCAGCTGCGGCGACACCTTCGTAATCCAATGGAATATCAAGGTGTGCATCGGTGAATAGTGGAGTTGAAGATCCACCTGGTGTCCAGAATTTTAGAGTGTGCCCTGTGCGCACTCCCCCAGCCAATTCGAGAATCTCGCGCAAGGTAATTCCAAGTGGGGCCTCAAATTGCCCTGGGTTATTTACATGGCCAGAGAGTGAATACAGAGTTGCACCCTTTGACTTTTCAGTACCCATTGCTTGATACCACTCTGCACCGTTAGCAATAATTGCTGGAACAGATGCAATTGATTCAACATTGTTTACAACTGTTGGCTTTGCATACAACCCAGCGATTGCCGGAAATGGTGGGCGAAGGCGAGGCTGTCCGCGGAATCCTTCTAGTGAATCCAAAAGCGCCGTCTCTTCACCGCAAATGTATGCACCGGCACCTACATGTAGAACAACATCTACACCTTTACCAAGAATTCCTGCGGCATAGGCATCAGCAATCGCCTGATTAACGCGACGCACAACATGTGTAACTTCTCCGCGAATATAAATGAACGCTTGCTTTGCACGAATTGCATGGCAAGCAATAATGCAACCTTCGATCAAAACGTGTGGGTTGGCCATAAGAAGCGGCGTATCTTTACATGTACCTGGCTCTGATTCATCTGCATTTACAACGAGGTAGTGATCTTTATTATCGCCCTGCGGAATAAATCCCCATTTCATTCCGGTAGGAAAACCTGCACCACCACGTCCACGAAGACCTGAATCTTTCACCATCTGAATCACTGCATCTGGATCCATCGCTAAAGCTTTTTCTGCAGCCTTGTAACCGCCGTGACGCTTGTAACCTTCTAAGGTAAACGAATCTTTATCATCCCAATGTGCCGAGAGAATTGGTGTGAGCGTTGACATTACTTGCCCTCCATCTTTCGTGCGAGATTAAGACCAAGAAGCGTTGGTGAACCTGCTTGCACACCTTCACCGGCAAGACCATCGTTGAGGCCAGCCAATACCGCTGATGCTTGCTTATATGTAACAAGATGGTTTGGTCCACGTGTAGGTGCAGGTGGGTTTCCTGCGCGTGCGCCATCAACGAGAGACTTTGCTGATTCGACAGTTTGGTTGTCGTAAAACTCCCAGTTAGCCATCACAACCGGTGCGTAATCACAGGCTGCATTGCACTCGATATGTTCGAGAGAAACTTTTCCATCAGCGGTAACACCATCATTTTCAATACCGAGGTGCTCTTTAAGCGCGCTGAAGATTGCATCCCCACCCATGATGGCGCAGAGAGTATTGGTGCAAACACCTACGTGATACTCACCGATTGGGTTGAACTTATATTGAGTGTAGAAAGTGGCAACGGCTGAGACTTCTGCAGTTGCGATTTCAAGCATTTCCGCAATATTTTCGATACCAGAGTTGGTGACATATCCAGCAACTGATTGCACATAATGCAGGAGTGGCATGATCGCAGAGCGCTTACGTGGGTAACGCGCAACAATGGAGTTCATAATCTCTTGATTAAGTGTTGGGTCTACAGATGACATTAGCGGTCAACTCCTCCCATCACAGGATCGATTGATGCAACCGCACCAATGATGTCAGCGATCATTCCGCCTTCACTCATGGCTGATGTTGATTGCAAATTGCTAAATGATGGTTCGCGGAAGTGCGCGCGATAAGGACGTGTTCCACCGTCAGAGACGATGTGGGCCCCTAACTCACCACGTGGTGATTCAACCGCTGCATATACCTGACCCGCAGGAACTCGGAATCCTTCAGTCACAAGTTTGAAGTGATGGATTAGTGATTCCATTGAAGTACCCATAATTTCGCGGATGTGGTTGAGTGAATTACCAAGTCCATCTGCGCCAAGTGCTAACTGTGCTGGCCATGCAATCTTCTTATCTGCAACCATGACAGGAGCACCTTTGAGCGCGTCAAGTTTGTCGAGAGTCTGCTCAATAATTCGAAGTGATTGCTCGAGCTCTGCCATGCGAATCAAGAAACGACCATAGACGTCGCAGGTATCTGCAGTGATGACATCAAATTCATAATTCTCGTATCCGCAATACGGCTCCATCTTGCGTAGATCCCAAGGGAGTCCAGTTGAACGCAGAACAGGACCGGTAATTCCAAGAGTTGTACAGCCTGCTAGATCAAGATATCCAATGCCCACTGTGCGCTTCATCCAAATTGTGTTTCCAATGAGAAGTCGCTCATTATCTTTAAAGTTTTTACGTAAAGTCTTTACTAGTTCACGAAGACGAGGAGTCATATCGGCTGGAATATCTTGCTGCACTCCACCTGGGCGGATGTAGGCCATATTCATACGAAGACCAGTGATTGCTTCGAAGGCATCGAGAACCATTTCGCGTTCACGGAATGCAAAGAACATTGGACCCATCGCACCGAGCTCAAGGGCACCTGTTCCGAGTGCGACCATATGTGATGAAATTCGATTGAGTTCCATCATAAGAACGCGAATAACTGAGGCACGCTCTGGCACATCTTGGGTAATACCCAAAAGCTTTTCGATCGCTAAACAGTATGCAGTCTCATTAAAGACGGGGCTTAGGTAATCCATACGAGTGGCAAATGTTGTTCCTTGAGTCCAGGAACGGAACTCCATATTTTTTTCAATGCCGGTGTGAAGATAACCAATACCTGGGCGAACTTCTGTAATCGTCTCGCCTTCTAATTCAAGAACAAGGCGGAGAACTCCATGTGTAGAAGGGTGCTGTGGCCCCATATTTACAATGATGCGCTCTTCTTTCGCCTCACCAATTTCAGAGACGAGTGAATCCCAATCGCCACCAGTTACTGAATAGACAGTACCTTCAGTAGTTTCGCGAGAAGATGCATACGGATCAAAAGTAGTTGTCACTGGTATGACCTCCGCTGTGATGGAGCAGGTGTTGTTGCGCCCTTGTACTCAACAGCGATTCCGCCAAGTGGGTAATCTTTTCTCTGTGGATGTCCATCCCAATCATCTGGCATCAAGATTCGTGTGAGCCCTGGATGGCCATCAAAGATGATTCCAAACATGTCAAAAGTTTCGCGCTCATGCCAATTGTTTCCGCCCCACACTCCAACCACTGATGGGATGTGTGGATCAGATTCAGATGTGCACACCTCAAGACGGATACGTTGATTTCTTGTCATTGAAAGAAGTGGATAGACCGCAACAAGTTCACTACCTGTGCGCTCTGGGTAATGCACTCCTGAAACTCCCATACACATTTCAAAGAGCAGTGAGTCGCGAAGGATGCGCGAAACTTCAACTAAACGCTCTTTCTTAATGTGAAGTGTGAGTTCGCCACATTCAACAACAATGCGAGTGATGGCGTCAGCAAAGTCTGGGTATGCGCGCTCGAGATCATCGGCCACCTGATCGAAATATCCACCAAATGGACGCTCTGTAGATCCCGTTGATACTGATGTGGCGACCAAGCCGCCATATCCAGATGTATCTCCGGTGCCGCGAGCACCGAACATTCCTTGCTGAGTTTCACTCATTATGCATGAGTCCCTTCGAGCGGGAAAGAACCAAGTTGGATCGTAGGGCGAGCATTTAACGCTGCTTTTTCGACCTCTTTGATAATCGCTTCACGATTTGGCCCAAGGGATGTATTGCTAATTTGTTCATGCAATTTAATGATCGCATCTAGTAACTGTTCTGGACGTGGTGGGCATCCTGGAAGATAAATATCAACTGGAACAACGTGATCGACACCTTGGACGATTGCGTAGTTGTTAAACATTCCGCCAGATGAAGAACATGCACCCATCGCGATAACCCACTTTGGCGCCGTCATTTGATCGTAAATTTGGCGAAGAACAGGTGCCATCTTCTGAGATACGCGACCAGCGACAATCATTAAATCTGCTTGACGTGGAGAGGCGCTAAAGCGCTCCATTCCAAAGCGGGAAATATCATGTTTTGGAGATGAGCCCGCTGCCATCATTTCGATCGCGCAGCATGCAAGACCAAAGGTTGCTGGCCAGAGAGAACTCTTTCGCATGTAGCCTGCCAATCCTTCGACAGTGGAGAGAAGAATTCCGCTCGGTAACTTATCTTCAAGACCCATAATTTAATCCCATTCCAATCCGCCGCGTCGCCATACATAAGCAAAAGCGACAAAAATTGTGCCGATGAAGATCGACATCTCAACTAATCCAAAGAGTCCGAGCTGATCCAAGGTAACCGCCCATGGATAGAGAAAAACCATTTCAATATCAAAGACAATAAAGAGCATCGCTGTTAAAAAGTATTTAACTGGAAAACGTCCACCTTCAAGTGCTTGCGGTGATGGCTCAATTCCACACTCATAAGCATCTAACTTCGCTCGGTTATAGCGCGCCGGCCCTGTGACTGAGGCGATTCCTACCGAGAAGATGGCAAAGCCAAAGCCGATTGCAAAGAGAATCAGGATCGGGACATATGGATTAGCGCTCACGGGGCGTAAGTCTAGGCGGTGGCAGCGGGTGCGGCTGAACGGCTAAGGGGCCACAGCCATGTGAATTGCCACAACTCCACCGGTGAGGTTTTTCCAACCAACCTGTGTCCATCCCGCATCGACAATCTGCGCTGCGAGCGCCTTTTGGTCTGGCCAAGCCCTGATCGAATCGGCTAGATAGATATAGGCATCAGGGTTTGAGGAAGTCTTGCGGGCGATAAAGGGCAGAGCGCGCATCAAATAATTCATATAGATAGCCCTAAATGGAGCAAAGGTGGGACTGGAGAACTCGACCACGACTAAACGTCCGCCCGGTTTGACCACGCGGCGGGCCTCAGTCAGCGCCTTGGCGGTGTTCTGGGTATTGCGCAGGCCGAAAGAGATAGTAAAGAGGTCAAAGGCGTTATCTTCAAAGGGCAGGTTCAGGGCATCGCACCTGATAAAGCTCAGATCTGGGCGGGCCTTCTTGCCGGCAGCGATCATGCCTTCTGAGAAATCAGCGGCGATCACCTCTGCCCCGGCTGCTGCCAAGGGGGCCGAGCTCGATCCGGTGCCAGCAGCCATATCCAGGATCTTCATCCCTGGGACTGGGGCGATCACCTTTGTGGCGGCCTTGCGCCAGGCCTTAGTACGCCCAAGGCTCAAAATGTCGTTGACGATGTCATAGCGGCGGGCGACCCCATCGAACATCGCAGCTACTTCCTGCGGATTCTTATCCATATTCGCTCGCGACATGCGCTTATTCTCGCTGAAGGTAGGCTTAACCACAACTTCAATGCGAATTCTTTATCAGTCTTTAGAAAGTAGTTAACGCCCGTGTCTTCCCTGATTCCAGTGACAACCTCAAAAGTGTCATCGCATCTGCCGCTTCTGGATCTACTTCCTGAAAGTGGCGCACTCACTTGGGTTCGCGGGGGTCAAGGAGTTGTCGGTTGGGGCGAATACGCAAAAACGACAGTTAAGGGACCGAATCGCTTTAGAGAGGCTCGCCAATGGTGGGCCGAACAACTTGCAACATTTAACGTTGTAAATACTCTCAATGTCAGCGGCACCGGACCTATTGTTTTTACATCTTTCTCATTCGATGAAAATGAAGAGTCTGTACTTGTTATTCCACAGGTCGTTGTCGGAACGCGATCTGGTGTCTCATGGATGACTTGGATCGGCGATAAAGCACAACCTTACCTGCCTAAAAAAGCACCTGACCTCAATCCCGCAGAGTTTGTTTGGGCAGATGGTTCTCTTACTCCCAACGAGTGGATGTCTCGAGTAGCAACTGCTAAAGGTGAAATAGAAATTGGTGAGTTAGAAAAAGTAGTACTTGCAAGAGATTTAGTTGCAGTCACCGATCGCACAATTGATCTCCGCCCGATTCTTAACAATTTAAGCGAGCAATATCCATCTACTTACGTATTTGCTGTCGATAATCTCGTTGGAGCAACCCCTGAACTCTTGCTCCGCCTTACCCGCGGCATGGTTACTTCCCGCGTTTTAGCCGGAACCATTAGCAAGACTGGAGATGATGAGAAAGATTTAGCGCTCGCAGCATCCCTTGCACGCTCATCTAAAGATTTAGAAGAACATGAATACGCCGTGCGCTCTGTAGCAGATGCACTCGAACCATTCTGTACCTCAACAAATGTTCCTGAATCACCATTTGTATTACACCTTGCAAATGTCATGCATCTTGCAACTGATGTGACAGGTGCGCTCATCGAATCAAAGATTGATGTCGACGCTTTTTCACTTCTTTCGCGACTTCATCCTTCTGCTGCAGTCTGTGGAACCCCCACACATTTAGCATCTCAAGTGATTTCTTCTATAGAAGGAATGAGCCGTGGACGTTATGCCGGTCCCGTTGGTTGGATAGATGCACAAGGAGACGGAGAACTTGGAATCGCTCTCCGCTGTGGCCAGGTCACCGATACAACAATCCGCATTTTTGCCGGTTGCGGAATCGTTTCGGGATCAGATCCTGAGAAAGAACTTCAAGAGAGCAACGCAAAGTTTGCGCCAATGCGCAGCGCTCTAGAGTGATTCCATCTTTGCGTAGATGCTCTTGAGATAGTCGCCATTTTCTTGGCGTGAAGGAACTTGAACAACAACGATCTCAAATCCTTTAACTGGCGCTGCAATCGCATGAGAAAGTTCAGCGCTTGTCGAAACATTTGAAGATTTAACTCCAAAAGCCTTTGCAATTGCTTGGATGTCCCGGCCATGCGGTGTGCCAAAAATTTTCTCAAACCCATCGACTCCTGCTTGTGGAAGTGTTGAGAAGATTCCACCTCCATTGTTATCGATGACAAAGAGCCGCAAGTCGGGGTTGCCTATATGTGAGAGTGCACTGACATCGTGTAAAAATGCAAGATCTCCAAGTACTGCAAAGGTTTTTTCAGATCGGGAGGCTATGCCAAGTGCTGTAGATATATTTCCATCAATGCCCGCAAGTCCGCGATTGGCAAAGACTTTTACGCCCTGTCGAGGTTTTGCAAAACCTTCGAGATCACGAATTGGTCGAGAAGATGCGATAAATAGAGATACCCCTGTTGGAAGAGCAGCAGCGAAGTCCCGAGCAAAAGTTTCTTCAGACCACGTCGATAGCTCGGCAACAACCTTTGAAGCGCGTTCACCTAACTTTTTCCAGGTTGCAATCCAATCAAGGTCTGCAGGTACTACTTGAAGATTGGGAAGAGCCACAAATTTTTGATCTGCGCTACGGTCTTGATCAACTGTTGCCATGCGTGGATCAATCACAATTGTTTTTCGGGCCTGAGCAATCGATGCGTTGATGCTCCTAGAAAGAGTTGTTCGTCCAATAATCACTACAGTATCTGGCTTTACCTCACTGCGAATTTTAGGTGAAGTCAAAAAGACGCTGGCATGAGCAATTGCATCTTTAAATGACAGAGGGTCCTCGGCAATAACCGGCCATCCAAGGTCAGTGGCAAATTTCTCAACACTTTCTTGTGACAAGCCGCCGCGATCATGGCCAATTACCAAGAGACCGCGTGTGGACTTTGTGTGAAAAGTTCCTGGAGCTTTTCGAGTAAACACCTTTGGTTCAGCGATCTTGATCTGATCTAGCCAGGATGTATCTGCCTCACCAATGAGTGGTTCCTCAAATTGAACATTGAGATGGACAGGACCAGATTGGAGTGAGTTAAAAGGAAGTTCCATCGGAAATGCCGACCCCGATACATCAGCAAAGTAGCGCACCGCTTTGCCAAATATCCGTGCTTGTTCAGTAGTTTGATTTGCACCTGTTCTACGAAGACGAGCTGGGCGATCGGCTGTGAGCAGCAGCAATGGCGCATTGCTATGTGAGGCTTCAAGAACGGCTGGGTGAAAGTTAGCCACTGCTGTTCCACTTGTGCAGATAACTGGAACCGGACGTCCTGTCACCTTAGTTAGACCAAGTGCGAAAAATGCCGCACCACGTTCATCAATCTTTACGTGAAGCTGAATCAAACCTGCCTGCTCTGCCTGGTAGAAGGCGATAGATAGCGGTGCGTTACGCGATCCAGGAGCAAGAACTACATCAGTAATTCCAGCTTCCACAATTTGACGCACGATTACGCGAGCTAGGGTTGTTGCTTCACTCATGTAAGTAACGTCCCGACTCTCATGGCACGATTCTTCCACCATTCAAAGCGCTCTGGTGACACATCAAGTCCATCTAACTGTGGAGATATCTGACCTAGCGCGATCTTTCCATCAAGAATCTGATGGTCTGCAACATCACGTGACAGAAGTGAGCCTGTAGCTAAGCCGCAATCAAAGGTGAGGTCCTTGATGCTTGCAGCAAGATCGAGTCCGTATTCGATTCCGATAGCACTTTCTAGCGCACTCGACACAACTACTGGAAGTCCATGATGGGCTGCAATATCAAGTGAGCGTTGGATACCACCTAGCGGTTGAACTTTAAGCATCACAATATCTGCTGCATTGGTGAGGTCGACTTTAAATGGATCGGGTGCTTTACGAATGATTTCATCTGCTGCAATGCGAAGAGGAATTGTTATCTTGCCTTTGAGTTCGCGGAGTTCTTCGATAGTTGCACAGGGTTGCTCCACATATTCAAGTGGGCCGATCTCTTCATAATATGCGTATAGATTGGTGAGGGCTTCATCTACAGACCAGAGCCCGTTGACATCAACTCGGATTGCAGCCAGTGGTGCAAGTGTTCGCACTCGTGCAAGTCTGGCGATATCTTCGCCAAGGTTCTTGCCTACCTTTACCTTGAACGTCTTTGCCCCTGAATAAATGTGCATCAGGGCTTCGATCTCTTTTTTATCGTTGAGTTCTGGGATTGTGCCGTTGATTGCAATAGCATCTCGAAAGCGTGCTGGACGAGCAACTGTTGCTGCCTCTATTGCGCTAGCAAGCCATGGCCGGCACTCGTTATCGTCGTATTCCAGAAATGGTGAGAACTCCCCCCATCCTTGCGGGCCTTGTATCAGTGCGACTTCGCGATAGGTCACACCACGAAAATTGGTGCGCGTAGGAAGAGTAATTACGCGAAGTGTTGCAAGGAGGTCATCGAGCATAAGTTTTAAGGGCGCTTAGGGAATTTACCGAAGTCAGGTGCGCGCTTTTCTTGATAAGCATCGCGACCTTCTTGTCCTTCTTCACTTAAGTAGAAGAGCAATGTGGCATCTCCTGCAAGTTGTTGAATTCCAGCTAGCCCATCATCTGCTGCATTCATGGAAGATTTAAGTAGACGTAGCGCAAGGGGCGAGTTGCGCAGCATCTCGCGACACCATGAAACAGTTTCAGCTTCTAGTTGATCAACTGGAACAACAGTGTTGATGAGTCCCATGGCGAGCGCTTCTTGCGCATCATATTGGCGCGTCATAAACCAAATCTCACGAGCTTTCTTCTGGCCAACACTTGCTGCAAGAAGTCCTGAACCATAGCCACCATCGAAAGATCCAACCATTGGGCCGGTCTGTCCGAACTTTGCATTCTCTGCAGCAATCGTGAGATCGCATACAACGTGCAAAACATGTCCGCCTCCGATAGCCCAACCTGCCACCATCGCGATGACTGGCTTAGGGGTTCTGCGAATTTGAATTTGTAGATCTAAAACATTGAGGCGTCCAACGCCAGCCTTTGCTAATTCATCATCACCGAGGTATCCATCATCACCGCGAACGCTAATGTCACCACCTGAACAGAACGCTTCGCTGCCTTCGCCGGTCAAGATAATGACTCCGACATCTGAGTTATCGCGAGCGAGTGAGAATGCTTGTTGCAGCTCAATAATTGTTTGTGGACGGAATGCGTTACGTACCTCTGGGCGGTTGATGGTGATCTTGGCGATGCCATCTGCGACTTGGTATTTAACGTCGATGAAATCCGCGCCACCCTTGCCGGTTGCCCATGCTGGGATAGTGCGATCCCCAAATTCACGCTTAATTGGCTTGCTCACGATTCCTCCACTCTTACGTGCAGGCGATAGCCTACGCGGGCTATGGATATCTCGGCGAACGCAAAGATCCGATCACGCTCTGTGATCTCGGTCGATCCCGCGCTGGCTATCGGCGATGTGATGAATCTCTTGGCTCAAGCGTTAGCCCACCAGGGTCCGGCTCTTAATTTTACGGATGAATCTATTGAGAGCGTCGATAGCGATATCTGCCTTGTTGTTGCGACAACGG
>SXGQ01873411.1_pt1 | contig 14177 bp, 20 predicted proteins | sample 3178371 | NCBI WGS metagenome assembly SXGQ01 (sample SAMN11356859, study PRJNA531348) | freshwater metagenome | isolation source: freshwater sample F1-20 | place: China: Fuxian Lake, Yuxi | collected 2017-12-25
AACGGACTCAGATCCGACACAGGAGAATAGTCAAAACTTATGACAAGATGGTCTCTTACTGATTTTTCCACATAATCAAACTTCCACTTAACATCATAAAGAGAATAGAATAACCAACTAAAGGGATGCTCTCGGAAAACTCTAGCGATTTTATCACCATATTTATCAATAGGTATGAGATTCACCTTTTCCTTTTCACATATGACAAGCCTATGACCGACATCTTGACCATTCTCATAGAACTTCCCACAGTCGAACACGTCGAGATCCAGGTAAGAAAGCCTTTCTTTAAGCTCAACAAAACTTTCTTCACCCATAACATCGCACTCCCAAACCTGCATATCTCCCCAAGACCGGACCAACTCAGGTGACTCCGAAACCGAAAGTATATAATCCTTTATTTCTCTCTCAGGAAATATAACGAAATTCTCAAACATCTTAATATACCTCATAGAGTATATATTATCAATTTGATCCATTTAATGTATAAGCATTATTTGTTTGGTCCCAACCAAGATTTACAACTAAAAATTTGTCGTTGCAATAAGTAACCCATTTTTTTGCCCATCTAATTGCAAATTCAAGTTCGGTTTTCATATTAGAAGTATCATAATTAGTTGAGAATTCACCTATCGAAAGAAACTTAACAGTATCATTAATACCTGGACGTAGTGAGAAGTGTGGCCAATTTATCATAGTAATCCAAAAACCAGGTATTAATGTTTGTATACTACCAACATCATCATGAAACAAATTACAATTTAATGGAAGAGAATCATCATATGGCCATTTCCAAAATTCAGAACCTTTAAATGATACCTTTTGTGGTAATCTTTCGTCTGGAAAACGTTTCATTGATTGATAATAAGATACATATCCACAATCAGGAACATTTCTCAAAACTTCTAAACCTGGAATAATTGAGAAAAAATCCATAAAAAGATAATCATCTTCTAATAAAAAAAAATAACCAGAATCTGTTTCTATCAATTTATCTCTTAGTGCATTTAAGATACGAGAATGTCTGTATTGATCAGGAAACGAATCTTTATAAAAATGTGTAATATGTATTTTTTTATCAGTAAATAATCTTGATAATAAATTTTCCATTTCCTTTTTATCATCATCACTTGACGAATCATCAAAAAATATCACATCATCAATAATATCTAAATCACGACAAAATAAACAGAACGCTTCTAGTACACGAGTTAATAATGGAAGTCTACGAGAAGAAGTTATAGCTAAAGAAATTTTCTTATTCAAATACATGATTATTATAGTTTTAGAAATCTAAAAAGTCTAAATTAACTCAATTAGTGTATCTATATATCATGATGTTGCATTAAATTGAGCCAGAATCCTCAAAAATGTATCTTCCAGAATTAATACTTTTCATTTTTGTACCAGTCAATTCTTCCACCATTCCAATAACCCTTTTACTTATATCATTTCCACCTTTTGCAAAAACACCCATCACCAGACCACCAATCTCTTTATCTATGAATCTTTCAAATGCAGACTTTTCTATAATACCATCCAGTGAAATCTCTATCCCACTTATTAGTTCTATCTTTTGAGCACATAGTTTTTCGAAAAGTAAATCACATACGTTTTTATAAAATTCATTTAATTCATTCACAGTGAAAACCATAGCTCTTTTCTCACCTTCCCATCCATCTATTTTGAAAACTTTGAACTTAGTAGGGTGTGAATCTTGGTTAATTAACATTATTGCACTCATATCCGTATTGTAACAGTCTGCTAATGCCATTTTATCATCAGTTCCTGCACCTTCCATAGCATCATAAAGACACTGTTTCAAACTAGATAGTTTTCCTTTTTCAGATTCGTTAGTTTTAAAGTTTTCAAAAGTTAGTATACCATCTTCTTCCATACCTACCCAATCAGTTAGTACATCAGACAGAACTCTGTCTATACCATTTACATTATCTATACCATTCGCTTCTAATGTATCTTTAAAACTTCCGTTTTTTACATACTTATTTATCATTGATGGTCTTATATTACGAGAAACCATTCCATCAATCAATTTATTTACTTTCCCAAAGTATTCATTTGCTTCTTCCCTATTAGTTATAGACATATCAATAAAGATTTTATTTTCAAACATATATATAAAAACTACTATTCGGAAAAAGCAATTTAATATATAACCTTATGAGTCTATCACATTCAAGAACATACTACAACCTAAAACCGGTAGAATACGTAGTTAAGAAAAAACACATACTAAAAGAGGACAATGAGTTTATACCAAGGTTCTCACTCAAGAATGTTAAGGACATTGGTAACATACCTATAAACGAACCAATCAAGTATAATGAGCAAACACTAATAAATGCCATAAAATACGGAATGATATTTATGATCAACTATAAAGGTGAGAAAGATAATCACTTTGCCGGCCATGAGAGAGTAATTTATCCAATGGTAATTGGACGTTCCAGTAAGGGTAAGATTCTAATACGTGGATGGCATTTGAATGGTTGGTCTGTATCACAAAGGAGGCATATAAACAAAATATGGAGGATGTTCCGTGCAGATAGAATTCTATCTATGACTTTCACCGGTTCATTTTATAGATTAGCACCAGCAGGATACAAAATGGACGACAAAGGTATGCGTGGTGGTATAATAGCCAAAGCAGATTTCTCAGAGATAAGAAGAAACCAACAATCACTTGTCAATCAGAACCAGATACAAGCAAGAGAGGAGATAGAAATGGGAACACCTGATCAAAAGTTCTCATCAATCATTGTAAAAGATACAGAAACACAGTTAGACTTACTAAAACCAATGGAAAATGCCATATTATCAGCAGAGAAAGATATAAATATGATACGAATGTCTTTTCTAAAAAGTATAAATGGAAACAAATACATTGCCGTAATGGGTGCACTTGGACAACCAGGTAATACTGTAAAAGTCAAAAATGATAAAGGAACACAATTAGGTGTATACAAAGTATTAGATTCAATAACTGGACAAGTTCTGAAAAGTATTAAAAATGTAAAAGGTAATGCATTATATGACCTTTATCTCTTTGATAAAAAAATATAATAAAAAAAAATATAGTAAAATGGATATAAAGAAATTTGAATTTTTCAAATTAAATGAAAATCAAGAAACTGAAAATTATATGTTTTTCAACAATCTTAAGACTATCAAAAGATTAGTTGATAAAATGTTAGAAATGAATGAACAAGAAGTTGATTCTTTATTAAAAAATGGACATAACTGGGCTGTTGACCATATGGCAACATCTAAAGATGATGTAGAAGAAGTATTCAATTTCTTAGCAGGTGAAATCGGAATAGAAGGTTATGAACAACATAATGAAAATCCATTAGGAGGACCTGAATCATCTCATACAGTTCATGATAACCATATGAGAAATATGGCATCTGAAGATGATGATAATATAAAAGGTTTTGAAGATTTTAGTCTATAAAAAATAAACAAAAAAGATGTCATATACAAGACAACAGATTGAAACAGCAGTTAAATCCAAAGGTTATGTATGGTTTGAGGATAAAGCTAACAAAGGATATGATGTAAATATTGTTGGAGTTAGAAATTCAACAACCGGTAGCAAAGTTACCAATGTATTTGATGATGTCATAACTATATCATTTAAAGATGAGTCAGGAAATTGGCAATACTTTGAGTGGAACAACACTACTGACCCAGGTAAGAAATCTATGTTAGAATGGAAGAAGATGGGTATAACTGGTGGGTGCGCTAGGTTAGTAGCTGGTCAATACCGTTCTGTTTGGGCAATAGATAAGCACCAAGGAAAATATGAGGCATTGTGTCAAAGAAATGGAAAAGTCAAAGTTTATAGAGACTCTGATTTAGATCTTGAATATGATGTTGATAAAATCACTGAAGGAATTTACGGTATAAACATTCATAAAGCAGGACAAGATTCTACATGGGTGGAAAATTGGTCAGCCGGATGCCAAGTATTCAAAAGAGTAAAGGATTTTGATACTTTTATGAAGATTGTTAAGAAGGCTGCTAAAATACACGGTAACTCATTTACTTACACACTTTTGGAAAGTAAAGATATAAAATAGAAAGAAGCCTCTCGGGGCTTTCTTTTTTTATAAAACAAAAACAAAAAGAACAATAGAAATAAAAACTCAATATACATATGAACCCTTTATCGCAAGAAGAAAGAGAAAAAATAGAAAAAGCACGCGAGAAGAACGACAAAATGGAAGAGTTCTTTAATGATAAAAGAACACAATGGAATTCTAATACTGAACCTATATTCAAAGTTTTATCTATCGATATGTCATCACCTAGTAATGCTAAACAGGTTTTTGATGCACAAGCCGATTCTCTAACTCTTAGACAACAAATAAATGATTCAATAAATTATTTTTTAAATAGAAGAAGTAAAGAAACTTCTAAACTAAAAATAATTAGACAAGAAAAACTTGTATTTTATGCAACAGGATTTCCAGTTAAGACTAATACTGGTGAAAAAGTTATATTGATTGAGGGACATATTTCAGAAAACGAAAGAACAATAGAACTTATTGACTCTTATATTGACTTTTTAAGAGATACTAGTAAAAACCTGGAATCATTTGGATTTTCAATTAAGAACAGGATTGAACTAATGAATTACTTAGGAAAATGATAAAATTTAGACTAATATTCGATTGGTATGTCAATGATTTTTTTGATAAAGTAAAAATATATGAAGCAGGACATATCTTTAAACCATCAGAAGATGGTAATTATATAATAGAGAATCCCATAAACAAAGGGAGAATGGTCATGGATATAGACCAGATGAGAAATGCCAAAGATGGTTCCGTATTTATGTTTGAAGAAATAGAAGAACAAAAAATTAATCTAATTATAGACGAGGTTCCCGAGGAAAAAGATCTCGAAATAAAGAACTGGCGTATACAATTAGATGTCAAAACATCACTTAGAAACCTCAAAAAAATTGAGGTATTCATAAAAGAAAATATACAAGAATTATTATGAAGGTAAATAAGGCAAAAGTTACATTCTCATCAATTGTTAGTATCGGAGAAGAAGTTAGTAAACTTGAGAAAGAGACCGGTGAAAAATACCTTAAATTACATAGAGGTGTTATGGATGTAACCAACCTAAATATGACATCATCTGTTGCCAAAGCTATGTGTTCTCCAACAATTGATCATTATGGACCAAACGATGGATGGCCTGATCTTATCGGGTTTATAAACGAAGGTATGCCCGAAAATACACGAACATTAATAACACCGGGAGGAATGGCAGCGTTAGACCTTCTAATAGAGTCTTTGGATTATAAAACTTTTTATGTTCCAAATTTTCACTGGGGTTCATGGAGTAAGATACTTACAACACACGATAAAGAAATAAAAACATATGATGATTTCAATCTAAGTAATTTCAGACCAAGAAGTGGTGTTGTTATGTTATGTGTTCCTTCTAATCCAACAGGTTATAGAGTGAGTGATAAAGAAATTATTGATTTTTTGAATTACACATCATATAATAATATTATTGTAATATTAGATTTACCGTATTGGGATTTACTCTGTGAAGAAGGAGAATACAAAAAATTCATTAATGATAATGTAATCATTGTTTCTTCATATTCTAAATCCTTAGGACTATCTGGTTACCGAGTAGGAAGTGTATCTACTTTATCAGATGAACTCTATCAATCTATGAGGGTAAGATCATTATATAAATATAACTCACCCGCTACTATTACACAGTACATAATAAGTAATGCACTCTATAAAAGAGAAGAGATGCTTGAATTCAGAAAAGAAACATCTGAACATATAAGTAGAAATATAGAATTGTTGAGAAAAATAGGTTTACTTTATGACGGGTATCCAACCATACCAATAGGACCTTTTGCAATAGTAAATATAAGTCAAAAAGAACTTATGTCTAAGAAAATATCAAGCGTACCTTTGACAAGTTTTACACTTGACAAAGATCCTAAATATGCAGGACTTAGCAGAATATCTGTAGCTGTTAGAAGTGAAATATTTGAAGAATATTTCAAAGTATTCAAATAAGTACTATATTTGAATATGAGTGTTGATAGAGATTTTGTAAATATGATTATCTCCGAGTGGACTACACTGATTGAATCGGTTGAGGTCGATGGTTTCAACCGACCAGTGGAGAAAGTCAGAAAAAACATAGATTTTGAAAGGTGTTACCTAAGTTTTATTCTTGAAGATCTTTCAAAAGACGAAAGGTTTATACCAATAGACGAGAATACAAAAAAAACATATCGTAAATGGGGTGACAAGCTCGTACGTATATTTGAAAACATATTAGGTGAAAAAGATAAGACAGTACCAAATAGTTCTTTTACAGAATTCAAATTCCGTTCCGGATGGGGTGAGAGTCTGGAATACTCAGTATGGAGACTAAGTATTGTTTTCAATATACCTGGTATGATGGCTAGACATAGAGAAATCAAAATAGATGAACTCTTAGGGGAATAAAAAAAAGTCTCAGTAATCTGAGACTTTTATATTTTATTTCTTCTTTCTCTCTTTAGCTGCTTTAGCTTTTGTCCAAAGATCTGAGTCAGATTTCCTGGCACCACCTTCTCCTGTTATAAAACTATTCACACGACCCATTGCCCACTGATGTTGGGCAACTCCTGATCTATGTCCAGAGTTCCATGCTCGCATTCCTCTCGAGAAAACCTTTCTAAGAATACCTACTGGTATTCCGGATGCTTCAGATTTCTTTTTTAATGATTTACTTACTCCTGATTTTTTTTTTTCATACAATTCATCAAAAGATTCGAAATTTAATATTTTGGATTCCTCTTTTTTTAAATCAGGATTAATTTGTTCATCATCTTTTTTATTTTCCTCCTCGTTATTTTTAACATCATCAACCATAGCACTATAAAGATTATCTATCTCTTCATCTGTCATTGGTGCCTGATTATCACCACCTTTTATAACATCTTCTGGGAAACCACCTACTACAATTATTTCTTCAGCTTTTTTATCTGTACTTATTCCTTCGTCACCGAAGTCTGGAAATTTTTTCCAACGATCAATTTCAGATGCTTTGAACTCCTTAAGGTATTTCATAATATATTTTTTTATTTATCACCAAACATTCTTTGGTATGCTTTTGTGGCTGCAGATTTTTTAGTCTTAACTCTTTTACCCTTACCACCTTTACCCGATGTATAATCCGCGTCCCAGTCTTTTTTATAAACTTTTTTACCACGGAAAGTATCAATCTCTTTTTTCATCTTACCTGGATTTTTTGTAAGATATTTACCTGGTATTTTATGTCCTTTATATCTCTGAGATTTTACTCTTTCTATTACAGCATAATCTCCAATTATTTCATTTAATCCATTTTCTATTTCTTCAAGACCATGTTCAACACTATCTACTTCAACCTGTTCTTCAACACCATTGGAAATTTTCTTTATAATTCCCTGATCTACATCATAGTCAAAAGTTTTAGCCATATCACCACGTACAACCGTAACAATTACACCAACATCACCATTTTTCTCCCATGTATAAACTATATCACCACCTTCACCTTCTATATTTGAGATGAGATCTTTTATCTCATCTAATCGAGAAGATATATAACTAATACCATCGTGTTGACCATCATTGAATTCATTGAACTCTCTGAAAAACATAATATTCCTCATATGATTATATATAAAAATAAAAACCTCTTTTTTATACTTAAACAATCTATGAAAAGACACATATACATTATGTAACACAGATATAGATATGTCGAATAAAATAAAATTAAAAATAAAAAAAGATAAATTCTCTGAATTTATCGACAAAATGGTCGATTTAACAGGAATATCCGATACAATAAAGCTCAAAATAGATCCTGAGCATATAATGATGTATTCAACATTAGGTGGTGCGGTAATGCTTGCTTTTAAAAATCACCTTCTAATTACTAAAAATTTTTTAGAGTGGGATGATGATAACCAAAACAGAATAGATATAGTAATACTAAATGCAAAGAAGTTTGTTAAGAATCTTAATTTCCTTAGAGATTCCGAAAAACTAAGTATAGATATAACACATAAACCATCTGCAGATGACGAAGGTCTTATGTGTGCACGTTCTGTACAAATAAACGGCGGAAGACTAAAAGTAAATTGGATAGCAGGAGAACACTATGAGATAAGAGACATCGATAAAACAGTTCTTACACAAAGATTGAGTCTTACTTACCGAAAATGGAATTTTATAATCGATAAATCAGATTTTACAGACATAAAGAAACTTTCTTCAATAAATGATAGTAAGTTGCTAAACATAAATGTAAATGATGGTAAAGTAGTCATATCAGAACAAGCAGCATGGGAACTACAAGTTTCTAAAACCGATGAGTCCAGAAATTCAAGCATGACACTAAATAAAAAGTTCCTTAAGTGTATCGATGATACCAAAGACGTAGACTTCAGTATATTCGACAACTTTATGTTGATAAAAGACGAAAACACTAACCTAATGCTCAGCTATGAGCAAGATTTTACAGATGAAGATGAATAATAATAGATACTACTACAAGCAAGGACAATCCAGTAAAGTACCCTACTTACTGGTACTAATAATATTTGTGTTACTCTACATAATTAATTGTTTACACGAAGATTCTAAAGATGCAAACTCGATGGTGAAAGAAGTTTTAAGCGAATTACCGAAGTGTGACTCAATCTCAAAAATTCACAAAAAAGAAGTTGACTCACTCATATCGGTTATCGATTGGTATAAAAACCAATACAAAAACCAATACAAAAACCAATATAAGAAAACTAATAATAAAATTACAAAGGAAATTAAAAAAGAAGAAACGATAAAAAAAGATACTATCTAATCTAAATAATATATCTATGATTTCAAAAAATCTAAAAATTCATCTTCACATAAGTCTCTCTTTTTTGAATTAAGACTTCTTTTTGTTATACATAAATTTTCAATAGATCCAATGAAAATCGGATCTATTTTTTTTATAAACCCAAAATATATAGAAGTCTTATGATCTACGGTTGGATATGATGGATCATTGTGTTTTAAATTAAAATTATCACTTATATCATCACTATCATAATAATCCAATCCCGTCCAATTATTAAGTAATTCTTTAACATTTGAATTCGTTAAACGTCTACATTCGTTACGATATATCAAATAATCATCATTATCAATAACAGACTTATATAATTTTTCCGACTCAACTAATATAGTTTTTTCAATCTTATTTATATCAATCAATGATAGTTTTTTCTTAACATTAACTTCCTTTATCTCCCAAAAATTTTTAGTGCCATATTTATCAAATAATATTTCTTTTATACTTTCTTTATATTCCGGTGATATTAAATTTGTCTTAAAACCAAATTTACTCATATTAGTGTTTTCAACCCTTACTTTACATTCATCCGTTTTACTGTAGTTATCAACCCCATACCTATCAAATGATGTTAGTGCAGCTTTTTGTCTTGAACATTTTTTACATCCATAAAACCCGTGTCTATTAACATTCATAACATATTTATAATACATAAGTTTTGACTCTGTCTTACATAGACTACATATAACATCAATTTTCACATGTGAGGATTTAGATAGATGATTAATATCAATTTCTAAATATTCATTCAGTATAGGAGTATAACCTAATTTTAGGTAGTGTGTCTTATTTCTATATGAAATAAAAACTTTTATTTTATCATATTTTACCATAATGTATATATAAAGCCCCATAAGCCCCATAAACATTTTTAGATAAAAAATATATAATATGTATGACTAAAGAAGAAAAACAATTAAAATTAGAGTCATTGAGAAAAAAGGCTACGGAGCTTAAGAAGGACGTTGATTACTACAACGCAATTCAGACAGCTTTAAAGTTGGTACTCAATGGCTCTTATGTTTAGCCCCCACTACTTAAGTGGTGGGGGCAAGATTACGGAGCATTCGCAACACCCTACTTTGTTTTGTTTAACAACAATGTGGCATCAACAATTACGGCACAAGGTCGTGATCTGACCAAAACTATGGACAAGGTTAACGAGGACTACTGGTATAAACAATGGCATCTTGATTTTGAATTACACAGAAAACTCGGTATTGAGGACGTTACAGAGATAAAGAAAAATGAACATGTCAGTATTTACGCGGATACTGACAGTTGTGCCTCTGACTCTATGATTAGAACGTCTTCCGGTTGTCTTAGTATAGAAGATTGGTATAATAAAAATATAAAAAATGGTACTGGTGGCCACACAATAGTTGGACACGAGTCAGTAAAAACCAATGACTTTATACTCAATTACTCCGATAGTGGTGAATTGTACTACGCACCTGTTAAACGTATAATAAGACATAGGGTATCTAAACCTAAATGGAAGTTGAAGACTAAATCCGGAAACGAGATTATTGTAACAAATGATCACTCTATGATTGTTTTTAGATCTGGTGAAAAGATAGAAGTAAAACCATCTGAAATATTAACTACCGATAAGATACTTAGTGTTATAGAGATTGTTTGAATTTTATATATACAGATAAAAGTATCTGTGTATATGAGAGTGTTGAATAAATTATTCATTGAAAAATTCAATAAGAATAAGAATAAAGATGAATATCGTGAAATATTAAATGAATATTTTCCTAAAAATTTAAAATGTAGAAATTGTAATGATGTAATATATTATTACGATTCTACATTTTCAATATCTAAAGGAATTTTAATAACCAAAAATAAATCATATAATACGATAAAAACATTAGATAAAAATTACCACTTATCTATATGTGAAGATTGTTTATCTAAAAAATACCCAGAGTACCAAAATAAAAATAAATCCCGAGTATTTAATCAAATGAATTATATAACAGAATATGCATTTGATATAAATCACAATGTTGCATTAATTTGGATGAAAGAAAAGTACGCAATTACAAAGGATAATTTAATTAGAAAATGGGGTGAAGAAATTGGTGAAGATAAATGGAATGAATATTGTGAAAAACAAAGGTATTCAAATACTTTTGAATACAAAAACAAAAAACACGGCTGGTCAAAAGATAAATTTAACGATTATAATAAATCGAGATCAGTTACATTAGATAATCTAATATTGAGACATGGTGAAGAATCTGGTTTGAGAATTTGGAATGAATATTGTGAAAAACAAAGATATTCAACGAGTATTGAATACTTCATTGGAAAATATGGAAATGAGATGGGTAAAAATAAATTTGATAATTTCTGTAAAAAAAGAATTATAAATGTACCATATTCTATGGTTTCTAAAAAATTATTCGATGAGTTATGTAAAAAAATAGATAAAAAATACACAATATATTATGGTGAAAATGAATGGTTTTCATATGATAATTTAAATAAGAAATATTATCTAATAGATTTTTATATAAAGGAACTAAATTTTGGAATTGAGTTCAACGGTGATATATGGCACGCTAATCCAAAAAAATATTCATCTACAGATAGACCTCTAAGTTTTCGTAATCAAATAACTGCACAGGAAATATGGAATAATGATAAAATTAAAATAGATTATTTAAAAACCAAAATAGATAAATTACTTATAATTTGGGAAGATGAACTCAATAAGGACGGAATTGAAAAAACTATTGATAGAATAATAAAAGAGATAAATGGATAAAATAAAATACACATTGGAAGATATAGAATATTGTGAACAAATAGGTGAATTTGTTGATGAATATGTTTATGATGTTGAAGTGGATGATGAAACACACACTTTTATAGCAAATGATATATTAGTACATAATTCATTATTTGTATCTTTTCTACCAGCAATTGAACATTCAAAATGGAAAGATTTGGTATTCAACAAAACTACATTAGAATCTATTAAGAAACCATTCATAGTATTGGCTAAAGAAATATGTCAATTTGAAAATGAAAATTGTTTAGGTAAGGCAGAGACAATTGAAGAATTTAAAGAATTACTCACTAATGATTATCAAGAGGTTCTAATAGACGGTAGGTTTATATTAGATAGAGACTTAAAAAATCTGCTAAAGTCCGGAGTTCTTACATGTGAACCTAAGTGGAACTGGGCAAGGGAACTAGACTACATACACGGGATTGACCAAATGAGGTACGGTGACTACTTTAAAAAGTGTCTTGAGGACTATGCAGGTAGTTTCGGTGTCGAAAATAAAGAGGACTTCGAACTTGAGAGAGTATCCGAATCTATTATATCACTTGCTAAAAAGAAATATATACAACACGTTGCATTCGAGGATGGAATTCCATATGAACGACTAACGTATTTATTTCCTAAGGGTGTGGAATTAGTTAGATCATCAACTCCGGCCTTCGCACGTGAAAAGATTATCAATATTGTTAAGTATTTATTCGAAAACTCTGATACGTTCAATATAAAAGATTTATTAAAACTTGTTAAGCAACTACGAAAAGAATTTGAATTGGCCGATATAGATGATATATCAATGCAGAGTTCATGTTCAAATTACAATGGTAAAGTTATCAATGATAAGGTTCTTCCTTTACAATTTGTAAATGGTGCACACTTCGCAGTAAAGGCTAGTGCATATCACAACTATCTTATCTCACAAAATAAAGAGATACAAAAAAAGTATGAACCTATAAAATCAGGAACTAAAATCAAATACTACTATTGTAAGAATAGATCAAATGGTGATGTTTTTGCATACATACGAGGTCAGTATCCTATGGAGGTAGCACCGGAGATAGATTATGATACTCAGTTTGAGAAATCAATATTATCTCCAATAAACACTATCATTGAACCATTAGGTATGCCCGAAATAACTGCTAGATTATCGGTTGTAATGGATATATTTAGTGGATTTGGTTTTGGAAAATAAAAAAAGCACAGATTAAATCTGTGCTTTTATGCTTTATATACAAAATTTGATTTTGGGAAAAGATAATAACCAGGCATAGTAATACTATCCTTAGCTCTAAATATATAATTTGGATAATTTCCATCATTAGACATTCCAACGAAGTAATCAACACCTTTTTTCTCTTTATTACTTTTTGAATTCCATAGTTCTGTGTAATCACCAGATATGACAACTTTATAGTACTCAACACCATCTTCGAATAATGGTTCAACCGTTTTTAAAGTCTTTACTTGTATAGTGTAAACTTTTCCGTTGTGGTCAAATAAGAGGTCTTCACCTTCAAGTGCATCGTCTTCTCTGTTTTCAGGTTTACGTAAATTTACATTTATACCTTTAGATGCTGCAAATTCTTTAAAAAATACTTCAGCTTCTGACTCTTTGATGTCACCCTTTTCTTTCTTTCCTGACGTCGTTGAATATAAACTCCAAAAGAACCTATCACTTGGCATAAACATAGAATAATTCCTTTCTATATAATTGAGTAAATCCTGTGAGTTATTAATCACACGACCCTCTTTTAGTGCCTTATAAACAATCCTGTGTAGAACAGTTATATTGTTAGGCATCAATGCTACATATTCTGTATCAATTTCACCCTGTGGTGTGCTAACAATCCTTTTGTCATATAAACTTTTTCCAACTACACCCCACTGGTTAAAAATAGATTGTGAACTAAGTGCTTTTCTTATAGCTTTCCTTATCTTACCAAGCATATCAACATCAACATCAACACTTTGTATTACTTTATCATTTCTGTCTTTAATTAACAAAGTGGTTGGTTGTATCGGTTTTTTATTAAATCCTGCAAATTCTAATATAAATCTCATATGGGTATATATTATTGTTGATATATACTTTTATGAAAAATGATGAAAAATACCCACTTTATCTAATATGGTTGGATGAACAACTTAAGTCAGGTAAGTTAAACCGAGGTACATGGTCTCTTAGAAAGATGAGTCGACAAGCATTTGATGAATTCAAACAAAGACTGGACGACGGTAAATTTGAGAATAAAGTAGTACAGGTAAATCGTGATAGTAAGATAGATGACCTTTTTGATGGATTTGAATTTGACTAAATGATAAGACTTATAGAGACATACCAACACGAAAGTTATGATATAACCTTTTATGAAGGTATTGATTTTGATATGATACGTAATCATGATGATACATCATCAAAATT
>SXGQ01243502.1_pt1 | contig 14175 bp, 12 predicted proteins | sample 3178371 | NCBI WGS metagenome assembly SXGQ01 (sample SAMN11356859, study PRJNA531348) | freshwater metagenome | isolation source: freshwater sample F1-20 | place: China: Fuxian Lake, Yuxi | collected 2017-12-25
GCAAAAGAAACTCGAGGAAAAACAAGCATTAAAATTCGATATCAATAAAATGAAATTATTTGAAAGTACTTTTGCAAATTTGCTAATACATGAGTATACTGGACAAATTTAAGTTGAACGGTAAAACTGCATTAGTGACCGGGTGCAGTAAAGGAATCGGTCAGGCAATAGCCATTAGTTTGGCGCATGCTGGTGCTGATATTATTGGTATTTCGCAGTCATCTTCTTTTACTGAAAGTGAAACTGCATTACACGTGAGGGCAACAGGGAAAAACTTTTTAGGTTTTCAAGCTGATCTGTCTGATAGAAAGCAACTTTATGAATTTCTATCATCACTCGAAAATATGTCAATAGTTCCTGACATCTTAGTAAATAATGCTGGAATTATTAATCGAGCACCAGCTGTCATGCATACTGATGAGGAGTGGGATGAAGTTTTGTCGCTAAATCTTGACAGTCCTTTTATTCTTGCCCGAGAAATTGGTAAAAAAATGGTTGATCGTGGCACTGGAAAAATAATATTTACTTGTTCTTTGTTAAGTTTTCAAGGAGGAATTTTAGTCCCTGGTTACGCAGCAAGTAAAGGGGCAATTGCAAGTTTGGTCAAGGCTTTAGCTAACGAGTGGGCTTCAAAGGGTGTCAATGTAAATGGGGTTGCTCCAGGCTACATTGCTACAGATAACACCGCCGTTTTACGAGCAGATTCAATCCGTAGTAATTCAATTCTACAACGCATTCCAGCAGGTCGATGGGGATTGCCTGAAGATCTTGTGGGTGCATTTATATTTCTCTCCTCGGATGCCAGTTCTTATGTTCATGGAGAAATATTAACTGTTGATGGAGGGTGGATGGGACGATAAACTAATTAAAAATTAAAAAAATTTACAAATCATGCAAGTAAGGTACCAGCAGAGTCCGGAGGCAGTACGCAGTATGAATACCGCAAAACTCCGAGAGCATTTTTTGATTCAAAACCTCATGCAAAAAAATAAGGTGACGTGGATATATACTCATTATGATCGGGTGATAGTAGGGGGTGTCAAGCCAGTATCAAAGAAAGTGCTACTGCAATCCAGCGATCAATTAAAAGCAGACTATTTTTTAGAGCGTAGGGAACTTGGTATTATTAATGTTGGTAGTAAAGGAGTTGTCACTGTAGATGGTAAAAAGTATCTACTTGATTCTTTAGACTGCATCTATATAGGTCTTGGTTCCAAAAAGGTTGTCTTAGAAAGTAATACAACTAAAAATCCTGCTGCTTTTTATATGGTCTCAACACCCGCCCATCACCGTTATCCTACCCGTCTGGTACGCTCAGCTAATGCTTTGCCAACACCAATGGGTAATGCAGAAAACTCCAACGAACGTATTATTTATAAATACATACATGATAAGGGAATTAAAAGCTGTCAATTGGTTATGGGGCTTACACTCTTAAAATCTGGCTCAGTTTGGAACTCATTTCCTCCTCATACGCATGATAGACGAACAGAAATTTACTTTTACTTCAACTTACAAGCCAATAGTCAAGTTTACCACATCATGGGTGAACCACAGGAAACAAGGCATTTAGTTATTTCCAATGAGCAAGCTGTAATTTCTCCTTCTTGGAGTATGCACTATGGCTGTGGAACTTCCAGTTACAGTTTTATTTGGGCAATGGCCGGCGAAAATCAAGATTTCGCCGATATGGACCAAGTGCCTGGCTCAATTATTCGTTAGTGTTTAACAGTAGCGCAGCTATTCTCCAACAACTTTTTCGATTTTAACGCAAACGTTTGCATGTAAAAAGTTGTAATTCTTGCAAATTTTAATTTGTAGTCGTTTTACATTCATAGTGCCAATTCTTGCACTAACCGATTGCTTATGTTACTTAAACATCTTAACCCTCCCTTTATTAAACCAACAGCTATGATTAAAAAAGCTATGCTTTTTGCAAAACCCATTCTTTTTGCTGTTTTCTTTCTTGCCCTTGCAACTTTCTCTTTTGCGCAAGGCCCTGGACGTATTACAGGAAAAGTATTTAGTGAAACTACAGAGCCGTTAGTAGGTGTAGTAGTTCAAATCAAAGGTGACAAGTCTGGAGGAACCACTACTGACAAAAATGGACAGTTTTCAATCAATGTAAACAATGCTAATACTACACTAGTATTTAGTATTGTAGGTTATCAGTCAGTTGAAATGCGTGCTACTGATAATATGTTTATAAACTTAAAGGTTGCTGCTTCTACTATGGAAGAGGTTGTTGTAGTAGGTTATGGTACGCAAAAAAAAGAAACATTATCTGGTTCAATTGCCACTATTCGTTCTGAAGGTATCGCAACTACAAAGAGTACGAGTGTGGTGAGTAATATCCAGGGAAAAATACCTGGTGTTCATATTCGTCAGCAAACTGCAGAGCCAGGTACATTCAATAGCCTGGTCAGTATTCGCGGTTTTGGGACTCCTTTATTAGTAATTGATGGTATACCACGTGATGGAATGTCTGATTTCGAAAGATTAAATCCTGAGGATATTGAAAGTATTTCAGTATTAAAGGATGCGGCAGCTGCTATCTACGGAATGAACTCAGATAATGGCGTATTAATTGTTACAACAAAGAAGGGATCGAGAGGTAAAGCAAAAATTACATATACCGGCTACTATGGTTATAAGCAGGCAACCAGTATGCCTGCCAATGTTGATGCATATACTTATCGGGTTATCAAGAATGAGATGAATGCTAATACTAAGTTGCCAGTTGCATTTAGCCAAACTGAATTGGATAAATGGAAAGAGGGAACACTGCCAGGTTATCAAGATTTTGATTGGTTTAATGAAATATTACGTGATTATACAGCCCAGCAGCAACACAATCTTTCAATTTCTGGTGGTACTGATCAAATGACTTATTACACCAGTATCGGAATTTTAAGTGATGATGGTATTTTGAAAAGTGATATTCAAAAGTATCGTAAGTATAATTTTCGTAATAATGTAACATTTAGTCTTTCAAAGGATTTAAAAGCTACTATCAATTTTGCAGGAAGAATCGATAATAATAAAAGTCCACAGGGGTCCTATTTCTGGTTTTTTAAGCCCCTTATTATTGCTGATCGCGCTTTTACTCCTTTTGTTCCTGGATTCCCTAATAATGTTACTCGTATTCCACCTGAATTTACGAATCCCTATGCCTTGGCAAGTGAGGAAATATCAGGTTATGAGAAATGGAGCAATGTTCAGTATCAAAGTAATGTTGAATTGAGCTATACTGTTCCTTTTGTTAAGGGATTACGCTTGGCTCTACAGGGAGCCTATGATGGAAATATTAATAATTGGTCAAATCTTCAGCGGGCCTATTTCCAGTACGACATGGTAACAAATGTTCCTACTGTACGTGGTGTTAACCGCTATAGCAATTCTATGAATCAATTTAGTCGTGCTGTGTTGCAGGCTACTGCTAATTATAAAAAAACAATTGCAGGCGTTCATAACCTAGGATTGACTGCGGTATATGAAATGCGTGCGCTGCGTAATGATATAATTTCCGGTAACAGACAGTATGATGATGTTTATACTACAGATATTCTCAATCAAGGGAGTTTAACTAACGCACAAAATGGCGGTGATCGAATATTGCAACGCTACCTTGCTACTTTAGGAAGATTAAATTATGATTTTAGAGGAAAGTACTTGTTAGAAATGGCTTTTCGTAATGATGGTTCTTATCGTTATGCCCCATCTAAACGCTGGGCTTTTTTCCCTTCTGCCTCGGTGGGTTGGAGAATTTCGCAGGAACCTTTCATTAAAAATAATTTTCGGTTTATTTCTGACTTAAAATTTCGTGCATCCTACGGTGCAATGGGTGCAGATGCGGGAAATCCGTTTGAGTACTATGCAGGTTATCGATTTGGTGCTGTTAATACTGGCTATGTACTTACTCCAAATGTTTTAACACTAGGCATGGTTCCTCCTGGTGTTGTTAATGATAATCTTACCTGGGTAAAAACTAAAACTGCAAATATTGGTGTTGACTTATCTCTATGGAATGGAAAGTTGGGTGTAATTGCCGATGTTTTTCGTAAAGACAGAGACGGACTGCTTGCAAATAGAATTCAATCCGTTCCCAATACATTCGGCGCAAGCTTCCCGCAGGAAAATATAAACGCGGATAAGGTTATGGGTATAGAAATGATGGTATCCCATAAAAATAAGATTGGTGGAGTTACGTACGAAGTAGCTGCAAATGCAACACTTGCAAGAAAGTACCTGGTGTATTCCGAGAGAGCTCCTTACCAAAGTAGCATGCAGCGTTGGAAAGATGCTTGGGGAAGTGATCGTATTTTGGGAAGAGAGTGGGGTTATATTTACGATGGCCGTTATACCGATATTCGTCAGTACCAAACTGCACCACTTATGGGCGGTACTTTAGGAAATTCTATGATGCTTCCCGGAAGTAATGCAGTTACAGATGTGGATGGTAATGGTATTATTGATGGAAATGATCAGCTTCCTGAATTTTGGTCTGGGCAATATCAAGGTTTTGCAGGGAATCCCCCTTTGCAATATGGTGCTACGGCAAGTATAGGATACAAGCAATTTGATTTGAATTTAGTATTTCAGGGGGCCTCTATGTTTACCATATTTGCCTCGCCTAACGATGTTTGGGGGTATGGGCGTTACCCTGGGTTGTGGGAAAAATACCTTGACCGCTGGAGATTAGAAGATCCCTCTATGAACCCTTATGACCCAGCTGCAAAATGGATTCCAGGCCGATATCCAGCCCTTCGCGCCAATTTTAATAATACTACAGATGCACTTACTACCGATCAGTGGAGAATCAATGCAACATTTCTCCGCTTGAAGAGTTTAGAGATGGGGTACACTATACCGAACGATGTCCTTCGTAAGTCTGGAATTAACGGATTGCGCGTTTATGTAAATGCATTTAATTTATTTACTTTCTCTAATGATCTGGCAAAGAATTTGGATCCTGAACGCGAAGAGGGAGCTTATCAAGCTGATTTAACATACCCACTCATGCGTTCTTTCAATTTTGGAATGACGATTAACTTCTAAACAACTGCACTATGAAAAAAATACTTATTTATACACTTATCATTTTTACCGGTCTTGTAACAAGTTCCTGTAAAAAGTTTTTAGAAGTACAACCGCTTGATAGAGTACCCGCTTCTCAACTTTTAACGGATGTAAACGGGGTTAGGGTGTTATTGGCAAATTTGTATAGCCGAGTTCCTATGGAGGATTTTGTATATAATCCTGGAAAGTGGTTTAGCTATTACCGTGAGTCAAATGGTTACATTGAGCCGGGATTTGGGACTACATTTTATACTGATGAAAGTACTGCTTCTACAGGAACGGGTGTAGGTCCAACCAACGATGGCTACTGGGGATATGACGCTATCCGTCAAACAAATCTTTTTATTGAACAACTTCCTCAAGTTGCAATGTCCGATCAGCAAAGAGCCGGTTTAGTTGCAGAAGGCCGTTTTATAAGGGCCTACATGTATTTCGGCTTAGCAAAAAGATATGGTGGTGTTCCATTGGTTGAGCGCTCTCAAGAGTATATCCCAGGATCGGATAATGCTAATTTATTTGTACCACGCAGTACCGAGAAAGCAACTTGGAGTTACATTTTGTCTGAATTAGATTCGGCTGCGATGGCACTTCCAACTTCTCGTACAGCTGTAGAAGGTCAATATCGTGTTACAAAATGGGCTGCTTTGGCACTTAAATCAAGAGTAGCACTACATGCCGCCTCGGTTGCAAAATATTGGAGTCGGGCTCCATTGACTGGGACTGCCGTTGATCAAGGATTAGTGGGTGGTATGACTGCAGCTGATGCAACCAATTTTTATCAGCAATGTACAGATGCTTCTGCTGCAGTTATTAGTCAATCCGGAAAAGGGCTGTACAGACCTACACCAGCTAATAGGGCCGAGGCTGCAAAGAATTTTCAAGACATTTTTCAAAATCCTGCTGGTGCAGATGTAGAAGTACTGCTGAAAAAAGGGTATATCGATGGACAAACCACTCTTTTGCAGGGTCATACAGTCGATGTTTTTTATAATCCTTCACAAACCAATCCAGGGGGATTGTATTATGGACGTTTCAGCCCAACATTAAACTTAGTTGACCTGTTTGAGGATTATTCAGATAATGGTCAGGGTAGAAGTGTTCCATTAGTTACCCGTTTAGATGGGAATGAAAGTGATGTAGTTGCCAATCCAGTAAATTTTGATGTAAATAAACCTTACAAGCAATATGATAATTTGAGTGATATTTTTGCTGGTAAGGATGCAAGATTACATGCTAGTATTATTGTACCTGGTTCTACTTGGAAAGGAGTGACTATAATTATGCAAGGCGGATTGGTAAGACAAGATGGAAGTAAGATTGTTTACACTAATGGCTCTGCTCCAGGTAGGGATGGGCGTACCTATTTTGCTTTAGGAGCTTCTGCTTTAAGTGGTCTGTCTGCATTTCATAATATTGGTGCAAATGCCGATCAGAATTTTTCGTGCTCAGGATTTAGTTTAAAGAAATTTTTGCAAGAGGGAAAAAATGTCCCGGGATTTTACTTTAGTTCAACTCAAGACTTTATTGATATTCGTTTAGCTGAAGTTTTTTTAAATTACGCTGAAGCAGTTGTTGAAGGTGGAGTAGGCGACGCCACATTAGCCGCTACTTACTTAAATGCATTACGTAGACGCGCTGCTCATACTGACAATATTCCATTAAGCCTAGCTAATGTCCTAAAAGAACGTCGTGTTGAGATGGCATTTGAAGGACAGCGTTATTGGGATATGATCAGACGTCGTGAAAACCATACAATGTTTCAGGGCTCAAGAAGACAAATATTGGTTCCTGTTATCGATCTACGTCAACCCACTCCCAAATATATTTTTGTACGGGCTAATAACTTTTATGACGAGCGCGCAAACGGGCAAAATTTCCAGCAGTGGTTTTACTACAGGCCTATACCTGGTGTAAGTACAAATAGACTGATTCAAAACCCTAATTATTAATACTTAAATAAAGTAAATTATATGAAAGTCCAATTTTCAAGTTTGTTACTCTTGTTGGGTTTGAGTCTGTCACTTTCCTCTTGTATGAAAGATGACATGGAGGGCCCCAATGCACAAGTTTATGGTATTATTAAGGATAAAGTTACAGGTGAGCCTGTCCAGACTGAATTGATCAATGGCTCAATTATTCAAGCTTTTGAGTTAGGCTATGCTACACCAGTTGCCCAAAACTGGCTTATTAAGAATACTGGTGAGTATCGTAACAATTTAGTTTTTGCAAACAAGTATAATTTTAACTTGATAAACGGAAACTTCATTCCAGTTTCTATAACTGATTATGAGATTAAGCCGGGCGAAAATAAACTTGATTTTGAAGTAGAACCTTATATCCGAGTTAAAAACTGTACCATTACTAAAAACTCGAATAATCAAGTAGTTGCCACCTTTAATTTAGAGCCTGGTGTTGCTGCTGCCCGATTAAGCGCTATACGTCTCTATGCCTTTAGCGATGTTTATGTCGGCGAGTCAGTAAAGTTTAATACAGCTGGAACCAGCTTTCAGCAATCATTTGGAACACCGATCGTGATTAATCCAGCAACAACATATACTTTAACAATTGATCTTAATACTAACGCAACATTATTTCCTGCCGGACGTGATTATTTTTTTCGTGTAGGTGCACTTGCCAGTATTTCAGGGTATGGAACTGTGAGAAGAAATTATGCTTCACTGGTTAAAATCAGTTTGTAAGATCCTTTGAAAATTCATTTTATCATCAATAGGACCCTGTGCTTAAAGCCAGGGTCTTTTTATTTTAAATTTTATGCAGTACTATAAACTTTGTTTTTTTTGTTTTCTACTGTTGACAGGTCAGGCAAACGGTCAATCAACAAAGGTCCCCAAAGTTCAAATGTCCGATAACATGATTTTATCTCACATAAAACAATTTCAACCTTTACAAGGGGCATCAATACCTTCCGATATTAAAAATCGAATAGGAGCCACACACGTTGCTGGCAAGTATTATTTTACGGATAAGCCTTATTTAGTAGAGGGTAGTGAGAAAATGCTTGAAATGGGTTATGGAGTTTTAAAACTTTGGTTTAGAAAAAATCCAGGGAATGGATATTTTTATAATTCTAATTGGAATTTGCCAAAAGAATTATCGTTAACACAATTAGCCCAGCATCCCTATTGGAAATCTGTTTTTGAAATGCCTTTTCATACTATTGCATTAAGTGTCGATGGTGCTGGCGTTCGCACAACAGATTCTTCCGCCGCAAAAGAAGAACAAGAGATATACGAATTGACAAAGTATCTGCTTACAACCTACGCACATCGCGAGCTTACATTTATTATTCATAATTGGGAAGGGGACTGGATGATGCGTGGTGGTACCGGAGACTATGCACGTTGGTCACGAAAGGCAGGTGAATTAATACGCGCAGTTGACGGCGACCGTGTAACCGTTCTGGTACCAAATGATTCTATGCAGCGCATTAATGCCATGGCAACTTGGTTTGCTGCCCGTCAGAGAGGTGTAAGCAGGGCACGTGCGGAGGTAAAAGTCACGAAGGCTAAAGTATACCATGCCATAGAAGCAAATAAGGTTATGGATAGTCAAGCTGGTATTCCTGGAATCATTAATAGTGTTGTTCCACTCATTGAAACCGATATGGTATCATGGTCTTGTTATGATGGGATGGACGCAACTGGATTAGGCCTCTATAAAGGAATTCAATACATACAATCACTCATGCGGCCTACTCCCTATATGAAAGGAAAGAAATTAGTTTTTTTGGGCGAAATAGGAATACCAGAACAACGCTATGAGGGATTAACTACTAAAGAACCAGTGGTTGCAAGATGGGATGCTTATGTTGGTGTTTGCCTTGCTTTAGAGGTTCCTTATATTATGCAGTGGGAATTATATTGTAATGAGCCTAAAAACGAGGAACTTCGAAAACTCACTGACACTCGAAAAACAGATGAAATGCGAGGCTTTTGGCTGATCCGACCAGACGGTACCGATAGCTGGGCAGGAGAGTACTTCAAGCAGTTGTTAAAAAATGCTGGCGGAAAAATACGATCAACGAATTAAGTTAATCGGGCTTTACGCAATGATAGTTGACCTTAGGCAGTACTATTTAATTATTTTTCAGTGCTTATTTTTATTTAGCTGTGCTGAAAATAAAGTTGATAATTTTCAACCTGCTAAGTATTCTATTCATTCCTGTTTAAAATTTCCAGTAAGATTTAGTGGGAATGATACTACTAATTATATAAACTTTAATGGAGATACCTCTATATCCGGGATGATTTTTATACAAGGTGGAGAATTTAACATGGGGGGTGATAATGAACAAGCAGAGTCCGACGAGTTGCCCAAACACATTGTTATAGTTTCTTCTTTTTATATTGATGTGACGGAGGTAACTAATTTTCAGTTTCAACAATTCATTAATGCTACTGGATATATTACAACAGCTGAGCGAAAGCCAGATTGGGAACAACTAAAAAAAGAATTACCACCAGGAACGCCTACACCACCTGACTCACTTTTGACCCCCTCCTCACTAGTATTTAAACCTACACAAGGTCCAGTAGATCTTAACAATTATAACCAATGGTGGACATGGAAAAAGGGTGCGAACTGGCGCCATCCCGATGGTCCTGAAAGTTCAATATTCGGAAAAGAAAATCATCCTGTTGTGCATGTAAGTTGGGAAGATGCTATGGCTTATTGTAAGTGGGCTGGTAAACGTCTGCCTACGGAAGCGGAGTGGGAATATGCAGCAAGAGGCGGATTATTAGCTTCTGTTTATCCTTGGGGTAATGAGGCGTTAGATTGTAATACGCCAAAAGCAAATACTTGGGAGGGGAAATTTCCTTACTATAATTCTTTACGTGATGGGTTTCTAAAAATCGCTCCTGTTGCAAGTTTTAGTCCTAATGGATATGGCTTGCATGATATGTCTGGAAATGTTTGGGAATGGTGTAGTGATTGGTATGATTACTCGTATTATGAATCTTTTAAAGGGGTACAAGTTATCAACCCCAAAGGCCCTCTTGATTCCTACGATCCACAAGAGCCTTTTACAAAAAAACGGGTACTGCGTGGAGGTAGCTTTTTATGTAATGATACTTACTGTAGCGGATATCGGGTTTCACGTCGAATGAAAACAAGCCCAGATACCGGTATGGAGCATATTGGATTTCGATGTGTGCGTGACAAAATGTAACTCAGCTAATTCTAAATTTGATCTTATCATTAAACTATACTCTTTGTAACCTAACAGTGAATATTCATTTAGATGAGTATCAATTTATATTTATATAATTTGATGTATTTCTTATCATATTTATATATATCGATACGTATTGATTTGTTTTGATTTATGTTGCTATTAGGTCGATATCAATCTGTTGGGTTTAAGTATAGAAAGGACCTTTTTTACCTGTCACTCAGTTTTTTTGCCTTTCGTTTTTCGTTTTGATAGGTTGCTGCTAGTATTATTATTATGCTTGTTGTCAAAATTATCGCGAACCGATTTCGCTTGATGAATTGTAGCAGGGCGATACGAGTTGACGGAGTCATGGCAGGAGCTGCGGTTAGGTTGAGTTGTTCCAAATCCGATGGTAGTGCCTTTGAGGCCTCCTTTGCTAAAATTGTTTCTTCTTTAAATTGCTCAACAGCGATCTCAATCTTTGTTGGCTCTCGAAATAGGAGTTCGTTTAAAGTTAATGGACGAAAGTTACTCATTGGAATCGTTTATGAATTTTAATAATAGTTCTTTGTTTATCAATTCCCTCTATTCCATAGTCTAAGCTCCAGAGGATCATATTTCCATTACCTTTTTCTATGGATTGGTCACTATAAATAGCAGGATTAAACCCATCATATTTTAGAAATTCAAGGTTCAAGTATTGCTCTTGATGTTTCTCTAGTTTTTCGAATCCTTTCTTCAAGGATTTTCTATTGATTTTCAGCGCTTTAGTGAAACTGACGCTTTGGGCGTCATCCCTATTTCTCTTGTCATTATTAAAATCAATCCGACATTGGGGTACGCAATAAATTTGCCTTTTGCTTGTTGGAATATAATTCCTTTGACATTGGGGGCATTTCTTAGGGGGGTATCTCCTATTTGAAACTCTTTTATTTTTCATAAAATCTAAATTTATAAGCCAAAGATAGATAAAATATATATATTTGAATCATGAAAAATGAAAAAATGTTGGATAAAGATCGGATTAGTCTAAAAGAATTCAGGCAGTATATTTTTTATCCTGTTTATCCGGTTAGCAACCTGAAGGACTTAAAAAATAAGCAGATGTCTGAATCCTTTCCATTTTGGAGAAGAAACGGGCTCATGCCTTTTATACCAAAGGGCAAGCACAACGTAGAGATTAGCTTTGCTCAAGTCATCTGGCTTAGAATCTTGGATCACCTTAGAGCACTAGGTTACGGGGTAAGCGATACAGCTCAGCTATGCGATCGCCTATTTAAAGATGCTTACCTGGAGGAGCTGCCAAAAAAGAGAATCAAATATCACTACGACCGTCTAAGAGAGAAAGAGTTGGCTCAGACAATTAATGAGGATGAGCGGGAAACTTTGCTACGCTTAAGCCAGATGCTAGAGGATAGTATTCTTTTATATGGCCTAAAGTTTGAGATCAATTTTCTAACCGATCTGATTATTTGGTGCCTCGATAATAATCAGGAGGCTGGCATTTTGGTATTCCCTGGTGGAATTTGCATGAAGCGCCTGGGTGAAGAAATCCATCCTCTCGGCAATACATCTCCTGATCCAGCTGCTCCGCATATTTATCTCTCGATCTTCTACTTTTTAAAGGAGTTCATTCAGTCAGAGGACTTAGGGCTAATAAGAATACCAGGGTTGTTGAATGAAAATGAGAAGAAAGTCCTCGCTGCACTGAATAGCAAAAACATAAGTGAGCTAACTATAAAGCTATCGGGTGGTGAAGTTGTCCGAGTGGATAGCAAACATTTCAAGCAAATTAGTGGCGACGATGCAAAAAGGATTCGTCTGGCTATTGGCTTGGGCCAATATGAAGAAGTCACTCTTTCTGTGCGTGGTGCCGATAGTATCACTTTTCAAAAATTAAAGAAGTCAATATATTCCGGTAGCCCCGGCAAATAATATTAACAGCAGGTGCCCTCCAATACTCTTGGCGGAGCTTTCAACTGCTACCAAATGTTGGAGGAAAAAAATGTTGAATTAAATGAAAATAATGAGGAAATCAACGAAACTCAGCTCGAGGAGCTGAAAATGCTATCTACGATAATTTGTAATGTGATATTAAGAGAAATTGAAAAATCAAACCATGAAAAATAGCTCTGCGATTACTGGAATGCAGCGATTCGCTAAAACTTCTACTAAGATCTCTTGGCGTAGCGGGAACAACATTGTTATCTATACCCGGGTATCCAGCTACGAGCAAGCGATGCTAAACACCAGTTTAGAATCGCAAAGAAAATCTTGTCAGGAGTTTGCCGAGCACCGCGGCCTAATGGTGAAAATGATTTTTGGCGGAACTTATGAATCTGCCAAAAGTGACGAGCGAAAAGAGTTTGTTCGAATGCTTGATTACGTGAAAAGGGATAAAACAATCTCTGCCATTCTGGTATATTCTTATGAGCGCTTTTCACGAAGTGAAAATGCTGGTGCCTTAACCCGTACATTAGAATCTTTGGGTGTAAAGGTATTATCGGTGTTTCAGGATGTTGATGTGACCACCCCATCGGGAAAATTGCAACAAAATATCTTCTACCTTTTTGGAAATTATGACAATGAGCTGCGTAAGGATAAGGTGGTAAAGGGTATGGTAGAAAATCTCCGGCAGGGTTATTGGGTATCAGCAACTCCCTTTGGATATACGAATACAAAACCTAAGCATAAGGCGAGAGAGCATGTTTATGAAATAAATAAGGATGGCGAACTATTGAAGCTTGCTTTCAAATGGAAAGCGGAGGGTAAGCTTAATAATCTTGAGATTGTAGAGAAACTTAATAAGATGGGATCAGCTATCAATTACAAAAGCTTTGTCGGAATAATCTCTAATCCCTTCTACTGCGGTTACATCACCCACTCATTGATTCCGGGCGAGGTATATAAAGGAAAGCATGTGCCTCTTGTTTCCGAAGAGCTATTTAATCGTGCTAATGGGATTATTTCACAGAATCCTCACAAGGGGATATCAAAGAAGTTCAAGATTGAAGAGCTGCCCCTAAAATCTTTTGCTAAAGATGAGGTTTCACTCTCTCCTTTTACCGGGTATGTCCAGAAGGGAATTTATTATTATAAAACAAGGGCTAAAGGTACCGCTGTGAATGTCCGAGCAGAGCACTTAAACTCATTGTTTGAAGCGGAAATAGAGAAACTGAAATTCAAGCAAGCGTATGAAAGGAGATTAGCCGATCTGATCGCTGAGCAGCTTCAATTAAAGCTGGCTGATAAAGAGAAAGAGCAGTCAGTGTTAAAGCGAAAACTAACTGAAGCACGTGACAGGTTAGAAAAGTTGGAATACAGATTTGTTAGTGGAGAGTTGGATAAATCTTTGTTTGAAAAATACCGAGAAAAATTCGAGATAGAAGTTGGCCAACTCACCCAAGATCTTGGTAGTAACCCCATTAGTAGTTCGAACCTGGAAAAGGCCGTAAAAAAGGGATTGGCAATTGCACAAAATGCCCGCCAGTTATGGCTTTCCAGCGATTATGATGATAAGCAAAAGCTTCAGTACCTCATCTATCCTGAAGGAGTGCTATACAACAAGCAAAAAGACAGAGTTCGAACTCCTCGTATCAATAGCCTCTTCACCTCAATCATAAGTGCAGCAAAGGTTTTAGAGGAAAATAAAAACGGCTCCTTTTCAAAAAGAAGCCGTAATTCTCACTGGGTAGTCCCGACAGGAATCGAACCTGTATCAAAAGTTTAGGAAACTTCTATTCTATCCATTGAACTACGGGACCGGTAATCCAGCACATCGGCTGTTTATCAAAGGGGTCAAAGATAACACGAAAAACTGCCTTAAATTGTAAGGCGTAAATGGTATCCCAGGACGAACTAGATTTAATTGAACGCTTAAAGCGTGGTGATGAATCCGCTTTTCGTATCCTTGTAGAGCA
>SXGQ01132860.1_pt1 | contig 14174 bp, 7 predicted proteins | sample 3178371 | NCBI WGS metagenome assembly SXGQ01 (sample SAMN11356859, study PRJNA531348) | freshwater metagenome | isolation source: freshwater sample F1-20 | place: China: Fuxian Lake, Yuxi | collected 2017-12-25
CCGATGAGGAAAGTGATGGCCGGAATGGACCTGCATGGCAACAACGTGATGGTGGGCATCGTGGATGCCCAAGGGGCGCGACTTCAGCATCGCAGGCTTGCCTGCGAGTTGCCTGAGATCATTGAGTTTCTCGCCCCTTACAAGACAGAGCTCGAGAGCATCGCGGTCGAGTCAACCTTCAATTGGTACTGGCTAGTCGACGGGCTGAAGGCTGCGGGTTTTCCCGTCGTTCTAGCCAATCCCGCCAAGATCGACCAGTACAGCGGGATCAAGCACGCGGACGACAAGAATGACGCGTACTTCTTGGCCGAATTGCAGCGCCTAAAAATTCTACCAACCGGATACATCTACGATCCTGAGTTGCGACCAGTGCGTGACTTGCTTCGTCGGCGAATGAGCCTGATGCGCCAGCGAACCACGCTGTTTCTCAGCGCCAAGAGTCTGCACCAGCGCACCACCGGCCGCGCTTTAGAGTTGAGGCGCCTCAAGGCTATGGAGCCTGAGGAAGCCGTTGCTCTTTACACTCACCCAGCCAATCAACTGATTGCCCGGATTCAGAAAGAGCACATCGATTCGCTGGACCAGAGCATCCGCCAGATCGAGAAAGCAGTCCTGAAGGTGGCCCTCCAGCAGCCCTACTACCAAAGGCTTCAGACCATGCCGGGGGTGGGCATTATCTTGGGGCTGACCATTTCAATGGAGGTCGGGAACATCGATCGATTTGCCGGTCCCGGGCAATTTGCCAGCTATTGCCGCACGGTGGATGCCAAGCGGGTTTCCAACGGGAAGAACAAAGGAGAAAACAACCAGAAGTGCGGCAACAAGTACCTTGCTTGGGCGTTCGTGGAGGCGGCGCACGGGGCACGGCGATTCGATACCGCATGCCGGCGCTGGTATGACCGCAAAGCGGGCAAGAGGTGTCCAACGGTCGCGACCAAGGCGTTGGCATGCAAGCTGGCCAAGGCGGCCTGGTACGTCATGGCCAAGGGGGAGGAATACCAAGCCGGAAGAGTGTTTCCGGGGCTTACTGAGCCAAAGGTTGAAGAGATTTCGGGAGAGCAGGCGTCAGCCAGAAAAGGGGTTGGACCAAACCCAGAGGACTGATTGGAGGCGTCTGCTTTCCCACCACGACATCGCGGCGATGAGCCGCCAAAAGCAACAACGACAGAAGGAACAAAAAGAGAAGATCCGCTTTAGAGGAAGGCGCTGCTGATCAGCGTCAACCGCGAGGGACAAGCTGCGCGGGCGAGGCGAAGTGCGCCGAGCACGTATCAAAGCGGGTTCACAGACAACCAACCGCACACCTGAGGGTGTGAGCCGGAAGCGACCGGCGAACAACGACGGACGAGGAAATTTTTACGGCGATTCGACCGACCGGTGAGTCTGCACAGGGTTGGACGCGACAGGCCTGTAGGCCAGGCGCGAACCAAAGCTCTTCGAACTGAATGAACACCGGCCGGAACTGACGACTTTCTGGATCCCGTGGTAAAGCGGGGTTGGGCATGGGGCGTGGTGCGAAAGCATCGTGTCCACGAGAACGGGGCAAAGCTCCGGGAAACGAAGAGTGCTAGAGCCAGATGGGTGACTGAGCGGATCGCCCACGCCAAGGCGTGGAGATCCAAATTCAACGACCGATTGAGCAGGATCGAATACCCACCGCAAACGGGCCTCGGCCCGAGAGAAAAGCGCCTAAAGAGGAAGATTTGGGGACGGAGACGTTTTATCGTTTGACGGAGTACACTAATGGGCGACCCCTTTTGAGTTCATCTCACCGTTGAGTTTCGGAGCGCGAACCGGCTCAATCGTCCCCTCGATGATCCTGCCGCGCATCTCTATCCAGCGTCCCATCCTCGCCTGGATGATGAATTTGGTGCTGGTGCTCTTCGGGTTGATCGGGTTGTCCCGTCTGCCCGTTCGCGAGTTGCCAGACATTGATCCGCCCATCGTCTCCGTGACGACGGTCTTCCCCGGAGCCAATGCCCAGGTGGTGGAGACTGAGGTGACGGAGCGGTTGGAGGAGGCCATCAACAACATCGAAGGCATCAAGACCCTCCGCAGCGAAAGCCGCGAGGGTGTCAGCAACATCTCCGTGGAGTTCGACCTCTCCCGGGACATCGACATTTCGGCGCAGGACGTCCGGGACCGGGTTTCCCGGGTGCGAGGGGCTCTGCCTCGAGACATCCGTGAGCCCATCGTCTCCAAGCAGGACTCCGACGCGCAGCCGATTCTCTGGATCGCTCTGAACAGCGAGCGGTATTCGCCGCTGGAGATGACCACCCTCGCGGAGAAGCAAATCAAACCGCGCTTCCAGGGAGTTACCGGCGTGTCTTCGATCACCATTGGTGGCGAGAAGCGCTACGCGATGCGGCTGTGGCTCGACTCGGCCCGGATGGCCGCCCGGCGGGTGACGGTGCTGGATGTGCAGCAGGCCCTCCGTCAGCAGAACATCGAATTGCCCAGCGGCCGCGTGGAGAACCTCGACCGGGAGATGACCATTCAGACCCGAGGCGAAATGAAGACCGCCGAGGAATTCAACAACCTGGTGCTCCGCGCGGAAGGCGCCAACTTGGTGCGCCTCAAGGATGTGGGTCGTGCCGAGGACGGAGTCTCCGATTACCGCACCATCGCCCGGGCCTCGGGCAAGCCCTGCATCTTCCTCGGTGTCGTCAAACAGGCCAAGGCCAACACGGTCAATGTGGCTCAGTCGATTCGTGCCGAGATGGAGGCCATCCGTCCGACCCTGCCTGAAGGGGTGGAGATGTGGGTCAACTACGACTCCAGCATCTATGTTGAAAAAGCCATTAGCGAGGTATGGGACACGCTAGCCATCGCCTTCGGCCTGGTGGTGCTCATCATCTTCGTCTTCCTGCGGGACCTGCGAGCCACGATCATTCCCATCGTGGCCATTCCGGTGTCCATCATCGGCACCTTTGCCGTTCTGCACCTCATGGGCTATTCGGTGAACATCCTCACCATGCTCGCCCTCGTGCTGGTCATCGGCATGGTGGTGGACGACGCCATTGTGGTGCTGGAGGCCATTTACCGGCACATTGAAGAAGGCATGAAGCCCATGGCGGCGGCCTTCAAGGCCATGGAGGAAATCAGCTTCGCGGTCATCGCCATCACCCTCTCGCTGGTGGCCGTTTTCACGCCGCTGGCCTTCCAGAAGAGCACCACGGGCCGTCTGTTCATCGAGTTCGCCGTGGCCGTCTCGGTTTCGGTCATCATCTCGGCCTTCGTGGCACTCACCTTGTCGCCAGCGATCGCCGCCCGGGTGCTCAAGCCCATCCACGGCAAGAAGACCACCGGACTCTTCGCGGTGTTCGAGGCCGTCCTGGACGCGGTGACGAAAGGGTATCTGGGATCTCTGCGCTGGGCGCTGCGCCACCGGTTCCTCTCGGTGCTGGTCACCTTGGCGACCGTCGCCCTCATGGTCTTCGCCTACCGGGGGCTCGATAAGGACTTCCTGCCGCAGGAGGACAAGAGTCGCATGTTCGCCATCGTCCTCACCCCGAACGGTTCTACCAGCGAGTTCACCGACCGGCAGCTCCGCAAGGCTGAAGCCATCGTGGCGAGTTACCCGGAGGTGCAGAGCTACGGTGCCATCGTGGCCCCGGGATTCAGCGGGCCGGGTCAGGCATCGTTCGGTATCGTGTTCGTCAGCTTCAAGGATCGATCCCTGCGCAAGCGGTCCACTCAAGAGATTGTCAACGGACCGGGCGGCATCGCTCAGCGCTTCTTCGCCGAGGTCGAGGGCGGCTTCGCCATCGCCAATTTGCCCAAGGCCATCGAGGTGAGCTTCAATAGCTCGCCTTTCGAGTTGGTGGTGCAGAACCAGGATCTCGAGACTTTGAACCAGACGGTGCAGGCGCTTTCGGCCCGCATCGGTGGGCTCACCAACGCCGCAGGTCAACCGCTGCTCAAGAACCTCCGGGTGAGCTACGAGGTGGACAAGCCGGAGCTGCGCCTCTCGGTGGATCGCAGTCGGGCCGCGGCGTTGGGGGTGACCATCGAAGACATCTCGCGGACCCTCCAAATTCTCTTCGGCGGCCTCGACCTCAGCCGCCTCAAGGTGGGCGGCAAGGAATACGAAGTGATCGCCCAATTGGAACGGGCCTCCCGCCTGACGCCGCAGGAGTTGGACACGGTGTATGTCCGCAATCAGCGGGGTGAACTCATCCAGCTCAACGCCCTGGTGACCCGGACCTCTGGCGCAGCGCCCAATTCCATCAGCCACTATGGCCGACTGCGGAGCGCCAGTATCACGGCTTCTCCGGGCGGGGTCCCCATTGGTGTGGTGGTGGAGCAGGTTCAACCGCTCCTGAAGGATCTGCCGGCAGGCACGCTGCATGCCTGGGAAGGTGAGGCCAAGAACCTGGCCGACAGCACGGGCGAGATCTGGTTCGTGCTCGGGTTGGCGGCGATCATCGTCTACATGACCCTCGCCGCGCAGTTCGAGAGCTTGATCCATCCGTTCACGGTCATGTTGGCATTGCCCTTGGCGGCCGTGGGAGCCTTCGGGTTGCTGTGGTTGCTGGCCTTCCTCGGCAAGATCGGTGTCATTCCGGTGATCCCGTCGATGAACATCAACCTGTTCAGCCAGATCGGCCTGGTGCTCCTCATCGGGCTGGTCACCAAGAATTCCATCCTGCTGGTCGAATACGCGAATCAGCGCGCCCAGCAGGGCATTGACCCGGTCACGGCGATGATGGAAGCCGGTCGCGTTCGCTTGCGGCCGATCCTCATGACGGCCTTCTCCACGGTGGCGGGCATCCTGCCCATCGCCATCGGGTTCGGTGCGGGTGCAGAAAGTCGTCGCCCCATGGGGGTCGCGGTGGTGGGAGGGATGCTCACCAGCACCTTCCTGACCTTGTATGTGATCCCGGTCGTTTACGTGCTGCTCGACCGCTGGTTCCCGACGCGGCCGGTGCTCTCGGAAGAGCCTTCTCGAACCTCGCCAAACCCAGCCCTGGTCCACTGATGCCATGACCCATCGCTCCGACCCTTCGCAACCGGCTATTCGTCGTCTTCCGACCATCGCCCGATGGGCGGTCTGGGTGCTCGTCGTTGGCGTCATGGGGTGTCGAGCGCCTCAGTCTTCGCCGCCGGCTCTGTCCTCGGTTTTTCGCTCCGAGAAGCTGGCGTCGATCGACGGGGCCATCTCGCAATCCATCGCCTCCAACCGTTGCCCGGGCGGAGTGTTTTGGTTGGAGCGCAACGGGGTGGTGTATGCCAAGGCTTATGGTCATCGAGCGATCGAACCGTCTCTGGAAACGACGAGCCCCGACACGATCTACGACGCGGCCTCGCTCACCAAGGTGTTGGCCACGGCTCCGGCGGTGGCCTTACTCATCGAGAAGGGGTTGGTCGATCCGGAGAAGCCCTTGGCCCAATACCTCCCGGCCTTTGCGGCCCATGGCAAGGAAGCCATCACGGTGCGCCAAGTGCTGACGCACACCTCGGGTCTGCGCCCCGGCCTCGGTGGTGGGTCTTGGAGTGGCTCCGACAAGGCCCTGGAACTGGCCTGCGATGAAAAGCCCACCCATCCGCCGGACACTCGGTTCGTGTATTCCGACATCAACTTCATCCTGCTGGGCAAGCTCGTGGAGAAGGTCTCTGGCCGGACCTTGGATGCGTTTTGCGAGGCTCACTTGTATCGGCCTCTGAAGATGCGGGACACGGCTTACCGTCCCGTGCTACACGGGTTGGCGGTCGACCGCATCGCCCCGACCGAACGGCGTGCCGATGGCTCCTGCTTCCGGGGCGAGGTGCACGACCCGACCGCCCGCAAGATGGGCGGCGTTGCCGGCCACGCGGGCTTGTTTACCACCGCCTCCGATGTGGCCCGCTTCTGCCGCATGATGGATGCCGGCGGCGTCCTCGAGGGGGTTCGGGTGATGCGTCCAGAGACGGTGGCCCGCATGATCTCGGTGCAAACACCGCCGAACCTGCCAAAGCGGGGCCTGGGCTGGGACATCGATTCGCCCTATGCCGGGCCGCGCGGATCGCTCTTCCCGGTCGGCTCGTTCGGTCATTCGGGTTGGACCGGCACCTCCCTCTGGCAAGACCCGGGCAGCCACACCTGGGTGATCTTCCTGAGCAACCGCAATCACCCCACCGAAGAGGGCAACATTCTGGCCCTGCGCCGCCAACTCGGCACCCTAGCAGCCGAGTCGTTGGTGGGCGTGGAGTTTGGAACACTGCGGTAAGATTGGCCGGGGATTGGCCGACCAGCCGCAACTCCACCCTTGACCCCGCCAAGATTGCGGAGCCGGATATTTCAAACTCCTGACTTTGCCATGACACTCGGACTCCACCCTTCCCGGATCCGCCGGGGCTTCACCCTGATCGAATTGCTGGTGGTCATCGCCATCATCGCCATTCTGGCTGGAATGCTCCTGCCGGCTCTGGCCAAGGCGAAGTCCAAAGCCAGTTCGATCAAGTGCATCAACAACGCCAAGTCGCTGACGCTGTCGACGTTCATGTACCTGTCCGATCACGGCAAGCCGGTCCCTTATAACGGGGCGGCGACAGCCAACATGGACAATGCGCTGTGGGTGACCGTGCTGGCGACCAACTACGGAGGCATCAATGCGGCGCGCATTTGCCCGTCGGCCCCGCCGGCCTCCACCAAGGCCAAGCGCCGGCATCCGAATAGTGGCTCCTTGAACCAGACTTGGCTCTGGACTGGCTCGCGAGGTATCGACTACGAGGCCAGTTACACGTTCAACGGGTGGTTCTATGGTGATGATGATCCGTATTTCAGCACCTCGGATCAGCGGGTGAAGAAGTACCGCAATGAGTCGGATTGCCCGACGCCTTCCAGTACGCCGGTGATCGCTGACAGCAATTGGATCGACACCTGGCCTCAACCCAACGACCCGCCGGCGCGAAATCTGTTCACCGGTGACGACTTTGCCGGGGCTATGGTACGTCTGACGCTCCCGCGTCACGGCAGTGCCACGTGGGGGCGGAATCAGATCTTCAATCCGAAGGATACGTTGCCGGGCGCCATCAATGCGGGCTTTGTTGATGGTCACGCCGAATTGGTCCGGCTCGAGCGACTGTGGAGCTTGGATTGGCACAAGGGGTGGGTCACCCCGGCCAAGCGCCCGGGCAAGTGATCGGGTGCCGAACCCTAAGGCCGATGTCACCAGTTCGTGGATTGTGCTCCGCGGGCCCCATGGTTCAGGGTCTTGGGATGGAGTTCTCGGTCCTTGTGTGTGGGGTTCTGGGTTTGCTGCTCGCCGCCCACTCATCTGCGGCGGAGGTGCGACCTCTGGTTCAGGCCCATTCCCACAACGACTACGAGCAGAAGCGGCCGCTGGTGGAGGCGCTCGATCATGGGTTTTGCAGCGTGGAGGCCGACGTGTATTTGGTGGAAGGCCAGTTGTGGGTGGCCCATGACCGCAGGGACCTGAAGCCCGATCGCACGCTGAAGTCCCTGTATTTGGAACCGCTGGCCGAGCGCGTCCGGAATCGGGTGGGGATCTTCGCCGATCCCCAGGCCCGTCTGATGCTGCTGGTGGATGTGAAAGGGCAGGGGGCCGAAGTGTACGAGCGCCTCAAGACGGAGTTGGCGCCGTATGCGCCCATGCTCACTCGCTTTCGCGATACAGGCGTGGTGACGGGTGCCGTCACGGTGGTGCTCAGCGGCGATCGTGCCTGGGACCTGGCCCGCGCAGACCGCGACCGATGGTGCGCACTCGACGGCCGCATGAGTGACCTGACCAATGCCGCACCGGCCGGTGTCGCCGGGTCATCGACGCCCCCCGCCTCCCTCGTCCCCTTGGTCAGCGAAAGTTGGCGGACCCTTTTCCGATGGAACGGCGACGGCGAAATGTCTGCGGTCGAGAAGGCCCGATTGACAGGGTTGGTGAGCCAGGCTCATGCCCAAGGACGAAAGATCCGCTTCTGGGCGCTGCCCGATCGTCCTGAAGCGTGGAAGGTGTGTCGCGACGCGGGCGTGGATTTGATCAATACCGACAAAATTCCCGCATTGTCGGCGTTCTTGCGAGGGCTGCCACTGCCTCCGGGCAAACCGCCCATCGCCGACGAAAACTGAGTCGGACGTCAGACTTTAGTACGCCCGAGGGTTGGCTTATTCAGGTTTGGCCGCTTCGGTGCGGGCCCAGCGGTCGGCTTCGAGGATTTGTTCCAGACTGGGTTGCTCGATAACCCGGTGCGCATCCATCACGCGCGTGACCAGTCGGGCGATTCCGGTGAAGCCGAGTTGACGGGCGCAGAAGCGTTCCACCGCCACTTCGTTGGCTGCATTGAGGACGGCTGGCAGTGTGCCGCCGATTTCACCGGCACGTCGGGCCAATCCCAGGGCCGGGAATCGGTCCGTGTCGGGCTCTTCGAAGGTGAGTTGGCCGATCTTGGCGAAGTTCGTCTGGACTCGGTCGCTGCGGAGGCGCTCGGGGTACAGCAGCGCGTATTGGATCGGCAGGCACATGTCCGGCGTGGACAACTGGGCGATGATCGACCCGTCCACGTACTCCACCATGGAATGGACCACGCTTTGCGGGTGTACGACCACCTGGACTCGCGGCATTTCGATGTCGAAGAGCCAGCGCGCCTCGATCATCTCCAAGCCCTTGTTGAAGAGCGTGGCCGAGTCGATGGTGATTTTTCGGCCCATGACCCACGAGGGATGCTTGAGGGCCTGTTCGACGGTGACGGCCTCCAAGGTCTCCTGGGGCCATTTGGCCGCATCGCGGAACGGCCCACCCGAGGCGGTCAGCCACAAGTTGCGGACCGAGGAGGCTGGTTTGCCGTCCAGACACTGGAAAATCGCTGAATGCTCGCTATCCACCGCCAAGACCTGGACTCCATGGGCCTTGGCCTCGCGCATGACCGCCTCACCGGCCATGACTAAGATTTCTTTGGAGGCCACGGCGATGTCCTTGCCGGCCCGGATGGCGGCCAAGGCGGGTTCCAGACCGGCCGTTCCCACGATGGCAATGAGAACAATGTCCGCCTCAGGCAGCGTGGCTAGGCGGATGAGGGCTTCTGCACCAGTCAGCACCTCAGTGGCGTTGCCCACAGCCATCCGGATCGCTTCGGCCTTGCTGGCGTCTTGGATCGAGGCCACCCGCGGCCGGTGCCGGAGGCACTGTTCGATCAGGAGTTCTGCGTTTCCGCCGGCGGCCAGGCCCACCAACTGGAGTCGATCGGGTTGGTCTTCCACCACCTTGAGGGTGCTGGTGCCGATCGAACCGGTGCAGCCGAGCAGGACGACGCGCTTCATGTCGGGAAAGAGTCTGAGGGTGGATCGACTCCAGCGGCAAGAGCCTGACGCGGCCCGCCGGGGCAGGGTGCGTTGAGGATCGCCGGACTTGGCGAAGGGTTTTGATCCTGCATGGGTCGCGCAATCCTTGAAACCTTGGACTGGCCTTGCGGGTCACTGCAGGCGTAACTTAAAACGTGATTACGCTGAAGAAAAGTCCGTCCGACGCGTCTTTCAGCGCATCTCTGGGGTGACAAAGCCCTCCAACTACCGTCCTCGACAATGGAAACGAAGAAGATCTGGTCCCGCGCCGTCCGCTCCGCCGGCTGCTTTCTGGCGGCCCTGGCGCTGGGTTCGTCCGTCACTCAGGCAGCCACTGAACTCAAGGCGGTGTCGCTCGACGATTGCCTGAAGTTGGCCTTGCAGAAGAATCTGGACATCCGGATTGCCTACTTCAACCCCCGCCAGTCGTTGAGTCAGTACCGTCAGTCCTATGCCGGCTACGATCCCACCATCGGCATGTCGGTGCGTCAGAATTTTCGGACCACCGCCGGCGTGGGCAACCCGGGCGACTTCATTCCTCCGGGCGGTGAATCCTGGGCTGAGAATTACTCGGTGGGGCTTCAGGGCTTGGCCCCCACGGAGACTGGTTTGCGCTACTCGCTGCAGAGCGGAATGACCCGCAACAACAACGTCTTCTTTGCCACCCCCAATCGTCCGGAAATCAATTCCGGCTTCTTCTACAGTCCCTTTGCCAGCCTCGACCTGACTCAGCCGTTGTTGCGTGATTTCTGGATCGATTCCACCCGCATGATGGTGCAGGTGAACAAGATCGGCATTGGTCGCTCCGAACAGGGGGCCCGTCGGCAGGTGATCACCGTCGTCGCCCAGGTGGCTCTGGCCTATCACGACCTCATTGCGGCCCGCGAAAATGTGCGGGTGCAGCGCAAGGCGGTGGAGACGGCCGAGCGTCGTTTGGCTGAGCAGAAGAAGCGGGTCGAAGTCGGCGCCTTGGCTCCGCTCGATGAGAAGCAATCCGAGGCCGAAGTCTACCGGGCCAAGGCTGACCTGCTGCAAAGCGAGGCACGTTTGGGGGATGCGTCCACCAATCTGAGGAACCTGATCAACGATGACTTGGGCAGTTGGGATAATATTCTGCTCAACCCCACCCTGACCTTGACGGCCGAACCAGTCGCCTTCGACAAGAAGGACAGTTGGCACAAGGCGCTGACCCAGTCGCCCGACATCGTGGATGCCCGCCTCCAGTTGGACTCCCAAAAAGTGCGTCTGAAGTTCACCAAGAACCAGCTCTTCCCGCAGCTCGACCTGCTCGGCGGCTACGGCGTCGTCGGAGCCGAACCCTCTTTTGGAAGGGCCCTGCAGGACATCGAAGACCAGAAATTGCCCAATCACTTCGCTGGGTTGCGACTGAATTTCCCGCTGAGCAACCGCAACGCCCGCGAGACTCACAAGCAGAACAAGCTGGAGCAGGAGCGATTGCTGCTGAGCTACAAGCGCATCGAGCAAAACCTCATGCGCGACATCGACATCTCCATTCGCTCCGCCAAGACCGCCTTTGAGCGGGTCAATGCGGCCCGCAAGCAGCATGAGTTTGCCGACCAGGCGCTGGATGCTGAAGAGAAGAAGCTTGCCAATGGTAAGAGCACGGCCTTTCAGGTGCTACAAATCCAGCGCGACCTCACCAGCGCCGAGGCCAGCGAGATTAGTGCGCTCTCCGACTACAACAAGGAGTTGTACCGTCTGTCCCAGGCCGAGGGCGACATCCTCAACAAGCTGGGTATTGTGCTCGATATCCGCTGATGGGTCTGCAGCCAGTCACCCCGGGGTGTGAGTGCACTCGGGATGGCTTCTTGGGGTTTGAAACCATGAAACGCTTCCTTCATATCGGGTTCGTCACCGCCGGTTGGCTCATCGCGAGCGGTGGTCTTCAGGCACAGGGTGGCAAACCCCTGTTCGACGAGGGTTTTTCATCGGCCAAACTCGGTGAGGTGCCCGAATCGTTCATGGTCTTGGATGGGCAGTTCGCGGTCCGTGAGGAGGAGGGAAATCGGTTTCTGGAATTGCCCGGAGCTCCGTTGGAGTCGTTCGGGGTGCTCTTCGGCCCCAATGAATCCGAGGGTGTCGAGGTGACCGCACGCATTCTGAGCACCAAGAGCGGGCGCAAATTCCCCACCTTTGCCGTCGGGCTCAATGGCGTCGGCGGCTACAAAGTGCGCGTGGCGCCGGCCAAAAACGCTCTCGAACTGGTCAAGGGAGACGACGTCAAGGTTTCGGTTCCGTTCAAGTGGACCAGCGGCCAGTGGACTCGATTCCGCCTGAGCGTCCGCAAATCGGGCTCCGGCGTGCGCCTTGTTGCCAAGGCATGGCAGGGTGACGAGGAGCCCAAGGAGGCTCAACTGCAGCACGACGAATCCGAGAAGCTTCCGCCGGGCAAGGCCGGTGTTTGGGGTATGCCTTTCTCCGGGACCCCGATCCGCTTCGACGACCTGCAGATCACGGCCGCACCCTGACCCGCAGTGTGCAGGGCTCGCGCCGAACCGCGGCTCCGTGGGGCGAGTGAGCCTGTCGGTGAGTGAGGTTGCCGCGAAAACGTTTCCAAGCGCGGTGCATTCGCGCATTGCCGGATTCGGCCGATCTGCCGAAAAAAGGACATGGAGTTTTCCGTTCGATCGTCCGTGTCCCACTTCGCTTGGGGTTGCCTTGGGGCGGCACTGCTGGCAGGGGTTTCCCTGGATCCCTTGTTTGCGTCACCGCCCTCCAATCGCGAGACCGTGGGCCACAAGGCCGGTGGCCGCTCGGTGACTCCGGTCAACCAGACCCTCACTCCCTTGGGCCGTCAGGTGGAACTGACCGGCTTGCGGCCTCAGGCACTGGCGTTGTCCCCCGACGGGACCCGATTGCTGGTGTCGGGCAAGACCAGCGAGTTGCTGGTGCTCAGCCCGGTGACGGGTGAAATCTTGCAGCGCGTGGCCCTGCCCTCGGAGCAGGTGAATGAACCGCAGCCCTCGGTGCCCTCGGCCAACATTCTCAAGCCGGATGCCAAGGGCCAGGTGAGCTACACGGGGTTGGTCTATTCGCCCGATGGAAAGCAGGTCTTCCTGAGCAACGTCCATGGAAGCCTGAAGGTGTTTCGGGTCGACCCCGATGGTTCGATTCACCCTTCGCACTCGCTGCGTCTGCCTCCGGCCGACGCGCCGCGTCGGAAGGAAGAAATCCCCGCTGGCCTGGCCTTCAGTGCCGATGGTCGCCGTCTTTATGTGTGCGCCAACCTTTCCAACCGGTTGCTGGAGCTCGATGCGGAATCGGGGAAGGTGCTCCGCGAGTTCCGCGTTGGCGTGGCACCCTATGAGGTGGTGCTGGTGGGCGAGAGCGCCTATGTCAGCAACTGGGGTGGACGCCGGCCCGGTCCCGACGATCTGAGCGGCCCTGCTGGGCGCGGAACCACGGTCCGCGTGGATCCGGTCCGTCACATCGCCAGCGAAGGCTCGGTCTCGATCATCGACCTGAAGGCCCCGGTCGATGCCGCGCCGCGGGAGGTGATCACCGGCCTGCATGCTTCGGCGCTGGCGGTCTCTCCGGACCGCCGACATGTCGTCTGCGCCAACGCCGGTTCAGACACCTTGAGCATCATCGACACCCGGACCCGCGCCGTGGTGGAGACCGTTTGGACCAAGACCAACCCCGCCGATCTGTTCGGGGCTTCCCCCAATGCCCTGGTCTTCGCCCCCGATGGCAAGACCCTCTATGTGGCCAACGGGTCCCAGAATGCCGTCGCCGTGGTGCGTTTCGATCCCGGTGATCGAGAGTCCCGGTTGGCGGGATTGATCCCGGTGGGCTGGTTTCCGGCGGCGTTGGTCCATGACACCGCGCGCAAGCAACTGCTCGTGGCCAACGTGAAGGGGTTGGCGTCTAAAACGAAGAAAGCCGACACTGGTGCCGATGGGTTCAACAGTCATCAGTACAACGGCACGGTGTCTCTGGTGCCCATCCCGAGCCGGCGCAACTTGCCCAAGCTCTCCGAGACCGTCTCCCGAAATTTGCGTCGCGAGGCGATTGTGGCGTCCCAGCGGCCGCCGCGGAGCGGAGTGAAGCCGCAGCCGGTGCCCGAGCGCATCGGCGAACCCAGCGTCTTCAAGCATGTGATCTATGTGATCAAGGAGAACCGGACCTACGATCAAGTCCTGGGAGATGATCCCCGCGGCAATGGTCGCGCCGATTTGTGCATCTTCGGTGAGAAGATCACCCCCAACTTGCACAAGATCGCCCGCGAGTTTGCCCTGCTGGACAACACCTACTGCGCTGGAATCCTGAGCGCCGACGGCCACCAGTGGTCCACCACGGCCTTCTCGACCGATTACATGGAGAAATCCTTCGCGGGTTTCCCGCGCAGCTATCCCGATGGCATGGGTGAAGACGAGGCAGACGCGCTGGCTTATTCGCCGGCCGGCTTCATCTGGGACAACGCCCTCAAACACGGCAAGACCTTGCGCAATTACGGCGAGTTCGCTGAACCCACCGTCCGATGGCGGGATCCGAAGAAGAAGGGGTCTATCCCGTTCCTGCCGTGCTACCGGACTTGGAAGGGTGAGTCCGACGAGGTGATTTTCTCCAGTCGGGCAATGGTGCCGACCCTGGTTCCGTACACGCCGACCAATTACGTGGGCTGGGAAATGTCGGTGCCCGACCAGTACCGGGCCGATCACTTCATCCGCGAGCTCAAGTCCTTCGAGGCCCGAAACGAACTGCCCAACCTCATCCTCATCTGCCTACCCAACGATCATACCAGCGGCACCTCGGCGGGCCAGCCCACGCCGGCCGCCTGCAGGGCCGACAACGACCTGGCCTTCGGACGGATTGTCGAGGCCGTCAGCCACAGCCAGTTCTGGAAAGAGACCCTGATCCTCGCCATCGAAGACGACCC
>SXGQ01757145.1_pt1 | contig 14174 bp, 23 predicted proteins | sample 3178371 | NCBI WGS metagenome assembly SXGQ01 (sample SAMN11356859, study PRJNA531348) | freshwater metagenome | isolation source: freshwater sample F1-20 | place: China: Fuxian Lake, Yuxi | collected 2017-12-25
AATTAATTAGTGAGAATAAAGATATAAATAAAAAGATAAGAGAGTTATTAAACTTACTTAGTCATCAACCATCTGAGGATTTAGAAGAGGCTATGGCAACTTTTGGAAATATCAGTAATAATAAAATATTTCCAGATAGATCTCAAACAGAATCTTCTAGTGGTGTTAAATCTTTCTTTTGGAGACAAATTACAAAATAAAAATATGAAACATATAAAAAAGTTCAACGAGGAGTTTTATCCAAGTACATATAAAAAAATTGGTGATGATTTACAACAAAAAGGTCACTGGAAAAAAGGATCTGAGTTTATTAAACATGCTAAGTTTTTAGAAGATAGTGCTGATAGAAAACTATGGGAAAAGTATAAAGCTAAATATAGTAAATACGGTGAAGTAAAATTAGCATTGTTACCAGGACAAGGTACGGAAACAAAAGTATTAAATGCTTATCCAGTATTAAGTTTAGAAATTGGTGAATTCGAGGATAGATTTAAGTGGAAAGACGAAGTCGAAGACGCTGGATATGGTGAGTTTTTAATTACTGAAGGATATGTAGTTTCTGATGAAGATAGTTATAAATATATTAGAGAAAATGTTTCTTTCCTAAATCGATTTGGGAATATATGGAATGCTAAATATATTGAGGGTGGTTATATTCCAGTTCGTCAAATAGAGTTTTCAATTGGAGATACTAATGATGGATTTGTTGTACAACCACCAAAGATCACCGGATTAGATACCACACCTAGTGATAATATGAAAGATTATTTATTAGGATTTAATAATAAATATAATGGGTATGGTTTTATGATTGCTGATTATAAAAATGCTGGTAAATTAAGAAACTTAATTATTCAATGTTTAACTGATGAGAGTTTCGATTATCCTTCTGATATAGATGGATATGGTGCTCAATATGGTGGGGCCATGTATAATGTTATACAAAGATTAATTATTACTAATTGGTCTGGGAACTTTGGTATAAATGATTCTGAAGATTTTGCTGATGAGTTTAAGAAAAAATATCCAAGTCCATTTAATATATTTAGAGAAATATGAAGCACTTAAAAACATATAAAAAGTTATTTGAAGGATCTGAATTAAACCCAGATCAATGGGAAGATGTAAAAGATATTATTCAATCAGAAATACTTGATAAACATCACATATCATTTGATGATACTGAAGAAAAATTGGGTAACTACTCAGGTAAATATAAAGTATATGATCCAGTTTTTAGTATAAAGTTTGATAACTTAGAATTATCTTCTTATATTATAGATGATATTTATAAATTAAATAGAAGAGTTAAAGATTTAACTGGTAATTTCATTATTGCTAAAAATAATGTTAATATGCCATCTAAAAGAAACATAGAGATAATGTTATCTAAAACACCAGATCATAGAATAGTTGGTGAACATTTTAACTTAGAAGAATGTGATACTGATAATATAATTGATAGAAAAAGTGGTTTCCTTTGTGGTGATTATAACACTGGATATGAAACATCTGTTAAAATACTGGAATGGTTAAATACTTTTTATAAATTTTGTTATCCAACAGAATTTGAAGCGTTCAAATTAGCTTATGATACATTAAGTGAATTGTATGATGTTCTTATTGTTTTTTCGATGCCAAAATTTGAAGATGATAGATTTAAACAAGTTGTTTGTTTTCAATTTATTTTAAGTAGTAAGAGAGGTGGTGAGAGTGTTATTGGAAATAAATTTCCAATATTTGTAATTGATACAAATTATACAAATTCACCATATATTAGAAAGAGAATAGATAATTATAATTGGGTAACTATACCATTTAATAACAAGGTAAGATATATTGATTTCTTAAAAACAGAACAATTTTAATAAAAAATAACTATATTTGTGAGATTAATAACTAAATATAAAAAATTCTTGGAATCAAAAACAATGCTTGATATTATTCCTCAATCTGTCAAAGATTTGCATAAATTATTTGCTGCTCACGGGAAAAAACTATACTTAGTTGGTGGTTCTGTTCGTGATTTTCTTACTGGTGATAAGCCAAAAGATTTTGACTTAGCAACTGATGCCTTACCAGATGAAGTATTAGAAATATTAGGTGATAAGTTTAGAACAAACTTACAGGGTAAAGCATTTGGTGTGGTTGTGGTATTTACCAAAGACCAACCAGAGGGTATGGAGATTGCTACATTTAGAGAAGATGTTAGTAAAGGTAGAAACCCAGAAGTTAAATTAGGCGTTACTATTGAAGATGATGTTAAACGTAGAGATTTAACATACAATGCTCTTTTCTTTGATTTAGATACAAATGAGATTGTAGACTTAACTGGCGGTCGTGGTGACTTAGAAAGTGGTGTTACTCGTATGGTAGGTGATCCATTTGAAAGATTTGATGAAGATAGTTTAAGAATATTACGTGCTTTCCGTTTTGCTTCTCGTTACGGACATCCACTTCATAAAGATACAGAAGAAGCAATTATCAAACGAGGTCAACTACAAAATATTGATCCTGAGACTGGTGATATGAAAAGAATATCACAAGAAAGAATATGGGAAGAAATGCTTAAGGCTAAAAAACAGGCAAAAGACTATAACTACTACTTATCACTTTTCACTAAGTATAATATGTGGGGTGAAGTTTTTCCAGGTGTAAAAATCAATACTAAACAGGTTGAGAGTAAAAACTTTATTATTTTAATTGCTAACTTATTTTTAGGTAACTCTACTGATAAATTAGAAGTTAAGTTGATTCAAGATTTTAAGATTGATAGTGATACTGCTAAAAAAGTTGTATTCTTATTAGAGTTGTTGAACTTAACACCAGAGGTTGTATTAGATACTTACAGAAAAAAAGTTTCTTGTAGTATTGATGATGTTACTATTTTAGAATGGTTAAAGGTTACTGGTAATGAAAATCCTCTTTTAATTAAGTTTGTCGATTACAAACCAACTGTTTCTTCACAAGAGTTAATGGAAAGGGGTTTTAAAGGTAAAGAATTGGGTTTGGAAATAAAACGACTTGAAATAGAAAAAATTAAATCTATGTTATGAATTCAGAATTAGTAAAAAGAATATTAGTCGACTCTGATAATTTAAGAGATTTGAGAGATAAGTTCTTCAATGATAAGTTATCAAAAAAAGACATTGATTTTATATTATCGAATAAACCAGAACATGAACATGTTGCTTGGGGTGGAAAATCATTAACAATGTTACCTTGGTCAGTTCTAAACCATTTAGAATTTTGTATAAGAGATACAGTTTCTAGAGGAGTTGAAGGTGACTTTATAGAAACTGGTGTTTGGAGAGGTGGTGGTTGTATTTTGGCTAAATCTGTTTATAATGAGATTTCACCAGATACTAAAGTTTATGTTGCTGATTCATTTGAGGGTTTACCTAAACCAGATGGTACTTATCCTGAAGATAATGATGATGTGCACTATAAAGATGAATATCTTAGTGTTTCTTTAGAAGAAGTTAAATCTAATTTTGAAAAGTTTAAATTATTAGATAATAATGTTGTTTTTGTTAAAGGTTGGTTTAAAGATACTATGCCAAAATTAAAAATTGATAAAATATCAATTTTAAGACTTGATGGTGATATGTATGAGTCGACAATACAAGTTTTAGATTCTATGTATGATAAATTATCTGTTGGTGGTTATTGTATTATAGATGATTATTGTCACACAGCTTGTAGAGAAGCAGTTAAAGACTTTAGGTTTAAAAGAGGTATTGAGAATATGATACATAGAGTTGATTTAGATCCATCAGTTGAGACTCATTATTGGATAAAATAAATAAATAAAACTATGACATTCTATATAACACACTTAAAAGACATATTGGGTAATAACTATCTTGGTTTAGATATACCAGTTAGTGTTGTACAACCTTACTTAAACGAACTTAAAGATATTTTAGGTGAAGATGATTATGTTAAATTCACAGAAAACCAAATTAAACGTGATGGTGGTCACTACCATATCACGGTAATAAATGTAATGGATTATAATAGACTTTCTAAACAAATGGGTATAGATAAGTTTGTTAATTCGTTAGATCCAATCTTTAAGTATCCAATTGATGATTTAAGAATGTTGGGTGTGGGTAGAGCACAAAAAAATGAGAACACATCATTTTTTATAGTTTGTGACTCTGCTAAATTAGAAGCCATTAGAACTAGATATGAACTTCAAAAACAAGACTTTCATGTTACCTTAGGTTTTAATTGGAAAGATGTATTTGGTGTAAGAAAAAATGAGTTATTCAAAAAAGAAGGTAAATTTATTCAACTTTTAAGAAGTGAGTTCTATAAAAATGGAAATTGGAACTTTATTAAAAAGATTTCTAATTTTGAATTAGATCCAAAAGCAGAAGTAATACCAGTAAAACTAACAGATAACTATTTAAAAGTTAAGTGTGAAGGTTATTATTTAGATGTTGGATATCAGGAGGAAGGAGAATGTCTTCGTATATATACGAAATATTCTGTGGATGAAAATCTACCAAGACTTTCTGAAACTGAAATTGCTAAACAATTAAACAAAAAATAAATTTATGGAGGTTATGAAACTATTTAATTATTACAGTCTTGATGAATGTACTGATAAGAAATTGATTACTAAACATTTAAAATCTTTACAAAAAGAAGGTAAAATTGAATTTGAATTAGAAAAAGTAACAGACATTTTCGAGATTGAAGACTTAGATTTAGAAGATGGTGATATCGAAGAATTGTTACAAATGTTTGAAGAGTATGATGTTTATCCTTATTTAGATAAAGAAGAGGATGAAGATGATGATGAAGATTATGGTTACTATGACAACGAAGGTGATTATGATGATTATTAAAATAAAATAGAAAGATATGATTGTAATAGGATGTGACCATGCTGGTTTTGAATTGAAAAATAAAATAATTACTCATCTTTCAGAGAATGGATTTGAGGTAAAAGATATGGGTTGTTACTCAGAAGATAGTATAGATTATGCTGACTACGCACACCCTGTGGCTTTTGAAGTAGAAGAAAATTCTGACGTAACTGGTATATTAATATGTGGTTCTGGTAATGGAATTAACATGACTGCTAATAAACATCAAGGTGTTAGATCCGCTTTATGTTGGACACCTGAGATTTCAAAGTTAGCAAGAGAACATAATGACGCTAACATTTTAACTTTACCAGGAAGATTTTTAACTGAAGAATTAGCATTGGAAATTGTAGATGTATTTTTCTCAACTGAGTTTGAAGGTGGAAGACACTTAAATAGAATTAATAAAATTCCGGTTTTATAAAATAAATTAAAATTATGGTAAACGATTACGAAAGATGGGATTTCTGGAACAGAGAAACTGAAAATGATAAATCTAAAGTATTAGAAAGATTTTATCATAAATTATCTGAACAAAAAGATTTAGAACCAGAGATTACAAAATTGATTAATGATAATTTTTTTAAACTTGTAGAAGAAGATGAAAGATAATCTATTAGGAGTAGGAATAGGAATGATTATTGTATTCTTCTTATTTTATTTATTATATAAAGACATAAGTTATGATTTAAATGTAGTAGATACTAAAGTAGAATTAGTGGATGGTACAATTTATAATTGTATTGAAGCAACTTCACATGATAATCAAATGACTTACTTAAAATTAAAAGATTGTAGATTGACTATACCCAGTAAGAAAATTAAAATGATAAAAACTATGAGAGTCCACTAATTAAGTGGACTTTTTTTATTACATTTGCTAAATGAATGTAATATTTTTAGACATAGATGGTGTATTGAGAACCTATTGGAGTGATTGCCTTTGGTCTCAAACTCTTAATGAGTCTATACCAAGTCATTATAAAAGATTATTTTCAAAAGATGCTATTGAAAATCTTAACTACATTGTCACATTAACTGGTGCTAAAGTAGTTATTACATCAACCTGGAGACTTCACTATACATTAGAAGAACTTAGAAAAGTTTTTAGAGAAAGAGGTTTTATTGGTCAAATAATTGGGACTACTGGGGTTCTTGGAACAAGAGGTGAAGAAATTGTTGATTGGTTAAATGATCACGTTGTTAAGAACTTTGTTGTTATTGATGATAATATTAAAGACATAGTGATTAGAATACCAGACTGTAAAGTCGTAAAGTGTCATCCAAACTATGGATTAAATGATGAGATTTTTGATAAAGTTCTAAATATATTAGGATAATTTTTGTATATTTGTATAAATAAAATCGATATGAAACTAGAGAATGCTATAGAATTTGTTGTTAATACTAAAACTGAACAAGCTGATAAATCTCTTAAAGATTTTAATAAGAACTCCAAAAATATACGATCTGTTGTTGGTGATATAGTTACTAAACAAACATACTTTGGAAGTAAAAGGTTAATTCTAAATAAACCAAGTTCAGTTAAGAGTTATATAGAAACAGGTCTTCTTATGAAGTTGAATGAAGAAACATTCACAGCAGAAGAAAAAATAAAATTTGCTGAATTACAACTAAGACACTCTAATTTATTTAACTTTATAGAATTGGTTAAAGAAGGTAAAACCGAATTAGACGAAGATTTTGAAAAAATATTAGATTTTTGTCCAGAGGGTAAAGAGGTTAGAAGATTGAAACAAAGAGCTTACGACTTCTTAGGTGAGAAAGATATAGCTGAGTCAACATCAAAATCATACTTCACTAGATCATCATATACGAATAAAATATTAGATGGTATAGATATACCACAACACCAGTTAGTACAAATTCTTCTTGACTATCAAAAATATATTAATAACTCTGAGTGGAGAAAGTATATTAAAGAAAAAAGAAAAGAACAAGAAGATAGAGAAAGAAAGAAAAATGTTAAAAAGACTTTCACACAATGGCTAAGCACGAAAACTTTATAAGAATACATCTTATCAACCGTATAATTCAAATGTCTGTTAAGAAAACTAAAGACATGAGATTGGCTATTGTTATTGGTTTAGAAGATATAATTGAATTAGAAAGACAGACAAAATTTAAGATTTATGGTTTAAAACAAAATGGTTTACCAATTACTAAAATGAAAACAGGTATTGGATGGTTTTCTTTTTCAGATAAAGAAATATTAGCAATCTATAACCAATTGAAAAATGATAAGTGTTATCTAACTGATAAATTTGAATAATATGACTTTAAAGAATTTTATAGTTAAGAAACTATATGAAAATGGTGATTTGTCACTCGTATCACTAGTTGACATGTTTTATGAGGAGTGTCCTGATAAGATAGAGAGAAAAAGAGGTTATTATATCTCTAAAGGTAACGAAAAAACTGAAAAGGAACTGAAACAGCAAGTTCTTAATGAATTCTCTCGAGAAAGACATAGACTTAGTCAGTTATCTTTAATAAATTATGATAAGATATCAATTAAAATAACAGATATTGGTAAAAAATTTTACACCGATAATTTCAATGATACTTTAATAGATGATGAATTTATAAATGAATGTAGTGATGAATATATTTCGGATGATGATGTATCTGATATCATCATATCTGGAGAAAAAGGAGGTTTTGTTTATCTATTGAAGAGTGATATTTATCCGGATACCTACAAAATTGGTAAAACAAAGAATATAAACCAAAGAATAGGTGATTTGATAAAAGACCATAGATATGGTATCTTTGGTTTAAGAGAGATTATGAGAATTGAGTGTGATGATTATTCTATAATTGAGAGGGTTCTGCATAAATTTTTTGAGGATTATCGACTTTGTAAAAAGAATGATATTAAAGTTGATACTGAATTATTCAAAGGTAATGAGAGTATAGAAATAGAATTCGAATTATTTGCTGACTTCTTAATAAAGAATCCAAGATATAAAAATAGTTGTAAATTAGTTAAAAATTCATAATATGAACTTTATATCTAGATACCTCGAATATAAAATATCGAATATGGCTAAAGATATTTTAGATAAGAATAATTACTATGCCTTAATTCTAAACAAACCAGTTTATGCGGTTCAAGGAAATAGACACTGGGAAATTGTTGGTGTAAATGATTTTGGTTTTGTTATGCTTAAAACAGATATCTCAATCAGTTTCTCTTTAGTTCCAGGTTTAGAACTGGTTAAACTATATGAACAAATTAAAGCAGGTGAATATAAAATAAAAGAAAAACGGTCATGAACTTTATAAGAAATCACATAGAAAAAAAGATAATTAAGGATACTAAAAATATTTTAAAACATAATTATCTATTAGTCTTAAATGAGAAAGTTATGGCTGGTTATAAATATTCTTGGGAGGTAGTTGGTGTTAGTAGTTTAGGATTACCGACATCATCAAGGGAAATAGCACTTGATTGGTCTTTGATAAAACCAAAAGAATTATTAAATATTTTTAATCAAATACAATCTGGTCAATATACTATTCAAAAGTATAGATCAAAATGGTAATGGATTTTATAAGAGAGCAACTATATAGACGAATTGATAAGTTATCCAGAGTTAAACAGGGTCAGTTTATTATGTTTGATAACATGATTAATGGTGCTTTATTTCAGATATCTGGTATAAAAGACGATAAGATATTAGTTTACTCTAATTGGAATAAGAAGTCAGTTCCAATTGATATAGATATAATAGAATCTAAATCACTAATAGAAATATTTAAAAAATTAAAAAATGGTGAATTTACTATTAATAAATTATGAACTTTATAAGAAAACATACAATTGAACAAATAGTTTCCAAAACTGAAGAAGTTGGTAGTGATATATTTTTCAATGATGTTATTGTAGATGGTAACTTCAAAATAATTGGCATTAGAAAAAGAATTAGAAAATATGATAGTTGTCCAATCGTTCAAACAAAAATAAAGTCTGATGTTCAACCAGGTGTTAGTTGGCAACTTCTAAAAGAAATAACAATAGTTAATATTTTAAGAACTATTAAAAATGGAGACTTTAGATCCTAAATTAATGATTTAACAATAACAGTATCAGAAGTCCATACAAAAAGATTTTCCTTTTTATATAATTTTGAACTCATTAAATCATTTATTGTACCAAATCCAATTAAACCAGCTTCTAATAAAGCATTAACAATTTTCTCACTATCTTCTGGTTCTAATTCATCATAATAAGCATCTTTCAAATATCCGATTTTAGGTTCTAAACTCATCATAGCCTCTTTACCTTCTGAACTCTTAATACCTAATCTATCTGGGTCACTTATATACATATTGGTTTTATAAAACCATTCATTTATAGGCCATATAAAAGTCCATCCTAATTTTTGATTAGGATCTTTTAATTGAATTTCATATTTGTATTTACCATACAACTTAGACCTAAAAGCTTCTCTTTCAGCAGTATCATCTGTCATAAAGTGAATAGCTACTTTATTGTCTGGAAAACCCGCAGCTTTTAACTTTTCAGTCCATTCATATACACCGATATTTTCTTCATCAACATCTTGATATTTTCTTCTCAATGTTGGTGTTAACTCACCTTCGGGCATTTCACTTGTGTTAAACCTAATAAATTTAACAGAATTAAAATTCTCAAATAATTTAATATATTTCATATTTTATAAACCAACCATTTTATCTATTTGTTCATCTGATGCGTTTGGGTGATCTTGACGAAGTCTCATCCATGTTGGATGTTCTTGTCTTAAAGAATGTAAATCTGCATTTTCGTTGAATTTTCTTAAATATTTCATAGTTTTAACTTTTTTATTAAAGTATATATTAATTTTTCATTTTGATATTGTACATTTCAAAAAGTTCCTTATATTTGTATTGTCAATGTGAGAGAGACATCAAGACAAAAAGAAATAAAAAAAAGTTTCAAAAAGTCTTGACAAAATAGAAAAAACTCCTTATCTTTGATAAAAGAAATAAAAACAGTAATAAATCTTAAAACTCTATATTATGGCAACTAACTTATTCGCAAAAGCAAAAAAATCAGCACCAGCTAAAACTACTAAAGCTAAAGATAAAGTAAGATTAGTTGTTGAGGACTCTAACTTCTTCTCTAAAGTTCAAACATTAGAGCAATTACAAGAGTCTATGAAATCTGCTAAAGCGAAAGCTGATTTGATCTCTGACGAGTTAAAAGATATCGCTAAAGAAAAATGGGCTGAACAATATGAGGCTACTAAAGTTAACCCAGAGTCAGTTATGATTTGTCAAGAGGTTGATGGTGATACAGCTCAGTTTATGTTCGTACCTACTGACAAATACATCACAATCAACAAAGAAAGAGCTGAAGAATTGAAAGAAGCTTACGGTGAAGAAATCGTTGAAGAAAAAACAACTTTCTCTTTCGACAATGATATGATTGAGAAGTATGGTGAAGTTCTTTCAATGTTAATTGAGAACTGTGATGAAATCAAAGAAGCTGATAAAGAAAAAATCATCAAAGCCGTTACAACTTACTCTGTAGCAAAAGGTACAATCGATAAGTTCAAACAATACGGTGACGTTAATGAAATGATTGAAACTGTTAAACCAGTTGTAGCTATCAAAAACGTAGAAATCATCAAAGGATAATATCCTAAATCAAATATAGAGAGAGGTTTTGATAATCTCTCTCTTGTTTACACGGTGCCTGGTCAAGCCTCTTATTTGAGCTAAATGCGAACAAATAACGTAACCAGAGGGAGTAGTCCAAAACGTACTGGATGACGCCTCCCTTTTAAAAAGACCAGTGTCCTGGTAGTTTATTAAGTTAGATTAACAGGATCAAAATATAATGGCTCATTAACTCAACAGCATAGAGTACATCACTTCTAATGATGAAGTTCCAGGTTGGAGTCCTGGATGGGTCACTAAAAAATATTTTTATAAGATATCTTGTTTTTTAAAATAAAATTAGTATCTTTGATATATGAAAAATGAGGAATTAATTCTAACAATAGAAAGTCTTTCACAAGAAGAAAGAGATTTTTTAATCAATTTCGGTGATGAAAGTGTTTTGAGAAAGTTAATGACTTCTGATGAAATTAAAATTTCTAACAAACTTGTTAAACGAATAAAAAATAAAACACGAAAAATGGTTAAGATATTTACAAAAGAGGATATTGAGGTTTTAAAATCTCTAACTGTATCAAATCCAAATGATCAATCGTTGGGTCAGTCTGTAAGGTCTCTATATAGAGGTAATGAATTTGTTAGTGATTATCCTAATGATTATGATTTGGGTTCTGAAATTAGAAAATTAACTAAAAATAAATAGTGATGGAAAGTTCAATTAAAACAAAAATTATTAACTTTGTTAATGATAACAATTTATCAGATCAGAATATTGATGATTTGAGTGAGACTGTATTAGATTATCTTTTAGATAATGATATTGTTGACTTATCTGATGATGAGGATGGTGATATGTATGAGGCATTGAGTGGTAATGTTTATGAATTTCTTGAAGAGAAATTTGGCAATTAAGAATTAAATTATTCTCAGTAATTAAAAAAAGGTAAACTAACAATGGTGTTTTTAATATATAATATTAAAAACACTTTTTTATGCTTGATAAAAAAAATTTAATATTAAATATTGCTACAAATAAAAATAAGATTCGAGAGTCTTATTTTATTAATAACTTTATTGAAATTTGGAATGAAATAGAAAATTATTATTTAGGATTAAATCTAAAAATTGATATTACTTTTAAAGATAAAATTTGGTTATGGGTAAACAATGAATTAGATTTACCTAAGTGTTATTGTGGTAATTATACCAAAATATATCCTAATTGGATTGATGGGTATAGAAGAAATTGTTCGGTTAAGTGTTCTTCTAAGGATCCTATTAGAATTGAAAATGCTAAAAAATCAACAGTAGAGAAATGGGGTAATGAGAATTATTTTAAAAGTGAATATTATTTAGATAAATCAAAACAGGATAATATAAGGAGATGGGGAGTGGATCACTATTCAAAAACTGAAGAATTTAAAAATAAAATAAAGGAAACATCTTTAAATAAATGGGGAGTAGATCATTATTCAAAAACCGAGGAATTTAAAAATAAAGTAAGAGAGACTAATTTTTCTAACTGGGGTGTATCCAATCCTTTTCAATCTGAAATAATTAAGAATAAAATAAAAGAAACATCATTATTTAAATGGGGAGTGGATAATTATACCAAAACTGATGAATACAAATTAAAAGTTTTAAAAACTAATAATGATAAATATAATTCAGACTTTTATATGGGAACAGAAGATTTCAAAAAAAAGTCAAAAAAGACCATATTAGAAAGATGGGGAGTAGATCATTATTCAAAAACCGATGAATTTAAAATTCAAACAAAAGAAACTTCTTTATCAAAATGGGGAGTTGAATATCCAAACCAATCAAATGAAATTAAAAATAAGAAAAAGAAAACAAATATAGAGAAATGGGGTAGTAATAGTCACACTACTAATGAAGAACATCGTGTTAAAAATTATAAAATAAGTCAAAATAAATGGTATTTAAATTATCTATCGGATAATTTAAACTTGTTTAAATGTGATATGGGAGAGGATCATAATTTTGAGATTTTATCAACCACTTATCATTCTCGTATTATATCTAATATACCTCTATGTACTATTTGTAATCCTATTTCAAAGACAAGTTCCTTTAAAGAGAAGGATATTTATGATTTCATAAAATCTATTTACCCAGGTAAAATTATACAATCATATCGAGATGGTTTAGAAATCGATATTTATTTACCAGAACTCCATTTAGGTTTTGAATTTAATGGTTTATATTGGCATTCAGAAGAGCAGAAAGATAAAAATTATCATTTAGATAAAACTAATTATTTTAAAGATAGAGGAATAAGAATTGTCCATATATGGGAGGATGATTGGAGAGATAGAGAAGAAATATTAAAATCTCAAATATTATATTTGTTGAATAATATAACAAATAGAATATGGGCTAGAAAATGTGAAGTTAGGGAAGTCCATCTGAATGAGTGTAGAGAATTTTTAGATAATAACCATATACAAGGTTATGTTAATTCCGGAGTTAAAATAGGCCTCTATTATGGTAATGAGTTGGCTAGTATAATGACGTTTGATCAGTATGAGGGTCGTAAAAAAATGAAAGATAGTGATTGGAATTTAAATAGATTTTGTAATAAGTTGGAAACTAATGTTATTGGGGGTGCTTCTAAACTACTTTATTATTTTATTAAGAATTATTCACCAAATAGAATAATTAGTTATGCTGATCGAGATTGGTCAGAGGGTAATTTATATTACCAATTGGGATTTAAGTTGTTATCGGCTTCTAAACCAGATTATAAATATATTTCAAATAAAAAGAGATTACATAAATCAAATTTTAAAAAATCTTTATTAAAATCAGAATTAAGTGAGTATAAGACAATGTTAAATAGTGGATATTATAGAATATGGGATTGTGGTAAATTAAAATTTGAAATTAATATAGTTAATTAAAAAAAATTATTATCTTTGTATTAATAAAAACATTTGATGATAATATAAGTAAAATAAAAGTGAAAAAATTATCAAACAAATTTTGTAAATTAATAAATTAATTAGTAAATTTGTATTATAAATTAAAATTTAAATTATGAGTGAAAATTTAAGTGTAGTAAACACAGCAGAAGAAGGCTTAATGCCACAATGGATGTTAGACAAATTACATTTGTTAACAACAAAAGAGAAAGAGTATTTACAACTAATGTGGCCAAAATACGGGGTACTATTCATAACTTCGAAGCCCGGAGTTGCTAAATCTGCAATTGGTTTATCAATCGCTACTAAGTTAGGATTTAGATATCTTGATATGCGACTTTCGATGTCTGATGAATCTGACTTTAAATATCCATACTTAGAGGATTTAGAGTATGATGGTAAGACATACAAAGTATCTGGATATGCTGTTCCTAAATGGGCATTTGAATCTAATCAAAGACCAACTATCATTCACTTTGAAGAGTTGAACAGAGCTCCACAATTCGTAAGAAATGCGGCTTTACAAATCTTACTTGAGAGAGAGATTGGTGATTTCAAATTCAATGACAATGTGTTAATGATGGCATCTGGTAACTTAGGTGATGAAGATGGTACTGACGTAGAAGAGTTTGACTCGGCTTTGAATAACCGTTTAATTCACGTAGACCACTCATTGAGTGTAGATGAATGGATTGGA
>SXGQ01183997.1_pt1 | contig 14173 bp, 14 predicted proteins | sample 3178371 | NCBI WGS metagenome assembly SXGQ01 (sample SAMN11356859, study PRJNA531348) | freshwater metagenome | isolation source: freshwater sample F1-20 | place: China: Fuxian Lake, Yuxi | collected 2017-12-25
CCTGTCAAATTTGTGTTATCATCTGATTCTACTATGTGAGTCAAATCAATATCGTTTAATGACAACATCATTCGCTCATACGTTTCTTTACTACAATCCTCAAACGGTGCTTGAATATAGGTACCTCCATCGTATGGCAATACTGATAATCCATTGTAATGAGTTCTATTATCCCACATCCATTGTCCAGCTGCTTCCCATTCATGGTCACGCAATGAAATTGTTGCTGATACATTATGAGTGTTGTTACCAGACCGATGGCCTAACCGAATCCATTCACGTGATACACGTTTAACGCGATCTAATAATTGAAACGGTGATTCTGATCTCATGATTGCTCCTTCTGGTGCTTTCTGTGGAATACTAATTACTGCAGTATCATGTGGACGAAAATATTCATCTTCAATAAGTTCCGGATGATGAACTGATAAATATGTATAGATGGCTTCGTTTTTTCCTACTCGTATTCTGCGAATGTAATAGTCATTATGCCATGCATGAATACCAGATGACGTACCTAATGTTAATGATGTGGTTCCGGCAGGTTTAACAGTTGTACATCGAGCTGATTTATTAATACCTAACAATAAAGCAACTCGAGCATTTTCTTCTTTTACAATCTTAGCTGCATCTTTCATATCATATCCTAACACCATCCCAGATCCGATACCTGTCATTGATACGCCTATAAGAGCATCTTTTTCAGTTGTACGCTGCCAGATAGGACGTAAATAATGAAAATCTGTGTAACTAGCTTGTAATGTTCCAATGAACGCGGCTGCTTTTACTCTTGCATTATAATCGTCTTGTGATTCAATGTTTGATACATTCACTTCACATAGATTACAAAATTGAAATGGTCGTAATGCAATTTCGCAACATGGATTGGTTCCCCAATCTTTATCATTGCTCAAATAGATTCCAGGTTCTCCTGCGCCTGACAATTCTACACGTTTCCAGATATCCAAGAAAAATTCTCTTGTCAGTTTATGACGCATTAACACTGCAGAGTTATTTGCTCGGCCACGCTGTGGATTCTGCTCCCACCATACACCAGATTTGCATGCAATCATTTCATCATCATCAGCTGAAAACAATGAGATAAGAGCTGCTCTACGAATACCTCCAGCCAATACAGCATCTGCAATATGGCATACTACATCATGAGTCTCTATAGGTGTTAATTTTTCACCATCTGCCTTTGCATTTAAGATACCTTCAATTTTTACCAAACATTCTTTAAGAGGCTGAGGTCCCGGGGCTTTTCCTCCGGATGTCACTAATCGAGCTCCTTTAGGTCTGATATCCGAGAAATCAAATCTTAATTTGGAACCGCCATAGAAATATGATTTCATTAATGATTTAACTGCATCTGCCCATCCTTCAATTGAATCTGCGATAAGGTATCGACGTGTGCGATCCGGATTTGGTTTTCGAATCTCTGGTAATGATTCTACATGATGTTTCTGTACAGAATACCCTACACCCGTTCCTCCTAATAACAAGAACATTGTTTCGCCGAATGCTCTCCAATCATCTATAGGCAAATATGCGCAATTGTAAATTCGATTTGGCGATATTTCAATTGGCTTACCACCAAATTGTAATGATCTCATTGACGGTAAAACTTTTTTGTCATATACATATTGATATGCATTTTCAATACTAGTTGCTAACTTGGGATATCGTTTAACATGCATTTCTTTATTACGTGTAACCAACTCATTCCAATCTTCTCTTCTATTTAATTCTGGCAAATATTTTGCGTACTTCATGTGCACAGTAATATCTGATAATATTCTTGTTGAAACATCCATTTTTAACTTTCTACGTACTCTGATTAATTTAAGAAATTGTATACAATTCTTTTTATTTTTAATATAAATATATCATGAGTTCCAGTGCACCGGTACTTTTGATAACTTTTTTCAAACTTTTTTATCCAAAATCAGTATTGCTAATTTCTTGAAATTTACGTGATAACATTTTACGCGTAAACTCTTCACCGTTATCCATTTGCTTTTGAGCTTCTTTACCTTGTACAGATGTATCTGCAAATATATTAATCTGCCCGTTTGATGTATTCATTTTACTAGGTAATGTGATACCATCCGGGCCAAATCGATTTTTAATGACATGCCACCGGCCGGTGCCAGCTAATTTATCTTGAACCTTTCTAGACAATGAAATTACAAAATCGGCAACCATAACTTTACCATATGATTCTGATATTTTTTCTGCTCCAATCACATCTTCCTCGAGCGCTGATCTGTTTGCTTGAGATGCCGTCCAAATTGGTATTTCATATTCGCCGGCCATACCACGTAAGTCTTCATATATTCCTTCTAGTTCATGACGTTTTTCTTGGCCATATCCTCGTAACAAATCTGCATAGTCTACGACAACTATGTCAGGTCTTTTACCTTGCATTATACATTTTTCAATATGACCACGTAAGCCTAATACAGATACAGTTTTTGTTGGATAGTATTTAATAATTAGATTACCATCTAATTTTGCAAGTTCTTCTTTTACTTGAGATTGATAATGTTTAAGATTCTGATTTGGAATTCCTGTAATTACAGAGTCATACCGTAATCCAACATACGCCTCATTTAATTCTAATGTGTAATGAATAACGTTCAATCCTTTTTTAACTGCATGTGCACCAATATTAATTAATCCCCATGATTTACCAATTCCAGCTGGTGCAACAAATACACCTAATTCACCTTTTCCTAAACCGCCATCAGTCAATTCATTAAGTACTTCCCATGGCGTCTCTTTGGTAAATCTTACAGATTCTGTATATCGCGACTCTATAGATTCCATGTAATCATGTCCTATATTTTTATCGCCGCCGGCTTTAAGTGCATTATCAATTTTTAATTTGATATCATCATAGCGACCATGCTTTAATAGTTCAACAGATGTAAGAATTGCGTTTTTAATTTCTTGATTCTTACAGAAATCAATTGCCTGTTGTTTAATAAATTGTAGATCATCGGCGTCTGCAAATTTCCATGCGTCTTTGAGATGAGATTTAATTTGGTCTTTGAGTACATCATGTTCTACAGTGTCTAGTTTAACCTTCATTACTTCTAACGTCGGCGTAGTTTTATATTCTTTATGATAGTCTAATATTGAAGCGATGATCCAATTATTCGCATCACTTTCGAAATAACTAGGTAATAGAATATCGGCTATTTGCTGTAAAAACGTTTTGTCCGTAAATAACGCGGTAAGTACTTTTATCTGAAAGCTATAACCGTATGAACTTAATCTATCTGTCATACATTTTTGTATTGATGAACTTTTAAATATTAAATTTTTCTGTACGCATTTAATGAATTAAATGATGTGGACATCCATGTATCCAAATCTTTTATAACTGTATACATCTTATCCTTCATGAACATGCGTTTAAATGATAACACATCTATTTTATTGATTTCATTTTCAACAAGATTCATGATAAGCATCTTGGCATTGCCACTGATATCAACGCGTTTCAATTGCATTAAACTGTAATTAAGTTCAATTTGTTTTTTATTTTGAATAACTGTTTCATGAATTTTATATTTTTTATCAACATTTTCTGCATATTCTACAAATGCATCGACATCAACCTCTGTTGCATCAGTTATTATTGGAAATTGTTTACACATCGTTTTTAGTCCAATACCATTGACGCCTGGAATGTTATCTGATTTATCACCAGTCAATGTTCTGTATAATAAATAATTTTTTGAATCTAAACCAAATTCTTCTCGCATCACTGCCGGCGTATACATAATTTTTTTAACAGGCGACCAAACTGTAATACGGTCATTAACTAGTTGCAAAAAATCGCGATCCGTCGATACTATCGTGATCTTATTATCAGGTTCAGTGAAAATTTCATTAGCAATATAAGCAATTGCGTCATCTGCTTCAATATGATCGATTGCCATTGTAGTGATCGGCAAACATTGTAAATATTCTACCATACGTCCAAACTGCTGTTTCATGCTTAACTGTTCATCTTGCAAAGAAGCAAACTCTTCATACCGATTAAATTTAGTCTTAACAGCTCTATTAGCTTTGTAATCCGGATATAACTTTTTTCGTCTAGCGGATCCGCCTTTACCATCAAATACTATAATACATCTAGTAGGCTTATGTTGACGAATTGTTGATGCAACAGACCTTAAAAAGCCTGTTACACCACCAATATGCATACCATCATCATTTAAAGCTGGCACTGCTGAAAATACTCTGATGAATGTATTTAATCCGTCTATAATTAAAACATGACTATTCTTATTAGTAGCATGCCCTTCGCTACGATCTCGGTCGATTTCTTGTAATAAATCAAAATAGCGAGCTTTCATTATCCTTCTTCGCTTACAAATTCATTATCAATTTCAATATCATCGATACCAAAATCCTGACCAGGTTGATATTTTAATATGTAAGCACGACAAATTGCATCATAAATTTCTTGACGTAAAGTGTCATCTTCATTTATTTTTCGTTCAAAATCTTTGGATTGAAATTTCACATCAGTGCCATTCATACGTAGATATGTATACCAAGCGCCTGTCTGAGCAACTAAATTATAGTCTTTCATAACATTTAACCAGCCTCCATAATTATCAATGCCAGATTCGAAATAGATATCATAATCAATTGTTTTCAATGGCGGGCCCATTCTGTTTTTAATCACTTGACATCTAGTCTTGATACCAATGACTTGATCTACTCCGTCAATTTTAGCTTTGATTTGACCAATTGACTTCAACCGAAGTCTAACTGATGAATGAAATGGAATTGCTTTACCACCTGATGTCGTGTATGGATCGCCAAATGCAACACCGAGTCTTGTACGTAACTGATTTGTAAATATCAAACAAATTTTTTCACGTCCTATCATATTTGTAATTTTACGCAATCCTTTTGATAAAATAATCGCCTTTGAGGTTGCATATCCATCTTTATCAAATTCTTTTGCCATTTCAATTTTTGTTGATGCACCCATTACCGAATCCACAACGATTGTAACTAAACGATCTTTGTTTGATTTGCGGACTGATTCAACAATGTTTTCAATAGCTTCAAATATATCTTCAATAGTATCTAATGGTACATACAACATTTTTTCAAGGTCTAGGCCTATCGCAGTAAGAAATTCTCTACTAACTGCATTTTCCGTATCAATGTATACTGCCATGCCATTATCTTTTTGTGTATTAGCTAATGCATGAGCGGCTAACAATGATTTACCCGACGCTTCTAATCCCGTAATTTCTGTGATACGGCCTACTGGAAAGCCTCCATTAGGTCTGTTAGAAATTGCTAAATCAAGCATATCAGATCCGGCTCCAACCCAACCTCTAACTTCACTAGGCGATTCAGTATCGCTATCAAGAAAGAATGCGGCTTTAAATCCGGTGTTTTTAAATTTCTTGTTAAGATTGTCTGCTAATGTAACTGCCAACTCATCACGTAGATCACTTTTTGATTTTACCATGGTGAAGTATCCTCATCGTTAAATAATGCATCAAATGCAGATGATACATCATCCACTTTATTTACCGGTGGTTTCAAATTTGATTTTGAGTCTGTATCCGATTCATTATCGCTGGCCTGAGCATTAGCGGATTGCATATCGTCATCAGATGATTCTGGATCTAACCATTGCTGTAACGCAGTCTTTAGTTCGTCGTAAGTTGGTTCTTTAAATATTTCTGCTAGGTTTTGCTGATTTGATGATATCATCGAAATGATATTTTTATCATCGGTTATTGGTGTTGAATTTGGTTTGACGCGTATTGTAGTTTTAGGATATGAGCCGGCTTCTGCTGGAACAAATTCAATTACAATATCACGCCCATTCATTGGATCCGATAGATCACCATAATCCGGATCTGCTATAAAACCTAATAATTCTGTATAAACTGTTTTACCAAAACCCCAAAATTTAACTCCTTCAGATTCTTTACCACGAACAATAATAGGAACATATGTTCTCATTTTTGGTTCTAGTTTTTTACCAAGCTTCCATTCATCTGAATTACCTGATGATTTTAATTTTTCAGCAAATTCAATAACTGGATCTGCTTTACCGTATGTAACAGGTGATAAGAAATTCTTTTTACCTAAATCGTAATGAAAATACAATTCTTGAAATGGATTTTCTTTATCATGCTGATATGGTACAATTCTAATTGTTTGTTTGCCTGGTTCAGGTTTCCATAGATTGTTTTGGCGGGTGCCTACTGTTTGTAACTGGCTAAGTTTACGTTTAATTGCTTCTAGATCGATTGCCATTTTTTACTCCGTTTTTAAGTTAATAATTATTATTGATTAAATATATAAACTTTATTTCAATATACCTAGGCATTACTGAAAAAAGTTTAAAAAAAATTGTTATTTGTTAATTATAGTTATTATGTAAGTTTAGTATGAATATATAGCATTATTTAATATCAGTAGACTCAATTAAAGTATAAGTAAAAGAATTACCATGGATATCTTTTGCCTTACGACAAATTGCCATAAATTCTTCAAAATCTTTAGATCTTTTAAATACCTGGCATCCTTCTGACCAATTTTCTACATATGTCGAGTCTACGCCCGCTTTATGTATATTAATTCCAAAAAGACCTTCATCAATTTTTTGCTCATCAAATTTCATGTCTTTGTTGGCATCGCGATATACTTTAACATTTTTTGCTTGACCTAATGCTTCATATTTTCCTTGATGCAATCTGATAGTATGTGATCCTCTGTATTGGCCTTCCACTAAACGTGCAACTCCTTTTGCATTATGGAATTGTTGAACGCCTTTTTTTCCTGGGTCAGTTGTATTAGTCCATTCTTTATATTGCCATTCGCCTCCTACTTTATAGGATACTGTAATAACATCGTCGAATACGTTTGTTACTGTTTGCCCAGTTGCTGCGTTTCTAACACCTACGATGTTCACGTCATAATCTTTTGCTCCTTCAAACCAAACATATCCTTTTGATTTTACTGCTGCTTCTACTTGGTCTTTTGTGTACTTTGCCATATTATTTTGTTTTAGAATTTTTACTTTTTGCTGATTTTTTTATTGGTTTCTTTTTTTTTATAGACTTTTTAATTTCTTTTTTATCAAATTTAATTAAAATTACAAATCCTAATAGCAATAAAATTAAAAAATAAATATAAACATTTAATTCAAATATAGCTTGTTGCAATTTACTATTAGATTTTTGATAAGTTATATCTCTTAGCTGTTCTATACTAGCAATAATTCTAGTTTTATAAGATAAATATTGATCAGTAAAAAATGCAGTATCGTTCATAGAGGCAAATGCCGGTGCTTCTATAACTGAAGCTAGTTCATTGCTTAAACGTAGTCCTTCGTTATAGTATACTAAGCCTTCAGGATCAATATTAAATGTTAATAACTTTCTTCGCTCTAAATGAGAATTAAATTCATTAATAAACTTTTCTTTGCCAGTAGCAGTATATGCTATAGCTAAATAAGTTAAACTATCTGTGGAAGTTCTTAAATAATATGCAGTTCTTTTACCGCTATCTAATTCTACATGCGCATCCTCAATATCCTTTATGGCAGACATTGATAATAGTGCTGCTATTGCAATTGGAATTGAAATAAGCCAAAGTTTGTTTTTTATTTTTTCTAAAATCATATAACTTTCTTTTTAATATTTTTTTTTTTAATAGTTTTTTTAACTTCAGGTTGTGGTGCAACTTGATTTAAAAATTTATTACTTAATATTTCAACTAATTTTAATCCTAAAAATCCAACAATAAACGCAAGACCATTTTGTAATTTAGCTTCTTTTAAATTAAGCAATTCAATCATTATAGGAGTAAGATAATTAGCTGCTGCCATGCCCCCAAAAATAGATAATATAGTCGATCTAATACTAGTTTGAGTATTTTTAGATGCCATTAAAATAGCTCCAAATAGTCCACTAATTAAAAAACTTATAGTTATGCCTATTTCTTTCATAAACTTAAATTACCATTTTTTTATAGTACGAGTAATAGATAAACCAAATCTCAGGTCCGGTGTTTTTTCATTTAACCAATAGTTATATCCACCCCAAATTCCATAAGACCATTTATTTGTACTGTAATTAATATTTAAAGTTGCCCATACATTTGATTGAGATCTTAATATAGGATGTTCAACAGTTGAAAAATTAGTATATCCTGCGGTACTACTTAAAGACCATGGTTTTAAAGTTGGTTTACATACTTGAGTAAAAGATATGTAAGATACCAAAATTAATAATGTACTTAATATTATTTTTTTCATATTATTTTTATTTAACGTAATTGTAATATTTGTATGTCAATACTTTTCTATGATCTAAACCATTTGTTCCGCCATTAATACGTTTTGTTAATGAAAGAATAGCTGCATCGTTTATTCCTTGATCACATATAGCCCAAAGCTTATTTTTATCAAAAAAGTACATTGCTGATTCAAATGCATATGTAGTAGCAACTAGATCTGGGTTAGTTAGGATTTCAGGCTTATTCAAGTATATTGCAAATGCTTGATAATTAGCTTTTCCGGTTAGCTGTAAAGCACCTCTTCCACGATATTTCCAACCATCTCCTGAAGCCTCATTTCCGTTACCCATTCGATCAGCATACACTCGGTTTGCTATTTTTTCTGGGTTGCGAGCATACGACTCTTCTAGGTTGCCTGGAAAGTACTTACCAAATGTAGTCTGCAAGCCCTTTGATGAGTAATTTAGGTTTTCACTAAATAATTTATATTCTCCTGTTTCATGCGCGGTTTGTGCAAAGAAATGAGTTGCTCTAATAGGAGTTAGTTTATAAAAAGCCATTGCTACCTTCATTGTATTAGGCCCAAACGAACCATCAGTAGCAACCCCAATCTTTTCTTGTAGACTCTTTAGACTCATTATTTTGATAATTTTTTAGGATAACGTGATTTGAATTCAGTTGGTGCAGTTTTTTTCCAAATAGAATTGCCTTCGCCTGTCAATCCAGCTCTATTAATTTGGGCTACAAGCTCTCTAATTTTTTTAGTCTGATATTCGCCTTGCTCATAATACCTACGATCATCACTGTACCAGTAGTACCAGTCATGTGATTTCAATTGTTGTTCCAATTCTTTTAGCATTGGATTTTCATTGGCTTCGCGAAGTAATGTTTTTAGTTTCATATGAATTCCTATTCAATATAAATATACTTACAAATCAATTCTACGCACTAATTGCAATTGAATTTTCCGCAATGCTTCTTCATTTGTCAATAGCAATGAGTTGCGGTACAATGTCCAATCTACCATAAATGATTTATCTAACAAACCATTATTTGCATTACGTATAATGGTATTCAATGCATTAACTGTATACAATGTATTAGTTTCTTTTTTACGATGTATTGAAATTGTATTCGGCGTTTTATTATATCCTATTGCTTCTATGTTAAATGTAATATAAAGATCGGTTTGGTTGTCCAAATCAGAAAATACAAACATTCTGCGTTCAGATATTGTATATGATTTGTTCACATAATCAATTATCAGGTCTAAATCTTTTTTATGTGCAAATGTGCATAACAGTTGTGTTTTCACTCATATCCTTATATATTTAACTTGACCGATGGATTGGTATTATGCCATAAAATACTACTTTCTGGTTTTTGAGAACCTAATGTAATAATACCTGACTCAATTACAGAATCAATATCATCTTTATCAACTGCAACAAATGATAGATCAGATGAAGCTGTACGACCTGTTTCTCTAAAACGATGAAATATTATTATATCGTTATTGATTTTAGTCATATAAGCTTCTAAATTAATTTTTACTAATTGCTGCCCAATACTTTCAACAGTGGACCATTTTGTTTTATTATCAATATATTTTTCAACTACAGATGTTTTATTAAAATATATGTTTGATAATCCAGTTTGTACTTTAGAAATGAATTTATCTTTTGGCATAGTACCACGGTCAACTAAAATATCATATGCATTAAACAATGCATGAGCTATATTCACATTGTTAGCATCATTGAAAAAATCCATAGCTTCTTCATTGGCTGTATAATTGTCCGTTATTCCTTCTTCAACCATTCGGCCAATAAAACTTGAAAGAAGATTTAATTCTTTGCCGCGGCCGCTTTGTGAACCTAATCGACCATCTTTACCTTTCAACTCCACAGTCTTACCATTGAGTTCCAGATCGCCGCCGGCTGTGGCATTTTTTATATTTTTAAAAAGTAATGAAAATGCAATTTCAGCTGGACCGGTGGCATTACCACCTCGATCTGCACCAGGCTGTATTGTAATTAGTTTAGCAATAGTCGAATCTGGCAATCCAGTTAATTTTTGTATATTTCCGCGGCCATTGTCGTCCCATTTCAGATCTACAGGAGCATCAAAATATTCAATAACATCCGCTGCATTAGGCATTGTTGTTATTTTATTTAAGACAATGTTTACTGCGTCTTCACCCATTTGATAATTTCCAGCAGATATATTTTTTGATGAAAGATATTTTATTACTTGTGGGCTGAATTTTGCAGAAATAATAAAATGATTGAGTTTCGATAAATCTTCCTGGGTTAGGTCTATTGAGTTTATTTGATTGATAATGTCATTTTTTGTAATCTTTTCAATATCTTCTTCTAATACAGATTCATCTGAATCTTCTACAGGGGCTGCGTCTAAAAAAGCTTGATCTAATTCATCAACTTCTGGCATTGCTATATTGTTTTCTACAAGTACTTTATCTAATACGCGCAATTCTTCTTCGGTGTATGGCGCGTCAGCATAACCTTTAGGTAGTCTGTAGAACCATTCTTTTACAATATAATCGAAATTCATAAATAAACTTTTTTAATAAATATCAGACAACGCGCGAAGACATGTTATGCATCGCATGATAATTTATGCCTGCTTTAATTTTCACCGGATATTTACCATGTTCTGACAAAATATTTTTCATTTGAATGATAAATTGTTTACCGTCCGTCATGTCATAATCAAATAGCATAGAGTCATATGTGTACAATATCAATTGACTACTGCATTGTTTCAATGCCTCATGAAGTTTTTCCATGATAATCATGTTATGTTCTGTCTCGGTTGCCTGTAACATGTAATTAAACAGTTTATTAGCATTCATGTCCGGTAACTGTGATTTGCGTAGCTGGCGTTGAAGCATTGGTGTTACCACATAACCATCGCGATTAAACGATCTCCATAACGACTGAATATATTTTTTTGTTTCACCAAAAAAAGGTATCTGCTCAAAGTCTTTGTCTATACCTCCATATAACAAACGAAATGTGATCTGTTTGGATTGTTCATATTCATCATCGCTCAATTCAGGTTTATTAAAATACTGTCTACCAAAATATGCATGCACCGATTCATATGGCAATTGATATTTGATTAAATCTGCAATTAATCGAACATGAAATGCATCGTAGTCATATTCTAGTAAAAAGCCATCTTCAAACCGTGATTGAAATGATTCTCGTGAACCATCTTCTTTATTTAAAGCTGCGTAATTAATACCACCAAACTTATTCGAAGGTCGTCCCGTTGTAGTATATAAATTATATTCTGTATAAACTTTGTTATCATGTATTCCATTTGTTTGAAATTTTTCTTTAAAGATATTCGCATCAATTTGCAAACCAACATGCTCAATTTTTGCAAATGAGTCAATTGCTAATTCATCGTATCTACGAAATTCATCTGACATTTTGAACTGCGAGTATACTGTCATAAATTCTTTACTCATCGACTGGCACCGTTCAATATGTTTTGTTATTGGCAGCCAATCATTAATATCAGTTTCATTATGCCACCACCTGTTCCATATGTCATGAGCAGTCGTGTTTGTATTATTTAATGGTAGCATTGCACCGGTTTGCCACCATGCCATTAGGTCGGCGTCATAACATTGATGCGGATAGAACTTTTTGAAACGTTTTTTGGCTAATATATAGATATCAGCCTGACTTGTAAGGTGTTGTATATGTTCGATATCCTGGGGCAAACAATCGTAATGACGGATAGGTAATATGAATTCTTTGTCCAGTTTTATGATATAGATATAAATGAAACTAATCTGATTTTGAGTATAATGTTTATATACATCTGAATACACTGGAATCCAAAAACTATCATAATTTTTCACAACGTCTTGCAGATGAGCTATCTCAGTCTTAGTTTCAATTATTTGCATTACATAAATATAATAACTATTATTCGATTTACCAAATTATTTAACAGGAAATATTTGTCGATTATCGCCGCTAACCTGTACAGGTCCTTGATATGCATTACCATCAATTCGAATATGGTATGATCCTACATAATTTAATAAATTCGAAGTAGTGTATATGCCACCTGATGTGAACAGGTTTGTCTGTGGGCCAGTATACTGTATTTTTGAAAATTCAGTTGGATCTGTTAAAATATATGTACCAATCCCTGGAAGTGTGTGATCTAATATACGAGTAGCTGCAATGTTTTTTTCGCGTACAATATTAATATTACCAGTAATTGTCCATGTGATACGATCGCGCCTGTATAACCGGCCGTTAGGACCCGGCTGATTTACGGTGTTCACTGATTTAAATTGGTCAGAATTCACTTCAAATATTCTGTGCGGTTCATTGATCTTCTGAATAAAAAACCTCGTAATTGACCCGACCTGATAATCTTCCGGTGCTACTGTAACATAATAATTAGTTGGGGCAGTATGCTGACTGAACAGTATTTTTGATAATTGCAGATACCTTTTGCATTGAGGTGACTGTAATGGTCTTATAAGAGGCAGTAGTTCTTTGCTAGTACGCTCATTATATTCACCATCAGAATATATTGCATTGTTAGGATATACATGATACTCGCCAAAATATTCTTCTAATGTGTCACTATACATTAGTTCATTACCAAAAGTTATGTCAACTCGTAATTTTTCTGGTAATGTTACATATGGTCTTCCTGCGCCTGCCATGTTTACTCCTTAAGGTACTAATCTTGCAACTGTTGTAATATCTGTTGTCCAATCTTGGCCTTGTACTGTGTGTTCGACTCTGGTGACTGTAAATGCCGTGTTATCAGCCCACCGAGTTCCTTTCAATGATGTCATCTCTAACGCTTGACCAAATTTAACACCAGCTACTCCATTTACTTTCAATGACAGACCAATTGGATATGGCCGATCGGTCTTGTCTTTTGCAATGGTTTTTGTAATTGAATCTACAACGCTTCTCAATATTGATTTGATCCCACCAGCTTGCGCGCTATCAAATCCGGCCATAGCTAACGCATTTTTTGCGTCCGTCCAAGTCCCTGTGTACAGAGATGCCGGTGGCTCTTCGTCGTTTGCAATACTTCCTTTTGCAAATGCTTCTTGTTGCCATGCAGATGGTACATCACCGGTGATACTAGATTCACGCACACCACCTTCGCCAGAAACATCATCATACTCGCCAATACCGCCTCCACTATTTTTATCTTTTTTGTTAATGATAATTAGATTTGCTTCTAAACCTGATTCGTTTGGATCTTCTAGTAATGCCATGTCACACCAACCACCAGATGCTTCTGATATTAGCGAAAACAAATCATTAAAAAATCCTTCTAGATTCATGGCAGTACCAGATATATCTGTACTAGCGTCTACTGAACTATTTGTTGACAAATTTGTTTCAATAGTTTTCAATGCATCATATGAAACCAATATGTCCTTACATTCAGCCGCTTCGCCCGACATATGGTTAACGTCTGCTTTTTCTGTGAATATACCAGTTGGCAATCCTAGCAAATTTTTGATAAGAGATGATACATCTTGTGAATCGCCGGCGACAGCATAATCAGATTGACCATCACTACGCGGAAACAGTATGTTCAATGGATCACCGGATATTAATGGACATGATGCGTTCCCCGGTATTGTCATATTAACTTTAGCTCCGGAGAAATCAATAGGCTTTTTATTTAGAGCTGCCAATGAATCATTAACAAATCCCATGATATAATCAAAAGTAAAATATACTAAATGACCTTTTGGTCCAATGCCGTTTTCTGCTGCAGTACCTGCTGATATGCTACTAGGTGCAATGAAATCAACAAATTTTCCGGGAATTCCTTTTCCTGATTCGGC
>SXGQ01471978.1_pt1 | contig 14173 bp, 9 predicted proteins | sample 3178371 | NCBI WGS metagenome assembly SXGQ01 (sample SAMN11356859, study PRJNA531348) | freshwater metagenome | isolation source: freshwater sample F1-20 | place: China: Fuxian Lake, Yuxi | collected 2017-12-25
GACGGCCGCCGCGGCGCGGGCCAGCGGTTCGACGAGCGCCCGATCGCCGCCGGTCGACTCGCCGAGGCTGGCGGGATGCTGGACGGAGTGGGTGGCATCGAAGATCACGGGCACGCCGAGCGACCGCATCGTGAGCAGTCCGGCGAAGTCGTTCACGAGGCGGCCATAGCCGAAAAACGTGCCCCGCTCGCAGAGGAGGATGTCGCGGCAGCCTCCGGCGAGCAGCTTGGCGACGACGTGCCGCATGTCGGCCGGCGCCACGAATTGGCCCTTCTTCACGTTCACGGCCTTGCCGGTGGCGGCCGCGGCGAGGAGCAGGTCGGTCTGCCGGCAGAGAAAGGCCGGCACCTGGAGCAGGTCACAGACCTGCCCGGCGGCCGTTGCCTGCTCCGGCAGGTGGATGTCGGTGGTCACCGGCAGGCCGACCGCCTGGCGCACGCGGTCGAGCACCTCGAGCCCTTCGTCGAGCCCGGGCCCGCGAAACGCTCCTCCGCTCGTCCGATTGGCCTTGTCGTACGACGCCTTGAACACCACCTGCACCGGCAGCCGGCGGGCGATCTCGGCGAGCACCTCCGCGATCCGCATGCAGAGGTCCTCGCTTTCGATCACGCACGGGCCTGCGATCAAGAGCGGTGGCATGCCGGGGCCGCAGCGGTGCTGCCCGATCACGGCGGGAAGGCGGGGGCTCACGGGAGGGCTCCGGAGGGACCGATGGCGGTGCGGGGCGTCGGTCACCGGCATCATACCGGTGCCGGACCAATCGGTCCCGGCCGGACCGCACGTCGGCGGCGGCCGGTGGGCACGGGGCGGGCGGACGGGCCGCGGCGCGCAGAAAAAAGGCGGGGCCTGCGACCCGACAGGAGCGCCCTGTCAATGGGCGTGCGGGTCAGGGGCAAGGCGACCGCACGCCCGGGATCAGTCGAAGGCCCCACCTTTGAAAGGTTTCGAGTGTGGGACGCGGCGGGAACCAAAGGCTCTCTCCGCAGCGAGATGAAGATGCATACCGCGTGCCAAACCGCCGCACGCCAGCGGGCAGCCGCGCCAGTGCGGCAACGCCCTGGAGAAAGCGGTGCTTTTGCTGGACCCGCTGGGACGCGAACCGGAAATCGATGGCCCGGCGGGCGCGCCGTATTTTGCAACGCTGCGCCGCATTTCGCGGCGCACGGACCGCCGTGCGACACCGTCCCAGCCGCGAAACGATGCGGAAAACAAGGGCTGACTTGACGTTTGCGGGGTGCCTGCGCTAGTGTGCGGAGTCCGGAAGGCGTGTCCTTCCCGGCCCGGAGGCCGCGGCCGCCGGAGGCCGCGCCAGCGTAGCTTCAATTGGCAGAGCACCGCATTCGTAATGCGGGGGTTGCGGGTTCGACTCCCGCCGCTGGCTGTTCGCCGATCCGCGATGGTTCCCAGGAGTTTTTTCGCCCATGGTCACAGCCACCCGACTCGACATCCGCGATCTGATCACCGGCAACACGCCGTTCGGCCCCAAGGAAATCCGCCGCCTCGTCGAGGCGCTGGCGGGCGATGCCGCGGCGCATCGCGAACTTCGGGCCGCGGTCAAGGAACTCGAGGAGCAGGGCGATCGCAGCCCCGCGGCCTCCGTCAAACTCGGCGTCTGTCAGCAACTGCTGGGCCGGGCCCGCGAGGCTCTCGACACGCTGAAGTCTGGCGACGGCGGAGCCGTGGCCCTCTTCTACCAGGGCCTCGCCCACGCGGCGCATGAGGCCCACGACAAGGCCCGCGAGGCCTTCGAGGCCGCCCGCAAGGCGGGCTACGACGCCTCCGCCTGCCTGGCGGGCATCACCGAGTCGCTGCGGGCGATGGGACGGTTGGACGAGGCCCGCAAGGAACTCGATCGCCTCGGCGGCCAGGGCGATTCATCGGCCGATTTCTGGGCCGCGAAGGGCACGCTGCTCGCCGAGACCGGGCTCCCGCTCGCCGAGACGGTGGCCGCCTTCGAGAAGGCGCTGGCGATCGACCCCGGGCATCCGACGGCCCTGTTCGCCATGGGCGTGATCAACGACCGGCTCGGCAACGATGACGAGGCCCTGGCCTGCTACGAGAAGTCGCTCCAGCGATACCCGACGAGCGTCGGCGCCCTGATGAACCTCGGCATCATCTACGAGGACCGCAACGACTTCGCGCGGGCGCAGGAGTGCTACCGGCGCATCCTCGAGGCCTACCCGAACCACCCGCGGGCCCGGCTCTTCCTCCGCGATTCGTCGGCCTCCGGCGACCAGCAACTCGACGAGCAGGAGCAGAAGCAACGCGACCGACTCGACCAGGTGCTCAACCTGCCCGTGAGCGACTTCGAGCTTTCGGTCCGCAGCCGCAACTGCCTGCAGAAGATGGGCATCCTCACGCTCGGCGACCTCGCCCGCACCACCGAGGAGGAGATCCTGGCCAGCAAGAACTTTGGCGAGACGAGCCTCGTGGAGATCAAGGAGATGCTCGCGTCGAAGGGGCTGTCGCTCGGCCAGATGGCCCAGACCGCACCCTTCGCGGAGGCGGCGGTCGAACCGGCCGAAGTGTCCGCCGACGAGCAGGAGGTTCACGGCCTGCCCATTTCGGAGCTCAACCTCTCGGTGCGGGCCCGCAAGTGCACGACGAAACTCGGGATCAACACGATCGGGGACCTCGTCCGCCGGACCGCCGAGGACCTTCTCGAATGCAAGAATTTCGGCGTCACGAGCCTCAACGAGGTCCGTGAGAAACTGTCCGAGCGGGGCCTGAAACTGCGGGGCGACTGACCGCCCTGGCCGCCCGTCGCGGCGGAAAGTGTCCGTGCAACCCTTTGGCACGGCGGGGCTTACGCCCAGCCCTGGCGGCCTGAAAACTTGCTTGCGGCCCCGCTCCTCGGTAGGGTTGGGGGCAGTTCCCCTGCCTCGACCATCCCGCCCAAGGACCTTGCCCGCATGACGTCGGCGAGCCTCAAGGACAAGCGCGTTCGCGATCTGGCCCGGTTGGCCAAGCAGCATGGTGTCGCCGGCTGGCACGCCATGCGCAAGGACCAACTCATCAAGGCGCTGGTCCGGAAGGCACGCGGCGGCCTCTCCGAGGCCGGTCGCCCCGACACGGCGACGGCACGGCGGTCCGCCCCGGCCGCCGTGGCAGCGCCCGACCCGGAGGTCGCCCGTCGGATCGCCGAGGCCCGGGAGCGGCTGGAGCGGGCCAAGAGCCTGGCGACGCGGCCCGAGCAGGGCCGGGCCAACCGTCCCGCCCGCGACCGGATCGTCCTCATGGTTCGCGGCCCCCACTGGCTGCACGCGTTCTGGGAAGTCACGCCGCGGAGTGTCACGCGGGCTCAGGCGGCGCTCGGCCAGGAGTGGCACGGTGCCCGCCCCACGCTCCGCGTGCTCCAGCTCGAAAACGCGATCCAGGCCTCGCCCTCGGAGCGGGTCGTTCGCGAGATCGCGGTCCACGGAGGCGTGAAGAACTGGTTCATCGACGTCCGGGAGCCGCTCCGTTGCCGGGTGGAGATCGGTTACCGCACGCCGTCCGGCCGGTTTCACGCGCTGGCCCGCAGCAACGCCGTCTCGACGCCGGTCTCCTCGCAGGGCGACACGCTCGACGCCCACTGGGGAGACATGGTCGGCGACTGCGAGCGGATCTACGCCATGAGCGGCGGCTTCTCCCCGGAGACCAACAGCCCCGAACTGCAGGAACTCTTCGAGGAGCGGATGCGGCGGCCGATGGGGCCGCCGGCCGCCCGCGAGACCGTGACCGAGCCGGAGGAGGGGGCCGAGCAGCCCGTCGCCTTCCAACTCGAGATCGACGCCGAGATGATCGTCTACGGCGCCACGCAGCCCGACGCCTACGTCACGCTGCAGGGCGAGCCGGTGAAGGTGCAAGCCGATGGCACGTTCCGCGTGCGGGTCGACATGCCCAACAAGCGGCAGGTGCTGCCGATCGTGGCCAGCCTGCCCGATGGCTCGGCCCGGCAGACGGTCGTCATGGCCGTGGAGCGGAACACGAAGGCGATGGAGCCTTACGGCCGCGACATGGGAGACTGGTGAGCGGCCGCTCCCTCGCCCCCCGGTCGATGCAACGGATTGTGAATGGTCTCCGGCGAGCAGGCGGCATGAGTTCGCTCGCTGACACGCTCGCGATCCTCACGCCGACCCGCTCGCCTCCCGTTCTCGGGCCTTCGGCCGGTGGGCGGCGCGGGTGCGGCCGGTTAGAATGCGGGAGAAGGAGTGTGAGGCGATACGTTTTCTGCCATGTTCGTGATGCTGTCGACCCATGCCGGTGAGCTCTTAACGAGGCTCGTTGGGGGCCGATGATCGCGGTTGCGTGCCCCGCCGGCGGTTCCGGTCTCGTCCGGGCCGTTCCGGATCGCATGCCCCGCGATCCAGGCACCCCCGTCTTTTTTTCAACGAGCTCTCCGCATCACACGACACCACGGCATCGCGGTGGAAAGCGTATCGCCCCACACTCCGCTTCCCCTCACCGCGACTTCGGCGCCCTGCGGACCTCTTTGACCGCCCACGCCTCGAAGGCTGGTTGCGGAGCGGCCCGAAACACCTTCGCGAACACCGCGTCGAAGCCGGCGCCCTCGTCGAGCAGCTCCACGCACTGCTTCAGCCGGGCGCCGGTTGCCAGCCCGCCCACGAAGCCGCCGGCTGCAGTCGCGGCCGCGGCCGGTTCGGCGTGGCCGGCCAGAAAGTCGGCCGCGGAGCCGAGCCGGGCCACAGCGGCCGGTGTCTCTCGCTTCCACTCCTGCACGAGCGGCGCCTTGGGAACGAGTTTCGCCGCGACGGCCCGGCCGGCCCCGCGTGCGAACCACTCCGGCACCATCCGGCCCGCGAGGGCGGCGGCCGCCATCTGCTCCACGAGCAGGAGCCGCCGGTTCTCGTCGTCGTCCGTCGGCACGAGCACGGCCCCGTAGGTCACGTCGCCCGACACGCCGGCATGGCCGGCGATCCCCTTGGGCCGCTCGGCGCCGACCACGTTCTGCCACAGGGCCGAATAGTCGTAGGCCTGGCGGAACGCATACACCACGACCCCACCGCGGAGCAGGGGGCCCGCATCGGTGCCGAGTTCCCGACCGATCCGCTCGGCCAAGGCGGCGGCCTCTTCGGCGAGTTCCGCCATCCGCGCGGCGGGCAGGTTGCCCACGAGGCACACGCCCCCGCGCACCTCGACCACCGGCTCCGCGTCGGGGATCGCCCGCTTCCAGAGCCTCTTGCCCGCCTCGTACCGCAGCCGCTCCAGGTCGGCGTTCGACATGCTGCGGGCCCGCCCGGAGGCGACGAGCGTCTCCAGCGGCGTGGTCGCGGCCAGCATGTCGAGCCGGGCCCCCTCGTCGATCCAGCGTTCGATCCGGGCGATCACGTCGTCGGGCAGCGGGTTCTTGTTGAGCGGCATCCGCTGGCCCTCGATGTCCTTGCCCCGCAGTTTTCGGACGAGCAGGCTGGCGGCCCCCTTGCCGGGTTGCATCGGCGGGCCGCCGCGGCCTCCCCGGAGGAGCGATTCCAGGCTCGTCATCCGCAGGTTGGCCTCGGCCTCCCTTTGGCCGTGGCAGCCGGCGCACTCCTTGAGCAGCACGGGCGCGACGTCGATCGCGAACGACACCTCGCCCGGCTTGAGCGCCACCGGAGCGGCGGGCGGCGGAGGGGGGGGCGGGACGGTCGCGGCCCGCAGCAGTTGGTCGAGCGGGATCGCGGGATCCTTGCCGTCGAAGGCCGCCCCGCCGTCGATCCACTTCATGAGCACGCCCACCTCGTCGGGCGCCACCTTGCCGCCGCCGCGGGGCATGTCACCGGAGAGGATGACCTCGACCAGGCGGCTCGCATTGGCGGCGCCCCGCTGCACCATTCCGCTCTGCATCAGCCCCGCGTAGGAGGCCATCTGGAACCCGCCCTTGCGACCGGCGATGTGGCAGCCGCCGCATTTCGCGGCCAGGATCGGGGCGACCTGCTTGGAGAACGAGACCGCCTGGCCGGCGACCGGGGTCATGCACCCGGCAGTCGCGACCCACACGAGGACGCCCAGCGATCGCTTTCCGGCCCACGTCATCCGTGCGTCTCCCTTCACGGCGGGCGGTCGTCAGGACGGCGGCCGGTCCCGCCCCTCGCGGTCCGCGGCCAGTCTCTCCCCCGCGAGCGGGTTCATTCGGCGGCGGCGGCGGCGCGGTGGCCCGTCGGGCCGACGCGGCGGATCCTGCGCGAGGGCGGTGGCCGCGGTCGCCGCCACGGTGGCCACGACCGCCGTGATCCACAGGCCGCCCAGGACGATGCCGAGGCGGCTGCAGACCGCGGCCCCGGCGGCGTCGCCCAAGGCACCGAGCAGGCCCCCGAGGCCGAGCACGACGGCCAGCATCACCGGGAGGAGCAGGGTGGCCACGAGGCCCCAGGCGAGCCCGCGCCGCAGACCGTCTCGGTTCATGGGATGCTGCTTTCAGGGTCCGGTGTCGCCCGCCGGAGCGACGGAGCACGAGAAGATTGTCCCGTCGCCTCGCGGCCGACGTCAAGGAACGTGCCGGCGGGTGCACCCGCAGACACCGGTTGCCCCCGAGCGCCACGCGGCCGGGCCGGCCGGCCGACCGCCCCCTGGCTGACTTTCATTCCGCCCGTGAATGATTATCATTCACGATATGAATAGTTCTTCGCAGCCCCGGCTGGCAGCGGTCGCCCTGCGGGCGCGGCTGCGGACGATGCCGGCCGTCGTCGTCACGGGCGCCCGCCAGGTGGGCAAGAGCACGCTCGCGCGGGAGCAGTCGGGAGGCGTCCGCACCTACCTCACCCTCGACGACCTCGACACGCTCGATCTCGCACGCCGCGACCCGCAGTCCCTCGTGGCCGGGACGGCCCCCGTCACGATCGACGAAGTACAGCGGGACGCCGACATCCTCCGGACGGTGAAGCAGGCCATCGACCGGCGCCGCGTGGCCGGCCGTTTCCTGCTCACCGGCTCCGCGAACCTCCTCGTCATGAAGGGCGTTTCGGAATCGCTCGCGGGGCGGGCCAGTTACCTCACGCTGCGGCCGATGACCCGTCGGGAGACGTTAGGCGAGGGCCGAGCCGGGCTGTGGCCCGAGCTGCTCGCCGCGGCGGACGACTCGTGGCACGCGATCGTGGCTGGGTCTGAGGCGGTCGCCGCCGATTGGAAGCCGTTGGCGGCCCGGGGCGGATTCCCCACTCCCGCACTCGAGTTGGGAAGCGACCGGGAACGGTCGATCTGGTTCGATGGCTACGTGCGCACGTACCTCGAGCGCGATCTGCAGGACATCGCGTCGATCGCGGCACTTCCCGATTTTCGCCGGCTGATGCGGGCGGCCTGCCATCGACTCGGGCAGATGCTCAACCAGACCGAACTCGGCCGCGACTGCGGGCTGCCGCAGCCGACGGTGCACCGGTACCTGAATCTCCTCGAATGCTCCTACATGCTCACCCGTCTGCCGGCCTTCGCCCGAAATCGCACCAAGCGGCTGATCAAGTCGCCGAAACTCTACTGGGGCGACACGGGACTGGCGTTGCATCTCGCCGGTTCGCCCGCGCCGACGGGAGCGCACCTGGAAAACCTCGTCCTCAACGATTTGCTGGCCTGGCGGGACGCGCTCGCGGAGCCCATCGACATCTGTTACTGGCGGACGGTCGGCGGCGACGAGGTCGATTTCGTCATCGAGGCCGGACGCGAACTGGTGCCGATCGAGGTCAAGGCCACCGCTCGGCCGCGGCTGGCGGACGCCGCCGGACTGCTGGCATTCCGCCGGGAATACGGCCGCGCCGCCCGCACGGCCATCCTGCTGCATGCAGGCCGGGAAGTTGCCTGGCTCGCCCCGGGCGTGCTCGCCGCCCCGTGGTGGCGGCTCGTGTAGCCGGCCCCGGCGGCGGGAGCGGTGGGTTCGGCGCTGCGTGCCCGCGGGCCGCCGCCCTACACTGATGGAAGTCCTGCGGCGGAGCGCCCACCGATGATCCACTCCCGGCTCCGGAATGCCCACGCGGCCGTGGCGGCCTGCGTCGCCTGCCTCGTCGCCGTGACGGCGGCCCGGGCCGACCGGGTCGAGATGGCCGACGGGCGGGTGCTCGAGGGGCGGTTCGCCCTCCTGCCGGGCGTGGCCGTCGATCCGCTGGCCCCGCAGGGGTCGTCTGGCGGCACGCCGATCCTGATGTGCGACGACGAACTCACCCGCACGATGGTCTCGAAGCGGCAGGTGGCGAAGACGGAGCCGGGCCCGGTCGACTTCGGCATGGAGAAGATCCGCATCCCGCAGCGGGTGCCGGAGACCGGCCGCCGCGTGGCGGGCATGGGCGCGGCGCTCGAAACCACGCCCTTCGACGAGTTCGGCCGCCGCATCCTCTCGCTCTCGACCGCCGGCGGCCGGGTCGACATCGTGCAGGGTATCACCGAGATCACGCCCCGCTGGACGCGGATCGAGGGCCTCGTCACCGAGAACCCGGTGCTGCTCGACATGCGGCTGGCGACCACGGCGCTGCCCCGCGACGTGCTCAAGCGGGTGATCGAGCAGCACATCGACCGCACGAACGCCGACCACCGGCTGCGGGTCGTGCGGCTGCTGATCCAGGGAGAGCGGTACGAGGACGCCCGCGGCGAGCTCGACGAGGTGCTGAAGGATTTTCCCGATCTCGCCGACCTGGCCCGCGAGCGGAAGCGGATCTCGGAACTGGCGGCGCGGCGGATCCTGGAGGAGATCCGGCTGCGGGGCCGCGTCGGCCAGGATCGGCTCGCCATCCGGCTGCTGGAGAACTTCCCGGTCGAGGACGTGGGCGGCGAGCTGCTCGAGGAGGTCCGCGAGGAGCGGGACAAGTACCGCGACCGCCAGGAGGAGGCCCGGGCGCTCGTCGCCGGCCTGCGGTCGCGGGTCGCCGCGCTCCAGGATGCCGGCGAGCAGACCGCGGCCGCCGCCGTGGTCGCCGAGATCGAGCGCGAACTCTCCTTCGGCACGCTCGACCGGCTGGCGACGTTCGAGCGGCTCGGCGCCGACCCCGACATGCCCGCGAGCCGCGCCGTGGCCCTGGCGATCAACGGCTGGCTGCAGGGCGCCGCCATGGGCGACGACAACCTCAAGGTCGCCCTCTCGTCGGTGCGGCTGCGGGACATGCTCCGCGACTACCTGCGGGCCGCGGAGCCGGCAGCCCGCGCGGACCTGCTCACGCGGATGCGGAACGAGGAGTCCTTCGGCGCCGCGGCGCTCGCCGGCATCGCCCGGCAGATGCGGCCGCCGCTCGATCCGCCCGAGCCGAGGTCGCCGGGCCTCTTCGAACTCGAGGTGCCCGGCCTGCCGGGCGAGCCGGCCGCCCGCTGCCTCGTGCAATTGCCCCCCGAATACGACCCGCTGCGGGCCTACCCCGCGATCGTCACGCTGCACGCCGCCTGGACCACGCCGCTCAAGCAGGTGGAGTGGTGGGCAGGTCTGCCGGCCGCCGACGGCACGCGGCTCGGCCAGGCCACGCGGCAGGGCTTCATCGTCATTGCGCCGGCCTGGGCCCGGGAGCACCAGGCGGCCTACGACTACTCGGCCCGCGAGCAGGCGATCGTCCTTGGCGCCCTGCGGGAGGCCTGCCTGCGGTTCGCGATCGACACCGACCGCGTCTTCCTCTCGGGGCACTCGATGGGGGGCGACGCGGCCTGGGACATCGGCCTCGCCCATCCCGATCTGTGGGCCGGCCTGGTCGCGATCTCGGCCGCGAGCGACCGCTACGTGCGGCACTACTGGCGGAACGCGGCGGCGTTGCCGCTGTACTTCGTCGGCGGCGAACTCGACGGCGGCACGATCCAGAAGAACGCGGTCGACCTCGACCGCTACTTTCTCAAGGGCTACGACGTGACCTACGTCGAGTACCGGGGCCGCGGCCACGACCACTTCGCCGAGGAGTTGCTGCGGATCTTCGACTGGATGGGCCGCAAGCGCCGCAAGCCGCCGCAGTCGATCGAGGCCGTGTCGATGCGGCCGTGGGACCGGTTCTTCTGGTGGCTGGAGTTCGCGGAGCCACCGCCGAAGACGGTCACGCTGCCGGCCGCCTGGCCGCCGGCCAAGGGGGCCGGGCCGCTGGAGATCGAGGGGCAGGTGACGCCCGGCAACACGGTGGCCGCCCGTCTCGGTGCCCGGGGCGTGCGCATGTGGCTGGCACCGGAGTTCGTCGACATGGCCCGGCCCGTGACGGTGACGCTCTCCGGCGAGCGTCTCTTCAAGGGCAAGGTCGTGCCCGACGAGCAGGTGATCCTCGAGGACCTGCGGCGGCGAGGCGACCGCCGCCACCCGTTCTGGGCCGTCGTCGAAGGGCCGCGGTGACGGGCCGGGGCCCGGACCGGCCGGATGGTCGCCGCAGACGCTCTGCGATAGTATTTTACCACTGCCGATGCCCTCCCCGCCGGCGTGGACCTCCCCATGCTCCGCATCATCATCCTGTCGGCGCTGCTCGCGGCGACGGCGCTGCCGGCGGCTGAGCCCACGCCGACGGCCGGTCAGCGTCGACTCCGTGCCGAGGAAGGTCGTGCCGAAATACCGCCGCACCCTCTCGAACTCCGGCAGCATGCTGCCGTCGATCTTCTGCTCGCGGACGCTCCCCGACTTGCCGTCGCCCAGCATGCCGTTGAGCAGCCCTTGACGCATACATGTACTTAAGTACACTTCTTATTGATGGGGCGACTGAAGGCCACCCGGCCCGTGACGTCGCAGGCCTCGCCGGCCCTGCATCGGCGCGATTGACCGAGGTATCGTTCTTGTAGTGATCGTGAATACCGCCGACGATACCTTTCGCATCATTTCGGCTCGTCGCTGGAGAAACTCCGCATACCGGCGGGCCTCGCCGCGGGTGGCGCCCGGCATCCGCGCGCGGTCCGCGAGAACGTGTCGCCGGCGGCCTGACGACGAAGCGTCACCGGCCGGCGATGAGCTGCGGATACGCTCGTGTGTACACTGGGGTTAGGAGGATCCGATCATGACGAAAGTCGCCGTCGCCGAGGACGTTGCAGCAAAAATTCGTGAAAGCGACGGACCAATCGAACTGGTGGATACAAGCGGCCGGACGATCGGACTCGTGCGGCGACCGCCGAGTGAAGCAGAGATTGAAAGAGCCCGCCGACGCGCCGGCAGTGAGGGGCAGCGGCTGTCCTGGGAAGAGGTCGTCGCCAAGGTCCGGGACGGAGCGCCCGAGTGACCTACAGGGTCGAGTTTTCCCTGGAATCCGCGGCGGAGCTTTCGCGGATCGCAGGAGTGGTTGGGGCGGTGTCGGCCATCCAGGCAGCAGACTCCATTCGACGACGGCTCGAGGTCGATCCCGTTCGGAATGGAAACTTCCTTGCGGAAGGCCTGTACTACATCGACGAGGAACCGCTGCGGGCGTTCTTCTTCATCGATGCGGAAGCGGCTGCGGTCGAGATAACCGACTTCCGCATGCTATGACAGGCGAACGTGTCGCCGGCGGCCTGACGACGAGCCGTCAGCGGCCGGCCGGGGCCTCGGGCTTGCGGGCCACGACCGGAGCCTGACCCGGGCGGGGCAGGGACCCGCCGGCGAGGTACCAGCCCTCGACGGTCGACTCCATGCCGAGGAAGGTCGTGCCGAAATACCGCCGCACCTTCTCGAACTCCGGCAGCATGCTGCCGTCGATCTTCTGCTCGCGGACGCTCCCCGGCTTGCCGTCGCCCAGCATGCCGTTGAGCAACTGGCCGAACACGCTCTTCGACTTCGGCATCGACCCCTGGCGGAGCAGTTCGTAGGTGGGACGGATCGTCTCGTCCTCGCGGCCGAACGACCGCACCGCCGCCTTGCCCGGCAGGAGCCTTGCCAGTTCGGCGGCCGTGGCCTTGTAGTCGGCCGCCGCGGCGAGGGCATCGGCCCCGCCGGGAGCCACGAGCACCCGCTCGAGGATGTCGCGGTGGGAGGCGATCAGCAGGTGGCCGTGGGCGACGGTGACCGCCGAGTGGGGGAGAAGCTTTTCCTCCTTCTCGCGGAGCCGCTGCCGGCGGCGATGGGCCGCGTCTTCGTCGCCCTCATGCCCGTCGGCATGCTTGACTGCCCCGCCCGGGGTCTCGATCTCCAATTGCGGCACGGCCATCGAGCGGTCGATCAATTCCCACACCTCGTGGCCCGCGATCTCGATCTTCTGCATGTCGGAGTCGACCGCCATCGTCTTTCCGACGGTGGCCGCGACCCGCTTTGGGTCGGTGGCCTCGATCGCGATCACGAGCCGCTCGCTGTCGGTGGTGATCGGATCGACGTGATGCGTGAGCATGACGATCCGCTTGCCGAGGCAGTCCACCATGTCCTTCTCGAGGTCGATCTGCGGTCCGTCGGGCTCCTCCTTGAGCGACGCGATCACGTCGTCGAACGTGCCCTTCTCTCCCACGATGTCGTCGAACAGGGTCTCGACCGAATGGAAGGCGGTCTTCATGTCCCACTGCAGGGCCGTCCAGCCGGCGATCTCGCGGGGCGCCCAGGCGGGGGGCGCGATGCCCTCCGCGTCGGGGAACCGCAGCATCCGCGCGGCCAGGTCGAACCGCTCGGGGCCGAACGGGTCGCGGCCGGGCAGGGCGGGGGCATGGACGAGCGTGTGGTGCCGCAGGGAATGGCCGCCGTGGTCGAAGGCCAGGATGCCGCCGGCGCCCTTGATCGCGTCGAAGCCCTGGCGGCCGAGGATCGCCACGTAGTCGGGGCCCTTCCGCTTCTCGCGGGGCGGATTACTGGCCTGGTAGGCCTTGGCGAAGCCCAGGGGCTCGATGAACCAGCGGACCGGGGCCGCCGTGAGCGGAATCTCCTTGCCGCACCGGGCCATGGAGGCCTTGAACGACGGGTTCGTGGCCAGGCTGTCCTTACGGCCCTGGGCCAATACGGCGAAGGCCTGCCCGACCTGCAGCGCGTCGTCGCCGACGACGAGAGCCGCCGGCGCCTGGGCGAAGGCCACGCGCCGGTCGCGGGCCGGCGCATCGCTGCGGCCGTCCTGCTCGGGCGGCAACTGGTAGACCGTGAGCTGCGGAGGCGCGTTCGGCACGACGACCTTCTTCGCCTTCTGCTCCAGGAGCCGCTGGCCGATCCGGTCCACCAGTTCCTTGGCCTCGGCCTCGTGGCCGGTGGTGTCGACCACCAGCACCGTCGAGAGGACGCCGGGCTGGGCCTCGATCGCCGCGGCGGCCACCTCGCCGCCGGGCACCTTGCCCAGGTCCTCGACCGTGAGCCCGAGTTTTGCCAGCCGCTGCCGACCATTCTTTGAGATCTGCTCCCGCAGGCCATCGACGAAGGCCTTCATCTGCGGGTCGGCGACGAGTTGTCCGTAGGACGTGCGGTCGAACCGCTCCTCGAGGCCGCGGATGTCGGGAAGGCTCAGCCAGGCCCGGGTCGTGTCGGGGAAGATCGTCTCGCTCGGCGGGAAGGAACCGGCCAACGCGAGCGGGCCGCCCGCCACGAGGAAGGCGAACACAAACCTCACGAGCCGGAGGGCACCGGCCTGCAATCCTTTGACGCGCACGACGAGGCTCCTGGCGGACAGGTGGCAAACCCGGCCCGAACGGCCTGCTGCCGCCGTATTTATCGTGTCAACCGGGCCATTTTCTCAACACCGGTTTGCCCGGGCATCTTGGGCAAGCCGCGAAGACGGGGCATTTGCACGGCCGCCATCACGGTCACGGCCACGACGAGGCCTGCCGCCGCAGCCAGGGATGTCTCGCGCCGCAGCGGCAAGGCCCCGGACGCCCAGGCGAGGCCTACGAGCACGCCGGCGGCCGCCAGGACCACCCCCACCGCCAGCCAGGGCCAGACCAGCGTTGCAGCCGGCTCGCTCTTGGCATCCGCCGCCTGGAGCAACCCGGCCACGAGCGGCGGCCAGCCCAGGAGCGCGGCATGGCCGACGGCGACCGCCACTGCCCACCGCAGACTCGTCGGGCGGATCCAGGCCGCGAACCGCATTCCGGGGTGCACCGGGGCTGCATCAGCCAGTCGTTGCCAGGATGCGTGGCTCGGCGGCCCGATCAACGCGGCGGGCACGGCCAGCGCCGCGAACCAGCCGAGCACGAAGAGGCAGCCGCAGGCGGCCGCCTCGGGCACGAGGAAGTACCAGCCGGCGAGGCCCGCGAGTGACGAAGCCATCGCCAGCGCGGCGAGCATGCGGCGCAGCCCACCGCGGGCGATCCCCACCTCGGCCAGCACCGGTCGCCCGGCCCGCGGCTCTCCGTCGGCCGGCCCAGGCAGGCCGCAGCCCGTCCGCCAAGCGATCCA
>SXGQ01037111.1_pt1 | contig 14172 bp, 19 predicted proteins | sample 3178371 | NCBI WGS metagenome assembly SXGQ01 (sample SAMN11356859, study PRJNA531348) | freshwater metagenome | isolation source: freshwater sample F1-20 | place: China: Fuxian Lake, Yuxi | collected 2017-12-25
CGCCCCGCCACTCTGCCGTGCGAAAGGGGGTCAGGCTACCTGGTCCAGCAGCGCGCGGCTGATACGGCCCGTTCGGGCCGGTACACCCGACGTAGCGCACAGGATGGCGACCAGCGTCTCGTCGCCGTAGTCCAGCCCCAGGTACCCGTCGCGGGCGGCCACCCGCACGGGCCCCCCGGTGGGCGTGCCCACCACGCTCCACTCCGCACAGGGGGTGAAGCCCGCTTCGCGAAAGCGGCGCACCCATGCGTCCACGGGCTCGTGGCGCTCGCAGCGGGTTTCCTCGGCGTTGGCCAGGATGTCCTCGATCTCCCGGGCAAAGAACATCTTCATGGCCGCCTTTTCACGCTCGGGCACGTCCAGCCCGTCGATGAGGTGAAAGGTGAGGCCAAAGTGGTTCCACGCGGCCTGGAACCGCTCCAGCAGCGACGCCGAGTCGTGGTTGCTGCTGGGCTCGCACAGCACCACGGCGTCGGGCTCCAGCGTCCGCAGCCGGCGGAACAGGTCGTCGCGGGCGCGCTGGCCCGGCGCGGAGCGCACGTGGTGCACGGCAAAGGCGCCCAGCACCACCAGCGGCGACCCGAACGAGTCGAACATCCGCCAGTCGTCCTCGTCCAGCTCCTCCACCACCTTGTGCACGGGGTGAAAGTCAAGCTCCAGGCCCAGCGTCCCGGCGGCCTCGGCCAGGCCGGCGCCGGCCTCCAGAAGGCTGCCCGCGTCGGGCTCGATGGCCACGAGGTTGATCTTGCGGGGCAGGCGGCCCTGCGTGGCCAGCAGGTGCAGCAAGGCAACCTCCTGCCGGCCGGAGCCGATGCCCACGTCCAGCAGCGTCACCTCGTCCTGGCCGCCCACGTACTCGGCCAGCACCTCGTTGGCCAGCGGGCCCGCCAGCGCCACCGTGGGCAGGTGCTCCGCGAGCAGGTTGAACAGGGCGATCTGCGTGGTCTCGAACTGGCGCAGGTACAGGTTGATCTCGGCGGCCTTGTCGCTCTCCAGCCGCTTGGACAGCGCCGAGGCGAACAGGTAGTACTGCAGGTCCTCGCCGTGCGCGCCGGCGTCCAGGTGCGCGTCCACCAGGGTGGCCAGGAGGGCGCGGGCGGTTTCCGTGCGTCCAGCCAGCGTCTCGTGGACCACGGCAAGCAGGGTGGCATACTTCTTAGCGTCCATGCCGAACTCTCCTCCAGGGGTGGATTAGATTGTGAGACTGCACCGGCACTGCAAAAATGGTCCGCGAACGTAAGTGCGGCGGCGCTGAGCCCGCGCTGCCCCAGTGCGCCTAGACGTGAGTGCCACCGGAGCAGGACCAGTAGATACGAACGACCTGATTACGACCTGGCGTACGAACCAATCTACATACTGTGTTTATGTTTGTAAAGGGTTCAGGAAATTTATCTCTGGAAATGATCCTCACAACTTCAATCTGGGATTGAAAATCCGCGGTTTGTGTCGCGCCGTATTTTCCGAAAAAAACTTTGTGAACACAGTTAATATATTGTCGGTGTGGACGTTATAGGAATTTGGCCCGTTTGTATTTGTAAGGCAAAATTCTCAAAAATCGGTCGGCGCGAGGGGACTCGCTGGACACGCTGCGTCGGATTGTCCATTTGCGGGTAAACGTGGCCCCTTTGTTCCGATGAATTCCATAGTTTCGACGGTATGTGTGTCGTTGGACTGCTCGGCCGCATCCCCCGGAAGCCGGGATGGAAAAGGCGAGACCGTGACGCACGACGCGCACGTATGGTTGCAAACGAACGCCGGGCCCGCCGAAGGATCTCGGCGGGCCCGGCATTGCAATGGGAGGACGGAGGAGGGTGGTCAGCCTTCGTCGTCGAAGGTTCGGCGGACCTGGGTAGGGCTTGATCTGCGTTGACGGACGCCGTCCGGTCGTGCCTGCGCGCTCACTCGCGCTCACTCGCGCTCGCCGCGGCCGCGCAACCGCGAAAGCCTGACGTCGAGGTGCTCCCGCGGCACCTGCGGATGCCGGGACAGAAACAGGGGCACGTCCCGCCGGGTCCGGTCCTGCACGCCGATGCCGAACCGGGACCCGCTGACCTCAAGGTGCACGTTGCCAATGTACGTGGCCCGGGCGTCCTGGACGGTAAAGGGGATGGAAAAGGTCTCGGCCGACTGGGTTTGAAGCCCTGTCCAATGGTGGATCTCGTACTCCCCCGCGTTCAGCTCCATGACCACCAGCCTGCCCTTGGCGGGGTAGCTCCAGTCGCCGGGAACACCGTGCGGGCGCATCTCCACCAGCCGTGCTGGACCCCTCTCCCTTTTTGCGGACGTAGAGCACCAGGTTTACCGCTTCGTGGTTCGCCGTGAAGGAGAACACGGCCAGGCCGTTGTTGCTGCCGGGGGTAAGGGCGTAGTTGTGCGGGATGACGTACGCCACGCGGGGGCACGCGGCCAGCGTGAGGAGCAGTGCTGCGGGCACCCAACGGCGAATCGTTTTCATGATGATGGAAATCCGGTGGGAAGGCTTGAGGATGAAAGGGACCGCAGGTTCCCGACGCCCCAGGCAGCGATGAGATGCCCGGGATGGATGGCACCGCGGCGCAGGATAGATACACGCTGCGGATTGTGTCAGCAATGATTGTCGCAAACAGGCGTATCGGACGAACGTAAACCGGGCCCGCCGAAGGAACTCGGCGGGCCCGGCTGACGTTGGGACAGGCGAAGGCGGTCAGCCTTCGTCGTCGTGGTCTTCCCACTTGATGTACTCGAAGCCCGTGCGGCAGCGGTTGCACCAGTACTGCGCCATGGACATCTGTCCGCCAAAGGGGCTCAGCAGCTTGGTATCCGTGCCCTCGCAGAACGGGCACTCCGCGGACTGCGGGATGATGCCTTCCGCGTCGTGTGCGGGGCCGGACGGCGCGCGGTCCGCCATCAGTCCATCAGCAGGGCGCGGTTCTTGTCGCCGCGGGCGCGGGACGCCGTTGCCTCGTCCAGCGCGCCGCCGCCGCGCCGCGTGGACGCGTCCCATCCCGACCAGTCCAGCGGTCCGCCGTACGTCCATCCCTCGCCGTCGCGCGCGATGCCCAGCGCCTGCGCCAGCCCCGCGTCCTCCAGCACGGGGCCGACCCTGGCCAGCACGCGGGCGCGCACGCCGGCCGCGTCGGCCGTCACCAGGCCGTCGTCCACCAGGCGGCGCAGCGACGGGGCGTCGTCGTCGCCCAGCCACTGCAGGGCAGGGGACAGGTAGCGCGCCAGCGAGGCGGCGAGCTCGTCGCGCAGCTCCGCCACGGACGCGATCTTTCGCGTCCAGCCGGCGGCGTACTGAAAGTGGAAGCGCTCCTCGTCCAGCATCTTCTGCACGCGGTTCTGCGCGGGGGCGTAGCGGCTGCCCACCAGCGCGGCGTACTGCGCCGTGAGGGCCGTGTCCACCAGCAGCATGCAGGCGATGAAGTCTGCCCAGGAGCCGAATCCCTCGTCCAGGGCGGGATGGCTGCGGTAGTCGGCGGCGGTGCGCTCGTGCTCCAGGGCCTTGGGGTCGTCGCCAAAGTCGCCCAGCATGGCGTACGTCAGGCGGGCGTGGCCCCACTCGTCCTGCGCCATGCTGCTGGCGGCAATGCCGGCCTCGAGCGTGGGCGCGCCCAGCATGCGGTCGCTGTAGCGCAGCCCCAGCACGCGCTTGCTGTCGGCCAGGGAAAGGATGAGCGAGCGCAGGGCGTGGCGGGCGTCGTCCCCCAGCCCGGCGGCCTTGTCGATGCGCGATTCGGCCATGGTGTCGCTCATCGCGTGCCTCCCGCCACCTCGGCGCCGCCGTAGCTGCCCGTGCCGCGGGCGTGGACCAGCTCCTGCTCGCCGCCGTTGATCATGCGGGTCACGAACTGGCTCTCGTCGGGGTCCACGGGCACGATGGCGGCGCGGGGGACCACGCACATCTCTTCCCAGTTCTGCTCGTCGTACGTCTTCCAGGCGTACACGCGGGCCAGGTCGTCGTCCGCGGCGTTGATGAAGCCGATGTGGCGCAGCGGCTCGCCCCGCGACTTGCGGGCGAAGATCTCGTATACGGGCTCGATCATGAGACGAGTGCGAAAGTGCGAAAGTGCGAGTGCGGAAGTGGCTCGTGCAGGTGCGGTTCTATTCCCGCACTCACGCACTCACGCACTTCCGCACTTCTTCTCTACATCGACACGCCGAACGTGCGCAGCGTCTGCCGGCCTTCGGGGCTGATGCGCGCCTTGGTCCAGGCCGGCGTCCACGTTTCGTTCACCGTTACCGTCTCCACGCCGGGCTCGCGCTGCAGCCGGTCCTGGATGTCGTAGTGGATGAACGCCATGCACGGGCACGCCGTGGCCGTGAACGTAAGGTCCACCTCCACGGCGCCGCCGTCCTGCCGCACGTCGTAGATGAGCCCCAGGTCCACGAGGGAGATGGGGATCTCGGGATCCATCACCTGGCGCAGCGCGTCCCACAGCGGTCCGGTGCGCTCCTCCGGCGGCACCGGATAGGCGGACGGCGCGTCCAGCACCGCCGTCCCGCCGTCCTCCGCGCCGCCGAAGCGCGATTCCGTCGTGCTGCACGCCATCAGGCGGCCATCTCCATCTGCTTGCGGAAGCCCTTGCCGTCCTGGATGGCCTCGATGAACTGCCGGTTGGCCGGGCCGCGCGCCTTCCAGCGCTCGAACACGGTGTCCCAGCTGATCTGGCCCTCGTCAAAGAGCCAGCGCTTCTCGTCCTCGTCGTACTGCGACGGGAAGGGGAAGTCCAGCACGAACTTCTGCTCGTCGTCGCTCCAGTGCGCGGGGACCTGGATGCCCAGCGACTCGCACAGCGGCACCGTGGACTGCATCCACGTCTGCCGAAGCTCGTCGTTGGTCATCCCCTTGAGCTTGTAGTCCAGCTGGCCGCTGTGCCGCTTCATGTCGTCCGGCAGGCCGAACCACTCCACGGCCATGGGGAACATCCAGTCCACGGCGCGCTGGATCTGCTCCTTGGCCTCGCCGCCGGCGTTGGCCAGGCGCTTCATCCACATCTCGCCGTGGCGCAGGTGGAAGGTCTCTTCCTGGTCCACCTTGACCAGCGCGCGCTTGAGCGGGCCGTACGACGTGTTCTTGAAGACGTCGCCCAGCAGCGTGATGCCCGCGCGGTCGTACAGGCCGTTGGCGACCACCAGCTCCGCCCAGTTCTCCAACGGGTGATCGAAGCCGTACGGGTGCTTGAACTCGTGCGGCTGGCGGCCGTACACGAGCTGCTCCTTGTCCAGCCCCAGGTCCTCCAGCAGGCGGTACGCGATGTTGGCGTGCGCCAGCTCGTCCTGGATGATGGCCGTGGCGCTCACCATCGTGTTGGTCGACGGGGCGTCCTTGGCCGCGCCGAAGTACGCCGGCGCGGAGACAAGCTCCGTGTCGGCCTGCACCATGAGCTGCACGATCAGCGCCTTGCGGTACCCCTCGGTCATCTCGTCGGGATACTCGACGATGAAGCCGTTGTGTACCTTTTCCTTGAGCTCTTCGTCGGTGTAGCGTGCCATCCGTTCGTCTCCGTTGCCGGTGGGCGAAGGCGTTGTGTACGTCTCCATGGGCACGCGCGTGCCGCTGCGCGCGAGGGCCCGTCCGCGGCTTCCGTGCCGCCGGCGGGCCCCAGGTCGAACGACCGTTCGAACGCTCGTTCGGGGAACGTGAAGCTAACCGGCGGGGGGAGGGAGTGTCAAGGCGGAGGTGGGTGGCGCACCTATAATCGGAGCATGCGTTCTTCTAACCGTTGGTTGAAGTTCTCCTGGAAGCGGTCGGCGATCGCGATATCCTCTTCATCCGAAGCGTAGGCTCTGAACTGTCGAAAGGTAGCTACTTCCAGAGCCGGTGGTTGACTGGAAAGATCCCAGACAAATGCGGTCGCATACGTAAACCGACCCAGCACATGCGGGCATTGAGAAAATTCTGCATCTATTCTCTCAAGCCCCAAGTGTTCGCTGAAGCGAACGCCACGATTCGCGGTGTTCCCCTTGAGTTCCAAGTCCATAATGAGTGGATCGGCCCCGAGGGCGACAAAACCCTTGAGACCTGACCTCTTGATCTGATCCGCAGCATCTTTGAAGCGGGTTCGGAGTTGTTTAATCTTCTTCACCCGCTTCGCTGCGAGGCCAACGATTTGATTCTCATATCGAAATACTAGATCGGGTTCGGCAATTTGTATCGGGATATCGGCCATCGCGAATAGTGCCCGGACATACAATTCGAATTGGGTATCCCGCCCGAGCGAGTTCTTCTCGGTCTTGGTTGCCAAGAGATCTCCAGACAAGCTCTCGCGAATTTTATCGATGTGCGTCGGCTCAAGCCGACCCGAGGCTGCTCGTGTGGCCTTAGCGATTAGCAAATGCTCCACCGCTGTCTGTATTGCGTGCGAAATGAGGATATGCGTTGTCTTATCTGTCCGGTCCAGCCGCGTTTCTGGCCCTATATACTGACCGAGGAGTTTTCCGGCGAGTTGTAGTCGATTCCCTGCAGGTAAGGGAATGCCTAATTCGATATACCGCTTGAGGGCGTACTTCACTGCTCTGACTGCGCTCGGCGGATCTACGGGAACAGGAGGACTGGAAGTCCAAGCAGTCCGAACTTCGGACTCGATCTGAGGACGGTGGTTGTTTGTATCCATATCATGCACACTAATCGGCGTTGGTGTGACGCTAGATACGCTTTGAACGCAACTCTCCCGCAAGCCGCTCCGCCGCCTCTGCCCGCCCGCGATTCGCCGCCGCGCCGCGCTCCGCCATCTCTGCCAGCACCGCCTCCCAGCCCAAGCGCGGCTTGTAGCGGCCGTTCAACGAACGTCTGGGGAGCGTGGGCCTAACCCGCGGGCGGAGGGGGCGTCAAGGCGAGAAGGGGAGCGCACCAGCGTATCGGCAGCAACCGGGGCGCCCCTGCAACGCCGCGGCGCCCCTTCGTTATCATGGAATGGGTGACTCCGAAACCAACTCATATGCGCCACTTGCAAAATCGGTAAGCGTGAGTTGGAAGCGGTGTGGCGGGGGTGAGGTGTAGCTGGAACCGCCCGCTGAGTGCAGCGCGCACTCGACAGAGCCGTCTACGCGCACCGTACCAATCGAGAAGTGCATCGGAGTAAAGGTTACAGGTCGCCAGTCTTCATCGTCTCGGCGAGTCCGCCAGATCTGTCCCGTCACAACCTTGGGCCCTGCTGCTTCGTTTTCCATCATCCTCGTCTCCATTTGCCTGGGAAACGACCGGCGCGGAATTACACCAGCCGCATTCAGTCTGCCCGCAGGTGTGTATTTGGTCCAGAACGACGTTCGGGCGTTCGGCGCATTCATCCATCGTCTCGGGTTCAAGGCCTTCGTTGTAAAGAATGGTACAGATCAGTTCATCCGCAGCCTTCACAAACCGAATCGACAGATCGGTGACACGTTGAACTATCGATCGACTATGCTCCACGGCAGCTTCTGCCGAGGGCTGTATGCCAGTAAGCAAATGAAGAGCTGTCGTATCTGCTAAGTCGTAATAGACGTTTCCTTGTTGGGATCCACTACCTCGCAAAAAGATGATTTCATCCCCATCCAACTCCTGCAAGCTGGCCGCGATCGATTGGGCATCAAAGTGGAATACGGCTTCATTTCGCAGCCGTCTGAGTTGATCTTTGAACAACTCCTCTACATGTGGGTCCTTGTGGATAGCCACAAACCCAGAGAATGACTCCAGTGTTCGGAAATACTTCCCCAGCCTTTTGGATAGCTGAATCCCCTCGAACAGCACTGCCCCCGTGTAGATGAACGAATTGATACGCTGGCGTATGCGTGGAGGAGAATCGTCATCTTGGAAGTCAAGAAGAGCCTGATGCATGAAGCGAAGAGAATTGACCACTCTCGCCAGAGCAAGGAGCACATGGAAGCTCTCGTCTTGGCGAAGGCGAGCAAATTGATCTCGTGACAGTCTGCAAACCCATGGGCCCGAAAAGTCTCCCATGTCAATTTCTCGTTCAGGAGTTTACTCACCACTAGTCTCTCGTTACCGAACGCAACTCCACCGCAAGCCGCTCCGCCGCGTCCGCCCGCTCGCGATTGTCCGCCGCGCCCCGCTGCGCCATTCCCGCCAGCACAACCTCCCAGCCCGCACGCGGCTTGTGGCGGCCGGTTTCAGCGCGCCAGCGATGCGCGAGGTTCAGGCTCACGCCGAACTCCTTCGCGACCTCATCCATCGACACGCCGGTCGACTCGCGTAGCCGGTCAACCGCATCTCGGAATCGTGCACGCTCGCTGGCTGCATCCATCGTGATTTATGGTTTATGTTACACTTGACCCGCGCCCACTGGTTTAGTATAATTGTGACCAGCAGGGACAAAGAAAAGGCTGACCGACACTCCCGCGAAGAAGACCGGCCAGCCTTGACCGCGAACAGACCCGAAGGCCGCCCGCTACCGCAAGTGTAGCCCTGCCGGGCGCCGAGGGTCAAGCCCACCGGAGGCCACGATGACGAAGAAGCAGAAGAGCGCCGATTCCGCCCCGCAGCAGGCCGGCTACACGATCGAGAAGCGGCACCGGGACTGGATGGTGATCGACCCGCAGGGCCAGCTGGTGTGCCTGACCGTCTACAAGCGCGGCGCGGTGGAGGTGGTGCGGCGGCTGGCGGCGTGAACGAGCGGAAAGCAGAACGGCAGCCGCGGCGAAGGGTGCCCGCGGCTGTCGTGTTTCCCGCGACAAGGTGACTATCTGCCGACGTGGAGAATCTCTCCCGGGTCGACGCGGACGACGACATCGTTGATCACATCCGCCATCGCCCTCAGATCTTCAAGCTTGGTGCCGCCCGCCGCCAGCACGACCACGCCAAAGCTCCTGCCGGAAAGCCGCTGCTGGTACTCCATCTTTCGGTCAGCGGTCATGAAGACTTCGATTCCAGCGGCTTCAATCCGGTGCAGCAACTCCCCGTTCAGAATTCCGGTCCAGCCTTCCTGATGTACCGTCGTTACGTGGTGGGCCGGCAGTTCGCGCGCGAGCAGGCGCGGCAGCATCTCATCCAGCAGAACCCGCCGGCCAAGAGCGCCCTCGCCCGTCATGCAGCTTCCGCCACACGGGACAGCAGGGCTTCGCCCGCCTGCTCCAAGAACGCGACGGTTTGATGGCGCGTCACGGACGGAAAGTTGTCCAGGAACTCATCGATCGTGTGCCCTCCTTCGATCCAGTCCAGGAGGGTGCGAGCGGGAACGCGAGTACCGACAAAAACGGGCTCGCCGCTCACGATCTCGGGATGGCTGTGGATGACGGGCGGACTCATGGCGATACCTCCGCTGCGATGATCTGGTTTCTCTTCCAGCTAAACCTAACACGATGCAGGAGCGTTGCCACTCAGTCGTTCGATGCACCCGGCTCCCGGCACTGGATTGTGATCGATCCGCAGGGCGAACTGGCACGGGATGGTGATCGATCCATAGGGCGAACTGCCCGCGGCCTAGCGATTGACTGTCGGAGTGCGATTTGCGGCTGCTTTTACGCCGGATTATCGCACCCGGAACGATCCGCTGCGGTCATCGCGGCAAGCCTGATGTTTACCAATTGTGTGGCGGATTAGGGGATAATAGGTTGGGTCGAAGTCCTTCTCACATCCCCCATCTAGCGAGGCAGCGATGAAGAAGCTCAAGCTCAAAATCGACGAACTCACGGTCGAGCAGTTCCGGCTCGTTCCGGACGCCGCGACGACCCTGCGCGGGACCGTGCAGGGCCTGCAGCTGTCGCTGGGGGGCTGCATCTCGTCGCCGTGCGGGACGACCGACAACGGCGGCGGTGACACGCAGGGCTGCGCCTCGTTCTACAACAGCGGCTGCTACTACTGTGTGGATGAGCCCATCGGGCCGTGAACGGCACCAGGCTCTGACGCCCGCTTTGCGGGCCAGTAGAACGTAGCGGGGCGCCCGGCTGAGCCAGGGCGCCCCGCTTTGTTGTCGCCGCCACCGCTCGGGTTGGATGCTTGACAACCGGCGAGTATGTGCTGATAATCCAGCACATGCTGTTATTTCAGCACTAAATCCGAACCGCTCCCACCCTCTGCCGGCCGGTGCGTCCCTCCATGCAATTCGCGAACACGACGACGGCCGTGACCCGCCCCATCCCGCCGCGCCGGTGCGCTCGTGGCGGGGCGAAGGTCGTCGCGACGCTCGCCGCGCTGCTGATGTTGACGGTGAGCGGCGCATCCGCGCAGCAGTTCGCCCTCACCAGCGCGGATCTCGCCGACTCGGCCGCGCTCGCCACGTCCGCGCGCCGGCTGGCGGGCGAGGTGCTGGCCAGCTACCGGGAGCCGGATCGCCGCCAGTACCTGGACAACGCGTTCCGCCTGCAGATGCTGCTCGGCCGGTTCGCCGACGCATCGGCCAGCCTGGCGGAGCTCCGCGGGCTGCGTCAGGCCGGCACGCCGTCCGACCGCGCGCGATACGTACAGTACGAAATCCTGGCCGATGCCATGCGCCACGGCGCGGCCGGCGGCGGCGCCCTGGGCGACCGGTTCGCGCAGGCATTCCGCGATCGGTTCGCGCGGCTGGACGACGCGACGGCCGCCTTCGCCGCACGCGCCCTCCTCGTAAGCCCGCGCACGGTGGCCGGCGACCTGCGCTGGGCCACGCCCAACCAGGGGGGCCGCACCACGGTGTCGGTCGATGAGGCGCTCGTGCTGCTGCGGGTGTACGCCGGCGTGGAGGCGTACCGCGCGTTCGCCGGACTCCCGCCGGCGCTGGTGGCCGAGGACGATGCACGGCGCTACGTCATCGACAAACACGTCCCCGTGCGGACCCCGGACGGCGCCACCGTGTGCGCGTACGTCGTCCGTCCGCGGACGGCGCGGGAGCCGCTGCCCGCGCTGCTGCAGTTCACCATCTACGCCGATTCCGTCACGGCCGTGCGTGACGCGCTGCTGTCGGCGGCGCACGGCTACGCGGGCGTCACGGGATTTACGCGCGGCAAGGGGTGCAGCAGCGATCAACCGGTGCCGTACGTGCACGACGGCGCCGACGCGGCCGCGCTCATCGGCTGGATCGCGCGGCAGCCGTGGAGCGACGGACGCGTGGGGATGTACGGCGGCAGCTACTCGGGCTTTACCGCCTGGGCCGCGGCCAAGCATCGGCCGGCGGCGCTCAAGGGCATCATGGTGGGCGCGCCGGTGGCGCCGGGCATCGACGTGCCCATGGAAGGCAACGTCTTCCAGAGCTTCGTCTATCCCTGGACGTTCTACACCACCAACGACCGCTGGCTGGACGCCGCGACGTACAACGACAATGCGCGCTGGCAGCGGATGACGCGGACGTGGTACACCAGCGGCCGCCCGTACCGCGAGCTGGAGCAGGTCGACGGCACGCCCAACCCCGGGTTCGCGGAGTGGCTGGCGCACCCGACGGTGGACGCGTACTGGCGCGCCATGGTGCCGCACGGCGACGAGTTCGCCGGCATCGACATCCCCGTGCTGCAGACGGCCGGCTACTTCTTCGGCGGGCCGGGCGGCGCCGCGTGGTACGCGGACGAGCACGACCGGCACCGTCCCGACGCCCGGCACTACCTGCTGATCGGCCCGTACGACCACCTGCAGGCCCAGCGCGGCGTGGTGACGGCGCTGGGCGACACGGCCACGTGGATCGCGGGATACACCATCGACCCCGTGGCGGGGATCGACATCCTGGCCAGCCTGCGCTTCCAATGGTTTGACCACGTGCTGCGCGGCGCCCCGCGGCCGGCGCTGCTGCAGGACCGCGTCAACTACCAGCTCATGGGTGCGAACACGTGGCGGCATGCGCCCAGCCTGGCTGCCGTCTCCAACGACCGGCTGCGCCTGTACCTGCGCCCGGGTGCGGCCGGCCGGCACGCGCTCTCGTCCACCCCGCCGGACCCGGACGCGGCCCTCACGCTCACGGTGGACCTGGCCGACCGCTCCGACCTGGACGCGCCCTTCGTGGGCGGGCTGCTGGCGGCGGAGATCGACACGGCGAACGCCGTCGTGCTGGTGAGCGAGCCGCTGGCCGCTGCCACGGAGGTGAGCGGCCTGCTCACGGGTCATCTCGAGCTCATTGCGAACCACCGGGACTTCGACTTCACCCTCACGCTGTACGAGTGGATGGCGGACGGCCAGTACGCCCAGTTCCCCCCGTTCCTGACGCGCGCCAGCCACGCCCACGGCCTCTACGACCGCCGGCTGCTGACGCCGGACGTGCGCGAGCGCCTGGACTTCACGAGCCGGGTGCGCATGCTGGGGCGGCAGGTGAGCGCGGGCAGCCGGATCGTGCTGGTGATCGCCGTGCCCAGGATCCCGGGCCAGCAGATCAACTACGGCACCGGCGGCGACGTGAGCGGTGAATCGGTGGCGGATGCGCGGGAGCCGCTGGTCGTCCGCTGGATGGGCGGCAGCTACGTGGACCTGCCCGTACGCCGGTAGGACGGGCCGGGCGCGGTCGGCGGACGGGTCCGGCGGATGCCGGACGTGACGAAGGGGATGCCCGCCGCGGGCATCCCCTTCGTCACATCCACGGCCCGGGCGGGACTATGCGCAGACGTCCACGGTGCCGTACGGGCAGCCCATGGTGCACCCCGGGGAGCAGCCGGCCGTGCAGTTCTTGAACGCCGTGGGCCCGCCGCAGACCGCGGGATCGTCCGTCCCGGGCGTGGCCGCGTTGTGGCCCAGCACGGTCCCGCGCGCCGGCGTCCCACCGGCCGTGGTCGCGAACGACTCCACCCGCAGCGATTCTATCGTGAGCTTGCGCATGACGACGCTCCGCGTGCGCAGGGAAGAGGGGGGGATGCCGCGGATCGGCATCCCCGGGGACGTCAGCGCGGGCCGACGGCGGGCTCGCCGGGCTCGTAGTAGCTCCAGCACACGTCGCGGCATCCGCTGCCGTACGAGCAGCGCACCGTGCAGCCGTACGTGCAGTCCATGTAGTTGGTCTCTCCGCATTCGCGGGCGTCGTAGGTGTGGGCCCCGATGGTGCCGGTGCCCGTGTTCACCGTGGGCTGGCCCGTCTCGGGGTAAATGGGCACGTCGGCGTGGGCGGCCACCGTGCCGCGTCCGCCCGCGGCCTGCGTGGTCACGAACGACTCCACCTGCAGCGACTCCAGCTTGAGCTTGCGCATGGGCCATCTCCCGTCTTGGAGTGAGGTGCGTTGCCCGCGGGCGCGGGGCCCGCCGGGCGTGTGTGCCCCCCGCGCGCGGAGGCGCGGGAGAGTAAGTCGTCACGGGCGGGCGGGACGCCGCGGCGTGACCGCCCGCGTTGTCATCCCCGCGTCCGCGTCAGCAGAAGTCCGGGGTGCACGACACCATCCGCGTGCAGGTGTAGGTGCAGTCCAGGCCGTCGGTGGGGCCGCAGGTGGGCTCCCACGTGTAGCAGGGGTTGTTGGTGGGCGCGGCGGCATGGGCCTGCACGGTGCCCGTCTCCCGTGCCGCCGTACCGGAGGTCGCGAACGAGTCGACGCGCAGGGCGTCGAGCCTGAGCTTGCGCATGGCAGCGTTCCGCATGCGAGGGAACGAAAGGGGAGGGCGACCTGCACCGGACATCCCTCCCGCGAGAAAGACCTTACTCCACCGGGCAGTGCGCGCTGTTCTCGACCCAGCAGTAGTCGCCGCAGCTGTTGATGCGCGGATCGCAGGTGTTGCGCGTGCAGCCGTACGTACAATCCAGGTACTCGGTGTCGCGGCAGATGTTGATGCTGGCCTCGCAGCCCCACTGCGAAAACGGCTGGCAGACCACGCAGTCCGACACGCCGGTGCCCGGCTGGATGGTGACCTGGCACCCGTCGGTGTTGGGCCGGTGGCCATGGACGGTGCCGCGCGCCGTCGGCGTGGACGAGACGGTCTCGAACGACTCCACGTGCAGCGACTCCAGCTTGAGCTTGCGCATGATGTGGCTCCCGGCAGGAATGTGGATGCCCGTCCGCGACCGCGGGCGGCGCGCGCGGATTATAAACTAAATATGTCGTAATAAGCAACTATTTTTCTCGCGAGCGATCCAGGGTGCTTCCCGGGGGACGTCGTGCACGCCTTCCGCCGGCGCGGCCGGCCCGCTATCCTAGGCGTCAGCCTCTCCGGGCTCTGCGCCCTCCCGCCATCGCGCCATCCGCATGGATCCCCATCCGCCCCGTCCCCCGTCCGACGTCCCCGGCGCCGCGGCCCTGTGCGCGCGGGCGCTGGCCATCCGGCACCGGACGCCGGTGGAGGCCGTGGCGCTGGCGGAGCGCGCCCTGGAGGAAGCGGGCGAC
>SXGQ01745234.1_pt1 | contig 14172 bp, 11 predicted proteins | sample 3178371 | NCBI WGS metagenome assembly SXGQ01 (sample SAMN11356859, study PRJNA531348) | freshwater metagenome | isolation source: freshwater sample F1-20 | place: China: Fuxian Lake, Yuxi | collected 2017-12-25
AAACGGAGGCCATGACGCGAGCCTTACCCCGATGGGCCCATACTGCGCGGACGTTATTGCAGGCTTTGCGCTAACTTACATTTGCTTCACCGCATAGGCCATGGCGGTGGCAATTTTATCTAAATCTTCCTCGCTATGGAGCGCGGAGACGGCCGTACGGATCAGATCCTTGCCCGGCGGAACTGCGGGTGCGATCGACATCACGGTAAAAATTCCCTTCTCCAACAGCGCCTGCCAAAAGCGGTAAACGAGTTCCTTTGATCCCAGTACAATCGGCACGGCGGGGGTTTCGCTCTCCCAGGTATCGAGGCCAAGGCCTTTGAGCATCTCGCGGTAGCGCTTGGTGTTTTTCCACAGTTTAGCCAAGTGCTCAGGCTCCGATTGCATGAGCTCAAGTGAGGTGGTCGCGGCCGCCGCTTGGCTGGGAGCGAGCGCGGCGCTGAAGAGGGTTTGTTTGGAATGGCTCCGTAAATATTCGATGAGCTCGCGCGAGCCCGCAATAAAGCCACCCGTACTAGCGAGCGATTTCGACATTGAGCCGCAAATAATATCGACCTGATCATTGAGTTGAAAGTGATCGACGGTGCCGCGGCCTCGGCGGCCCAGAACGCCGAAACCATGAGCGTCGTCGACCACGAGGAAGGAACCGGACTCCTCGCTGGTGCGGGCGATTTCAGGCAGGCGACAGATGTGTCCTTCCATGGAATAGACGCCTTCCACGACGATCATTTTTGCCGTCTTCGGCTCAAGCGACTGTAAGATTTGGCGGAGGTCCGCTGGGTTATTGTGGCTGAAGCGTTCGACGGTCGCGGTCGACAAGCGCACGCCGTCCCACAGGCAGGAGTGGATATTCTTATCCGCAAATATGGTGTCACCTTTTTGCGCAAAAGTTGCCACCGCTGAGACGCAGGAAACATATCCGGCTACACTGACATGGCAGGCTTCTCGGCCGAGAAAGGCGGCGAGTCTTTCTTCAAGCTTCGTATGATAAGCCCGCGAGCCGTTGGAGATGCGCGCCCCGGTGGTGCTTGAGCCCCAAGTCCTGGCTCCTTGCGCGCAGGCTTCGATCACTTTGGGGTGAAAGGAAAGCCCGAGATAATCGTTGCTTGAAAGCATGACCATCTCGCGTCCTTGCAACTTTATCTTAGTCCCCTGTTGCGACTCCATGGCATGATAGTAAGGCTTATATTTTAGCCGCATCTTCGTCGCGTGGTCGTCTTGCGCGCGGCTGATGATGGCTTTGCTGGTTTTGGAATTGAACAGAGACAGGGCCATGGAAATTGGGTGGGACTAGACGTCAGTTGATGCTTCTAAGCAACCGCAAAGCCTTGGCTCAAGCGCGCCGCGGCAGGGCGCGCAGCCACGTCGTGAATGCGGTGGCGTACTCTGGCCACGTTTTCAAGTGGCGGCTGCGGGCCTGAGCTGCGAGTTGCGCAACTTCGGTTGGGTTTTTAATCAATCGGCCTAAAGTTGCGGCGAGATTGTTGGCATCGACTGAAGCCAGGGTGAGACAGCCCCCACCGTGGGCGGATTCGCCGAGAGCCCCGCGGCTCGAGCAGACGCAGGGTTTACCGTAGTGGAGGCTTTCCAGTACGGGCATGCCAAAACCCTCAATCAGTGACGGGTAGACGGTGAAGCTGCATTGCTGGTAGGCCGCGTGGAGAGTGGCGTCGGGTACTGATCCTGCAAAGAGGAGCGGGCGGCCCGCTTGCTGGAGGGCATGAATTCGGGCTAGAGCTGGGCCGGCCGTGTCAGCTCGGGGCATTCCGATCAGCTGCAACTCGAAAGCGAGGCCTTCGAGCCAGAGCGCTTCGCAAGCTTCGAGTAAGGCGAGGTGGTTTTTGCGGCCTTCGATCGTGCAGACGCAGAGCAATCGGGGCAGGGTCGGGGATGGGTTCGCTTCGTTAGCTGAGAGGAGCGTGGGCCGATCGACGCCGAGGGGGATGGCGTGGACCGGAGGCGGTTGATCGATCCCCAGCCAGCGCCAATAGTCGCGTAGGCTAGTTGCAGAATCTTCTGAGATGGCGACGACCCCATCAAATAAAAGCAACTCGCGCAGATAGGCGGGGAAGCGGGCGACGGTTGCCGGCGGCGTAAGCTCAGGAAATTTTAAAGCAATCGCATCGTAGAAAATGGCGACGCGCGGGCCGGCAACCGCGGATAACAAACCGGGCAATTGCGCTCCTACTTTAGCCGAGAATAATTCTGGGCAAATGAGTCCTTGGGCGGCGGGTAGCAAAGGTTTAGCTCCGAGCCATCGCTGGGTGGCACCAGCTATTTTCTGGGTAAGCGTCCACTTGGCCCCGCGGGAGCGGCCCGTGCCACCACTGCGATCGAGGAGAATGGACGTTTCCTTCGGGGCGAGGGCTCGCCAGCCAATGAGGTGGGGATCGTAGCAGATGGGCGTCACCGCTCCTTGCGATTGCAGTTCGGCAAACAGGGTGCGGCACACGCGTTGAATACCCGTCTGCGCGGAAGTGTGGCTGGTATGGGTGGCGTCAAAAAGGAGCATACGATTTAGGGCTGACGTTCCCAAAAGGTTACCTGACCAACGGTGCTGAGTTTGGTCCAATGACCGCCAATTTTTCTTAAGGCTTCCGCTGACTCAAAGGGGAAGAGGGCGGCATAGATCGGTCGCTGTTGCGCGGCGAGGGTGGCGAGGAGTGCGCTGGACCGATCCTGATCCCAGCGGATCAGCAGGAAATCGTTATAATAGAAAAAAGCGCCGCTGACTTGCATGCAAAAAATGGCGGCCTTAGCCGGCAGGTGGGTTTGGGCCCAACGGGCGGAATCTGGATAAGTACGTTCGCGTTGCTCCAGCGCCATCACATCCAAGCGCTGGATTGCGCTGATCTGCCATGCGGCCGAGATTGCCAGCAGGGCTGCTGCAGCCATGGCGGTTGTTTTAGGAGTGAGCCGAAGAGTCTGTTCGGTTGCGGCGAGGGCACTAAGGGCTGCTAGAATTAAGGCGGGGAAGGCCGGTAAAATAAAACGCAGATACCACCAGGTCTCGCCGGCGCAGAAGTAAAAGCCATAAAAGCCCGCCAGGGTGACAAACCATATCGCGAGCATTTTGTAGCCACGCCGCCGGGCGGTGGGGAGGAACGGCGCGGCCAAGGCTACGATAATGAGTGGCGAAAATAAAACAGGGATCCAGCTAGCGAATTGGAGCAGATTGGGTGCGAAATAGTCTCGGCTAAAGGCGGACCACACTTCGCCATACCCGGTAATCAGCGGAGAGCCATAAGCTTTCCAATTGTAGAAAGCAAAGAGAGCCGCGCCGGGTAGGCCGCCCGCGCCCACCGCTAGGTAAGCTCGCCACTGGAAGCCCAGAGCGATCAACCCGGGAAACACCAGCAGGGCACTCGTGGGGCGCACAAGTACGGCTAGGCTGAGAGCGGCACCGCAGGCGAGTCCCCAGCGCCAGTCATCGCGCACGCGCAGAGCGCTGGATAATACAGCGAGGGACCAAGCCAAGGCGAGCAGGTCGCTCATCGGTTGTAGCGCAGAGAAAATAAAAACGGGGCACAGCCAGAGCCAAAGCACCCCAGTAGCCGACCAAAGGGGCGATAAGCCGAGTTGCCGCGCGAGGGTCCAAAGCAAGCCTCCACTGGCTAGAACGGTCAGTAAATTAACCGCCATAACGGCATAATTCCAATCCACGATTTTTGCGGCCGCAATGAGATGCAGGGGCAGGCCGATCGGGTAGGTGGGGACGAGGCGATCGCCCGTGGGGTGCAGGCGGAGGCCTAAAGGTTGGAAGGCCATTGTCCCAAACGCCACGGAGGAGTGTTCCGGCAGGCTGCGGACCGGCGCAAAAAATTCACCCTGAGCTAGTAGGCGAGCGCTCGTGAGATAGCCTGATGAGTCGGAACCCCCGGCATGAGGCGACATGTGAATGGCGAGGAACCCAAGATAGGCCACGAGCCCGAGAAGGATTATGCTCATCCATCCACGACGCAGGTGAGAGGGTCGCTGAGCGGGAATCAAGGTGGGCGAGGCGGGAGGCATTATTTAGCGTTGTCGGGCGCATAAGCCTGCCATTATTTGCAACGATGGCTCAAACTAAAAACCTCCGCCGTGGCGGGCATTCCCGTGGATGCCATGATTGAACCGCGCGTGAGTAATTCTTTAAAGACTTCCGCTGAGCCCTCCATGAACCGGCCAGTCGTGATAGGCTACTTAGGAGTGGTCGCGATATTTATTGGGATTTTCTGCCAATTTTACCTCCCGGGCAAAGGATTTACTTACCTTATTAATTTTGGGAGCAGAAATGAGGAAGCCAGTCTCAGCAAACTCCGGAAGCTGGAATATTATGTGGATCGGCACTCTGACGGCTATGATGCGCAATATTACGCGCAGATTGCCATGGATCCCTCGTTGCGGAATACGCAGTTGCCGCGAGCGGTCGATGATTTGCCTTACCGGGCGCGACGCATTCTTTTGCCGGCGACCGCTTGGGTGTTGGGGCTCGGTCAATCCGCATGGATCTTACAGGCCTTCGCCTTACAGAATGCTCTTTGCTGGTTATTGCTCGCTTGGATTTCGCTGCGTTGGTTTCCGCCGACGGGCTGGTCTCATTTTATTCGCTGGGCGGGGGTGATGTTTTCGTTGGGCTTATGTGCCAGCGTGCGGAATGCGCTTTTAGATGGTCCCAGTTTGCTGCTGATCGCGCTCGGGGTTTTGTTGGTGGAAAAAAATCGGCCTTGGTTGGCCACAATCATATTTGCTCTGAGTGGTTTGGGCAAAGAGACCAATCTTCTGGGGTCGTCCGCCTTATTGCCGGCGAAGTCACTCGGGTGGAAGGGGTGGGGCGCGGTGATTTTGCGGGGTAGTCTGACCGCGGCTCCACTATTATTATGGGTCGCCTATCTGTATGTGCACTTTGGTCCCGTGTTGGCGGTGGGGTCGCGTAATTTTACCCTACCCTTCTCGGCCTATGTCCACAAGTGGCAGGAGACGCTCGCTGTTTTGCCGGGGGCTAGCCTGCAGCATCTTCATCCGGTGGCTAATCTCAGCATGTTGATCGCAGTTGCCGCGCAATTTATCTATCTGATACTGCGGCCGCAGTGGCACCAGGCGTGGTGGCGGGTGGGCGCAACTTTTGCCGTGCTTCTCATGTTTTTGGGCGATGCCGTTTGGGAGGGGGAACCGAGTGCGGCCTCACGGGTGTTACTCCCCATGCAATTTGCTTTTAATGTGCTCGTGCCGTCGGGTCGCTGGTGGGTGCCGGTGTTGCTGCTCGGCAATCTCACATTGCTTACCGGCCACATCACGTTGGATCCCATCCCTAATGAGGGGTACGAATTTAAGGGCTCATCGGCCTTACGAAGAAATTCGGCAGGTCAAAGGGCCACTATCGATTTTCCGAAAAAATGGCATGCGCTTGAGCATGAAGGGCAGCACTACTGGATGTGGTCTCCGGGCGATAATGAATTTTCGATCCATAATCCCCATCCGCAATCCCTCCGTGTGCAGCTGGCCTTTAATATCACAGTAGTAGGGGCTCGTCGGGTGGCATTAAGTCTGAATGGTACTGAAATCTGGCACGCCAGCTTGGCCGACGAAAAAACTGCCTCGGTTAATGTACTCAATCTTGTGCTCGCGGCCGGCGGGAATCAGTTTGAGCTTATCACGGATTCCCCTGGCCTGATTACGGGTCAAGATACTCGCATGCTTGCTTATAATCTTGGTAATCTGGAGGTGCATTTAATGGGCACCGCGCCGTGACTCACCGATCAAGGCTGGGGTCTTTGAGAATGGGGAACAGCGTCTCAGGGCAATTTTTTCCCCTTCATCTAACCTGCGCGGGCCCAGCGGTCGCGGTGCAATTGCGGTTTGCTCGTGGCTGGGGAGACGCTGAACAAACCCGTCGGCACAAGTGGCGCGGGGCTACGGCGCAACATGCCACGATGATCATAACCAATTCCGGCGAGCAACCGCTGGAAGTGCGGCTGGCTTTCATGGCGAGAAGTTTGGCTCCGCGGAACCTCAAGATCAGCGCGGGTGGTCGCTCGCTTGGGGCTTCGAACTGGCTGCGCTGGCCTCGCCAAATTACGCCGGCCCCCTTTCTCGCGCCACCGGGAGATACCACCATTCAACTCGATACGACGGGAGAGCCCACGTCGCCCGGCTTTGAGCACGACCACCGTCGGCTAACTTTCTTGGTTGAAGATCTGCAAGTGATTTTATCTTTGCCCAAGGCTAACCCCTAAGGAGCACCTTTCAGCTTAGCAGGATTGGGCGGTGCTTTTTCCTTTTACGCGTGGCCTAAACCCGTACTGACTTTGGGTACAGGCTATGCCGTACTACTTCATCGCTGCCGGATTAATCCTGCACACTTATTTTTGGGGGATGGGGGCAACTTGGTTGGTTTTGCCTGGGCGTTGGCGGCGCTGGTGGTGGGCCTTTGCGCCGGGCTTGGGCATGGCGCTACAATCTGCCGTGGTGTGGGTCGGTGCCCACACTCTTTTACCAGGCACGGCCAGTTATGCTTGGTGGAGTGAGTTGCTGCCGTTGATTCTGCTCTGGGTCGGTGGCCGTCGGCTTGGTCTGGCGACTATCAGAAGTTTGGCGCGAGATTTTTGGCGGCCCCCGGCCGTGCTGCTGGTGGGCATTATGGCGATCGCCGCTTGGTTTTTATTGAGCCCCATGGCGGCGGCAGGTCGCGGGGTGACCTCCAGTTCGCTCGGGAGTTGTGATCACGCTGATTATGCGGCGGGGGCGAGAGTATTCTTGGAATTCTCTAAAGACGATCGCGTCGGCATGTTAGGTTTATCGGAGGTGACCCGCATTGGCTCCGCCGAGTATTTTTTTGATTTCTGGCTGCGATTAAATCACTTCACGCCTTCGGCTTTAATTGCCCACCAGAGTGCAATTTTTTGGCTGGAGCCCTACCGGCTCATTAGTGTTACGGCAGTCGTGTTGCTGCTGCTGAATATTCCTTTGGTGTTTTTTTTGGCGCGAGCGGCCGCTGGGGTGCGGGTCGGTGTCGCTTTATTTATCGCCGCACTTTATGCGATTTCCCCCCTCAGTGCCTATGCCGTTCATCAAGGCGGGTTGGGCCAATTACTCGCGGCACAAGGCATCGCGCTGTTGGTGGTGATCACCGCTTTACTTTTTCGTGAAGCGCGGCAAGGGCGCCCGCTGTGGCCGTGGGGGCTCATGTTGTTCGCGGCCTTTTGGCTGCTCGCGGGGAGCTATAATTTTATTCTCATCGTTGGTTTAGCTCAAGTCGTGCCTTGGGTTTTGGGGCGGGCGCTGGTTAAGAGACAAACCCCATCAATTAAGCCCGTAGCCTTGGTCATGAGCGTAGCCTTATTGCTCTGCATCGCCCTTTTTTGGCCGCGATTTTCTGGGATCGTTGAGCGGTTTCAATTATTTGCCGAATATGATTACGGCTGGAGAGTGCCGCTATTGGCGTGGGATGGCTGGCTGGGCCTGGTGAGTGATGTTTATCTCGAGCCGCTAGGATCATCTTGGCAGCCGCTCCTGATGCTCGGGCTCGGCGCCGGCTGGCTGGGCTGGCTGTGGCGAGCTTGGCAGCAGGAACGTCTGCGGGCTGTTGCGGCTGCCGCTTTAGTGCTCCCGGTAGTACTGGGTTGGACTATCCTCGCTTGGGCAAGTCTGACGCGCACCAACGCGAGCTACGATGCCTTCAAATTAATTTCAGTTTTTTATCCCGGCTTATTGGCCGGTTTGGGCGCCGGTTTAGTTTTGAGTCAAAAGAATTTAAAATCGGCGGCCTTGAGGGGTGTCATGATTATTGTAATCGGGTTTAATCTTATCCGGGCTAATGAATATCGTCAGATCATGGCTCGCCCCCCGCTTAGGGTGAATAAGCATATTGTCGAATTAGGTAAGCTGGAGGCTCGCCCTGAAGTCGGCTCCATAAATTTGAAAATTAGCCATTACTGGGCGCGGCTTTGGGCTGATGCTTTTCTGCTCCGCACGCCTCATTATTTCGCCGAGTCGACTTACGAGGGCCGCAACGTCACGCCGCTGCGGGGCGAGTGGGATTTGAAGTACAGCTTGCTGCAAGTTTTCCCTTCCAGCGGAGCTGACTACCGCGAGCTTGGACGGAATTTTCAGCTGGTGCGACCACTCGCTATTTCGGCGCTGCGGGCTGAATTTGGGTTGGGTTGGTACGCCTTCGAGCATTTTGTTACTGATCAGTGGCGTTGGACGAGAGGCACGGGACAGATTATATTGACTAACACTCAAGCGGTTCCCGTGAGGGCACGAATGCGTTTGATGGTTCAAGGTTTACATGGCGAAGACGCGCTTGAGGTTAGCTGCAATGCGCAACTTTTGCAGGCAGCGGGGATCAGCTCCGAAGCGAGTTGGATGGAGCCCGTTGATTTAACGCTGCCGCCGGGGGCTTCGATCCTCACGCTCAGCCCGGCAAAAAATAATCGCCAGCAGGCTGGGGCCGATCCGCGCAAACTTGGCATCGGGCTCCATCGTTTGGAGCTTCATTTATTGCCTCAACCTTGAACGTGGCGCGACTTCCGACGCAACCCGACGAATATCACAAGATGGCCGCGGTCGAGGATGCCATGTGGTATTATCGGGCTTTGCATCGGCACGTGGCGCGTAGTTTGACTCGTGTGCTGGGGGCTTCGGCTGCGCCGGTCCTAGACGCGGGTTGTGGCACCGGTGGTCTTGCTGCGCTCCCAGCCGGCGCAGCCCTGAGCAACCGACCCTTAGGCCAGTCGCACCGGGCGCGTGCTACGGGTAGTCACCAGCCACACCGCGCCTCCCAATAAACTCCAACCCACCGACACGGTCCAGAACGCCGCCGCCAGCAGGGCCACACGGTCTGACTGGCCGATTCCCACTCCTAGCAACGCGAGCAGTGCAACCAAGGAGCCCTCGCGGACGCCGTGGCCGCCGATGCTGATGGGCAAGGCCGCGGCAACGTAGGCGGCGGCTCCAGCGACCGTCAGATCCAAAAGGCCGGCGGCAAGGCCTGCGCTGCGCGCCAGCAGCCACAGCGAAATGAAGTCCACCAGCCACACCCCGATGCTGAGCGCCGTGGCCGTCACGAGAGTAGCATGATGCCGACCAAGGGCGCCGGCCGCTTCACGCAGGGAGGCGGCGCGCTCGGAGCCCAATAGGCGGACAGACAACGGCTCCCACCAAAGGCTGCGGATGGCACTCCAGCCGGCCGCCAAGAGCAGGCTGAAGGTGGCAAGACTAGCGACAAATAGGATCTGCAGTTCCGCGCCACCAGGCGCGACGGCGATGTGCAGACCCAGTGCCATCGCGGCTAGGGCAAACAACGTCCCCAGCCCAAGGGCGCGGTCGGCGATCAGGCTGGCGGCGGCCGCGGTTTTGCGGTCCGGGTGTATGTGCCAGAGATGGCCAAAGCGCAGGGCGTCGCCGCCTACCCCGCCCGGCAAAAAGGAATTGCAAAACTGGCCGATCCAAAAAACTCGGTGCACCCAACCGATTGGCAGCATCAGGCCTTGCGCGCGCAGCAACAACTGCCAGCGCCATGCTTGCAGCGGGTAGGCGAGACCGGCCAAAAGCGCGGCGGGCAACGCCAGGGACAAGTCCAGGCCGTGCCAGCCACCAAAGCGCGCCCAGTCCACCCTGCCGGCCAGCCAGCCAAGCACGGCCAGTGAAACCGTGTAACGCAGCACGGTGCCGGCGGGGGTCGGCAGGAAGGAAAGAAAACGCACAGTGTTTTTATGCCAGCCAGGCGCGGCGGAGGCAAGTTTTGCATCGCCAGTCCTGAATCGTCTGGAAAACTTATAAATCATGCAGCTGGACGAATACCGCAAGCTCGCCGAGGTCGAGGACCGGATGTGGTATTTCCACGCGCTCAACCGGCGGTGTCTCCACTGGTTGGAGCGGCTACGGCCGCAGGGTCTGGCGCAACTGCTCGACGCCGGGTGTGGCACGGGCGGATTGATCAAGACCTTGCAGGCTGCCAATCCTGCCTGGCAGATGACCGGGCTGGATTTCATGCCACTGGCCTGTGCCCTGGCCCGGGAACGCACCGGGGCGGAGATTGTGCAGGGTTCGATCGCCGCGCTGCCCTTTCCAGATGAAAGTTTTGATGCGGTTGTGTCGGCCGATGTTGTTTGCCAGGTTACGGATGGGGCTATGGCCCTGCGGGAGTTCTTCCGAGTCGTGCGCCCGGGCGGCATCGTGCTGGTCAACGTGCCGGCCTTCCGCTGGCTGTGGTCCTATCATGACGACACGTGCGAGACCCAGCACCGCTATACGCGGCCGGAACTGACGGCTTTATTTCAGACGGCAGGCTTTATGGTGGAGTTCGCTAGCTATGAGAACATGCTGCCGTTGCCGCTGATCGCAGCGCGGCGGAAGCTTTTCCAGCCAGCAGATCCCACCAGCGATGTGAAGCTGTATCCGGCTCCGATTGAAGCCGGGTTTGCCGGGCTGGCGGCGCTGGAGTTTGCCTGGCAACGCCTCGGGTGGGCCTCTCCGGTGGGCAGCTCAGTCTTTGTGGCCGGGCGCAAGCCCTTTGCCGCTTCAGCCTCAATTCGATGCTGACTGTCTCGCAAAAATCCCTAACACTCCACCATCGTCTAACTATGACTCCGGCCCTAAGCTTTGTCATCCCGCTGTATTACAGCGCCGAAACGCTCACCGCCCTGGCGAAGGAGATCGAGGGGCTGACCATCGAGGGTGGGCACGAATTGATTCTCGTGAACGATGGCAGTCGCGATGCGACGGCGGGGATTTGTCGTGAGTTACTGCGCGATGCCCGCATTCCGATTATTTTTATTAACCACGCGCGCAATTTCGGCGAACACAACGCTGTGCTGACGGGTTATCGCCATGCCCGGGGCGCTTACGTGGTTAATTTAGATGATGATGGTCAGAATCCCCCGGCTGAAGCGGTGCGCCTTTGGCAGCAGGCGAAGCGGGAGGGGCTGGATGTCGTCTATGGACATTACGCGCACAAGGCGCATTCCGCGTGGCGAAATTTAGGCAGTTGGCTGACCAATCGCATGACCGATTGGGTCCTCGATAAACCGCGAGGTTTTTATTTATCGAGCTTTCGTTGTGTGAGTGCATTCGTGGCGAAGGAAGTCACGGCTCATGATGGACCTTACCCGTATATCGATGGCCTGATTTTACAGGTGACCCAAAATGTGGGTTCGCTGGCGGTGCAGCATGCTGACCGCGTGGCGGGAGAAAGTGGCTACACCCTCCGTCGATTGGTACGGCTTTGGTCCAGCACGCTTGTCAATTTTTCCGTGATGCCGCTGCGGTTGGCTACCTTGCTGGGGTCGCTGATGGCTGCGGGTGGATTGATCGGATCGGGCTTAGTTTTTTACTGGTGGCAAACCGGGCAGGGGCCCGATTACGGCTGGGGGTCTTTGATGGGGGCACTGTTAGTCTTTTCTGGGACCCAGTTGATGATGCTCGGGCTGATCGGAGAATATTTAGGCCGAATGTTTCTGACGATTAATCGGCGCCCGCAATCGGTCGTGCGCTCGGTGGAACGGGGAGGCTAAGCTGGTTGAGCGGCTGGCGCTTACTCGTGAGAGCAATTAGCTCGACCGCTGATCTCTCTTAATCATTAAGCGACGGAAGGTTTTTCGGGCCCATCCCCCAAGGGCGCGTTTGTTGCATGGTTTGATGCGCGGCCTCGATATGATCACGTGACCATTTCTGCGGTAGTTCGCGGCTCGACTCCTCATCGTTTTGGAAAAAGATAAATCCTCATATGAGCGTCGCATCAAAACTCACTCGCCAGCACCAAGAGGAGATGAAGGATTTTTATGATGCCGCAGCGGTTGCGCCAAATTCAGCGGCGAGCTATTATCGGCAGCTCTTAGCTCATTACTATAATCTCCTCATCCCAGTTGGGGCCTCGGTGCTCGAGATTGGGTGTGGCTCGGGAGAGTTGCTTGCTCGGCTGCAGGCGGGGCGGAAAGTGGGGATTGATCTTTCAGCGACCCAGTTAGCGGCGGCGCAGCATCGTTTGCCGCAAGCCGAATTTTTTCAGCAAGCCGGTGAAGATCTCGTGCTCACCGAGAAATTTGATTACATTATTATTTCTGACACCCTCAATATAGCGGCGGATGTGCAGCAATTATTAGAACGCCTCCATACGGTTGCTCATGCAGATACTCGGGTAATCATTAATTATTATTCTTCGCTGTGGCGACCCTTGCTCTCGCTGGGTCAGTGGCTGGGCATTCGTTCGGCTCAGCCCAAGCCGAGCTGGCTGAGTACCGGTGATGTCCAGAATCTCCTGCAACTAGCCGACTGGAGCCCACTTTTTTTCCAACCACGACTGTTGCTGCCCATCCGCTGCTTGGGCTTGGAGTCTATGGCCAATCGTTGGTTGGCGCCAGTGCTGAGCTGCTTTTGTTTGACTGTGTTTTGTGTCGCCCGCGCTTCGCGTCCTGCGCCGGTCGTCGCCCAAACGGTTTCGGTGATCATTCCGGCCCGTAATGAATCGGGTAACATTGAGGCTGCGGTTCAGCGCACGCCCGATATGGGGGCTGGCACGGAGCTCATTTTTGTCGAAGGCCACTCCCGGGATGATACCTGGGCGGAAATTCAGCGGGTGGCGGCAGCTTATCCTCAGCGAAAGATTAAATATTTACAGCAGACGGGCAAAGGTAAGGGCGATGCGGTGCGTCTGGGTTTTGCCACTGCGACCGGCGATATTCTGATGATTCTCGATGCTGATCTGACCATGCCACCGGAGGAGCTCCCTAAATTCTACGACGTCCTGGCCCATGGTCGGGCGGAATTTGCTAACGGGGTGCGGTTGGTCTATCCGATGGACGAAAAGGCGATGCAGTTTCTCAATCTTTGTGCCAATAAGACCTTTGGTATTATTTTCACTTGGCTGCTCGGCCAACCGGTGAAGGATACTTTATGCGGAACTAAGGTATGCAGTCGCGCGCACTATGAACGCATCGCCGCTAACCGAGCTTACTTCGGCGATTTTGATCCCTTCGGTGATTTTGATCTCCTTTTTGGAGCGGCAAAATTAAATTTAAAAATTGCGGACGTGCCCATTCGGTATCGGGAGCGCGCCTATGGCACGACCAATATTCAGCGCTGGAGCCACGGTTGGCTATTGCTGCGGATGGTGCTGTTCGCGGCGCGAAAGCTGAAATTTGTCTGAACGAGTTTCGCTCTTTAGTCTTATTAGGCTTCACTAGCCCAGAGGGCAAATGCTTCCAGTCGGCGGCGATAGCTTGCCCCGATCACTGCCGGAGCAAAGCGCTCCCGAATATCGGCCGCGGCTTGTTGGCCTAAGGTTTGGACGAGGGATGGCTCATTCACCAGCCGTTGCATCCATTCAGCGGCATGTTCGACGTTTGGCTCTGCCCAGATTTGACCTTGTTGGTAAGGCCCGTGGGTTTCGGTCAATTTAACCAGAGTGCATTTTACCGGGCAGCCATTGTGCGCGTTAACGAATTCAGCTGTCGCCGACCAATCGGTAGAAATCACAGGTTTACCGAGATACATGCATTCGGCCACGGATAAACCAAAACCTTCGGCACGGTGGAGTGAAACGAAAGCATCGCAGGCGGCTTGCAGTAGATGGACGTCTGCACTGGGAAGTGCTTCGGTAATGATTTGCGCATGCTGTAAGCCCGTGAGGGCAGCCTGGAGTCGAGCATACGCTTCGGTGTTGCGTTCAGGGTTTTGGGTTTTGATGACCAGGCCCACGCCGCGTTCGTCAGGGAAAGCGCGGCGGTAAGCGGCGACCACCGCGAGCGGATTTTTTCTCTCCTGGTAAGAGTTGAGATCATACGCGAAGAGAAACAGGAAACGATCCGTGGGTAATTTGAAGCGTTCGCGGCCATTGGCAGCTGGGGCCGGGAAGGAAATGGCGTGGGGCATGACATGCACGGAGCGAGAAACCTTGGCGGCAATCGCATCACGCACGAAGGCAGAAGGACACCAGATCTCGTGGAAATGAGCCGCTTGCTTTACCCAATGATCAGGAAATTCCGGTAATTCCCAGGCCCAGTAAGCAATATTGTATTTATCTTTGCGAAAGTTCGCGCCGTGGTGGTGGTCGATTTCTTCGGAGGCGGGCGGATCGACATGGAAAATATTAACGGGGTGAGGATTCGCATTTTGCAGGCGCGCGGCAAAGGTATCAACCGACGGCGGGTTGAGGCAGTTGAGGCGAAGATCAATCAGCGCGGCGGGTAAGGC
>SXGQ01749689.1_pt1 | contig 14172 bp, 33 predicted proteins | sample 3178371 | NCBI WGS metagenome assembly SXGQ01 (sample SAMN11356859, study PRJNA531348) | freshwater metagenome | isolation source: freshwater sample F1-20 | place: China: Fuxian Lake, Yuxi | collected 2017-12-25
ACGCCTACGCGGAGATCGCGGCCGACCCGTCGTTGATCGGCTACATCCGCGTGAGCACCGAGGAGCAAAACGACGAAATGCAGCGCCATGCGCTACGGCGGGCGGGCGTAGCTGCTACGGCGATCTATGCTGATCTCGGCGTGAGTGGCGCGGCCAAGGTGAAGCCGGGTCGCGTTGAGGCGTTGCAGTGCTTACGCACGGGCATGACGCTCGTCGTCTGGAAGCTCGACCGTGTGTCGCGCGACCTGCTCGACCTGCGCACGCTACTCAAAGACCTCGAAGCGCAAGGCATTGGCTTTCGCTCGCTGAATGAGGCGATCGACACCACGACGCCGATGGGCAAGGTCATGCTCGCGGTGCTCGGGGCGTTCGCGCAATTCGAGCGGGATACGGCAGTACAGCGCACAGTCGCCGGTATCGAGCGGGCGCAGTCGCGGGGTGTGCGGTTCGGGCAACCGACGAAGATCACGCCGCAGGTTGTGGAGAAGGTGGAACGTTGGCTCGCACGTGGCGATGGCGTGCCACAGATCGCAGAGCGGCTGCACCTCGCGGAGAGTACCATTCGGAAGCATTGGAGCGGCGACCGCCTAGCGAACGCGCGAGCCGGGATCAAATCGAAATAGGAGCGGATTGCATGGCCTGGAAGATCAGCAAGGCCGCAGTGACCGAGGCTCGCCAGCGTGGATGGGAAACCCGCCGCGCGAAGTACGGGCAGTCGGGACATGACAGCACCTACTCGCGCTCGACAGTTGATCTCAGCACAGCGGTTCGTGATCGCATTCGCCTCGCTCGCCTCGCGGCTGTGCTTCATGGCGACGGCATGCTGACCGAGGCGCAGATTGCTCGTGTGATCGACGTTGATCTGGTCCGCGTGCGAGGCATCATCGACGAAGGGCATGCAAGCCTGACCTACCGCCCGCTGCAAGGCGGATGGGGAACGAATGTGATGCGTCGGATCAACAAGTCGGCAACGGCCGATGTGGATTGAGGGAGCAGATCATGAGCGCGTGCGCATTCTGCGGCCGAGACCCATACGAGTACGTTGACGTTGGCGTCGGGAGTGTGCCGGTCGCGGTCACGTGCTGCGAACTCGGATGTGCTGTCTACGATCACCGCAACGACGACGATGCAGAGATATCAGTCACGTCAAAAGAGCTTCGCGAAATGGCCGCCAAAGTCGCACAGCTTCAGTGGCAGATTGAGCGGCGAGACAGAACGATAGGCAAGCTGTGGAAGCGGCGAGCCGTTACACAATAGGAGGCTGCCATGTGCGACTGCGGAAACGGCCCATCAACGTATCGCGAGACGAAGCCAACTGCCCGCCGCGAGCACACATGCTGCGAATGCCGTGGCGTGATCCAGCCGGGGGAGACGTATCGATCACTGTGGGGTGTGTGGGACGGCGAGGCCAAGACGTTCAAGACGTGCTTCGACTGCCTCGAACTGCAGGACTGGACCGAGGGCGATGCGGATTGCTTCTGTCCGACACTTGGCAACCTGCACACGGATGTTCTCGACTTCATGGACGAGAGTGGAGACGCGGAATTGATTGCAGAGAGCAAGCGCCGTGTTGCTGAGATTAGATCGAAGCGCCGTCGTTTGGCGGCAGCATAAAGGGAGCGCTACTTCTCCCCCGTGCGCTCTAGGATGGAACGGGCGTCCTTGATATGCGTGGCCAAGCAACCGATATAATCGCAAACGCCGGGACAGTGTTTCTGCGTCTCGTCAGACCACTTGCATACGCTATCGTTTGCAAAATCATGCAGATCTTCATAGGCAGTCGCCGCGTACTTTAGCGCCTTCCTCATCTCCGCATAGCCGCATGCGAGAATGGCGGCGTCGGCGGCCGAGTAGTAGCGCGGCGCCGTGTTCGGCATAGCGTCGAGCATTTCAAGTCCCATCTCGGATTCACAGATCGCCCTTGCTACTCTCTCCCTCATGTCGGTCATGGCTGGATCTTTCGAGCGGCTAGCATGGCGTCGGCGTACATATAGGAAAACCCCGCCGCTTGAGATCCGCCACTAACGTCGTCATGGGGAATCGTGTCGGCAAATCCGCCGGCCAGCATTCCGGACAGAGCTTGAGCAGCAAAGTAATCTCGAATGCTCATGCCGTGATTGTCGTCCTCATAATGCTCGCCATGAGCGGTAATGATTTTGTGCGGCGGTCCCTTTGTCGGAAACGCCGGCCCGCCGTCTTCTGTCGCGCTCATCGGAAACCCCGCTTCTGTTTGAATCGCTTCGGGACGAACGATTTCGCAGCCATCCGCTTGCCCTTCGCTGCTAGCCCATGATCGTCAGCCGTCTTCGGCTTGTGACACCAAGGGCAGAGCAGTTGCAGATTGTCGTCTTCGTCGCTGCCGCCGTTTTCCAGGGCAATGCGGTGGTCGATGTCCCAGTCATCACCAGACTTGAGCTTGCGGCCACAACAGGCGCACTTGCCGCCAGCAGCCTCGAATATGCGCAGCGCTCGCAGCGGCGTCATGCTGCGGCGGGTGGCGTGGATGAATGATGATCCGGTCATTGATCGCCCCTCGATTGTGATTTGCTGCGGATGGCTTGGCGACCCATTGCTTCGCGTTCTAGAGCAAATGACCTGTTGCGTTCTTGATCGAATTGCGATGCGCTCCAGTCGCATACATATCCGCGCCATCCAAATGACTCACCTCCGCGCAAGTGTTTGCGAACGTAAACCTCCTCAGCGGGATCGGAGCGCGATTGCCGCCAATGATCAGTTACCCACGATTTGAGCGCTTCGCGCCTACCGTTTTCCCCTTTTTCGCGCTCTAGCAAAAGGGCACGGATGCCAGAAGCATCCGTCGCGAAACGAAAGCTAGGCCCATCACCACGGCCGATTGAAACGCTCCATTCGTATCGATGACGCAAAGCGGCAGAGCAGAGCATGTGCCCCTTTCCGTTGGCGTGCCCATCTTCATTCGGCATGTTGCGAACGCTGTCGTGATGCCTGGTGACAGTCTTATGATCGGCATCAACCCATTTCTTCCCAGCCCATGCAAGAATTTCAATAGCGGCGTGAAGTTTTCCGTTGGTAGCTATCGTTACGGTCTCGCATCGGATCATCTTCGGCGCAACCATGCGGACAAGACCGCGCACGTCTTTACCGGTAACGGTGCGTGCATGAACAAAATTCCAATTGCCATCCTCGGTCTGCATCGCAAGACCAACGGATATCGGCCAAATTACGTCTGGTGTTGTTTCAGTGAGTCCGAAAACAAACCCCTCATCTTCAGACATCAACAAGTGAGACACATCCAAATGCCGCATGCGATTTAGCCGTGGAGTGTTTTTATCAATGATTACTCCACCGATGTGGCCGCGATCCATGTCGACGACAGCGAGAACATCGTCGACGACTTTTGCGATACGTTCCGCGCTCATGTTGCCTGCCTCCCCATGTGCCGCTCTCTGCGTGCGTTCGCGGTGGCCATCATCCATTCGGAATGCTCGAACTCCAGCGCCTTCAGCATGTGCCGCAAATAGTCGGCATCGACCTCGGCCTGTACCATCTGCTCTAGGTACGTTCCCCACGCCTGAGTGCTCATGGCCTCGACCTCCGCTCGGTTGTGCGGGATCTCAGGCATGCCGGTGCGGATTTTCTTGATGATCGACGCAAGCTCGCGTTTTTTGTTCTCGTCGTACATCTTTGCGGCCTTGTTCATTTCGCGAAACTCGGCCGCCAAGAGCCGATACCGCTCAGAAATCGGCCGCTCGCGTTCCGGCATTTCCGTGACGCCTCTCGCTCTCTCGCTGATGCTCATTGCTCATCTCCAGTAAGATCATCAGGACATCGTGCGGGGTGAGTGTTCCGCCGTGCTTCCCCAGCCGTCTCGATATCTCGTCGCAGGTCTTGCCGCAAAGCGCCCAATACCGAATGAACGAGTAATCAAAGACGGTGACGGGCATGGATCACCTTCTGATCGCTATCGTGTTCCCGCCGCTCTGAATTTGCGCACCCGGAACAACAACACCGAGGCGCATGTCCTTTGTCAGCGACGTTCGATCAACAACGGGATCTGGCTGGCGCATGTACTTCGCCGGGATCTGCGCCGCGTCGATGATCTCGACACGATCAGGCGCCGAACGCAGATAGACCGTTGCCTCGGCAATTTCGATCTTCTTTGCCTCACACGTTTCCATGGCTACCCGGATAGATGCGCGCAGCGCTTCAATGCTGTCTGCAAAGTATGCCTTGCGCTGCTGCATGGTCTTGATACGCTGCGCCAGAGCTTCCGAATGAGCTTCCAGATTGTCGATGCGATCCAAGGCCGACGCGATTGCTTCGAGCAGCGTAGTCTCGGTGTCGATGACGATTTGCGTCGTCTCGTCGTCGGACACTTCTGCGATCTGTTGCAGAATGGCGCGAGCCAAAATGGCTTGGCTCGCGATGTCGTGTTTGAGTTGAGAAGTGTTCATCAGAAGGGCACCTCGTCATTGAGCACGGCGGCCATCGGCGCGCCCTTCGCCGTTCCGTTGGTAGGCGTGTGCGCTGCCGGAAGCGGGGCGGCGACTTGCTGCGATCTGGTATCGACCAGACGGACGCGGACGGCATCGACGATCTTGCCTTGGAACTCCACGCGGGCGGGCATGAGGGTGATCTGCTTGCCCTGCCAGTCGTCGGTTTCCCAGCCGTACATTTCCGCGATGATGTTGCTGTTCGTCTTGTTCAGGACGAGCCCGCGATCCTTGCCGAGAAAGTACAGAATGGGCTTCTGATCGCCGCCAATGTCTTCCATGACGACGCGATCCATCATCACCGTGACGGTGCGGCCTTGAAGGTCTGATGCCTTGATGTAGGCGGACGGGAATGCGTTACCGATGTGCATACGAAGTCTCCTGTTGTGTTGGAACGCTCATGATCTTCCCCCTGCAAATACCCGCCACAGCCGAGACGGCTTAGGCGCAATCAAGTCTTGTGCTTCTGCAAACATCGCAGGAAGCGCGTCATCTGTGATCGATTTCGGCTCGTCTCTCGGGATCACACCAGCTTCGTAGTCCAACGGCTTCAACGCAGTGCCGATCCAACTGCACATATCGGCGACGGTACTGAAATACGCTTGCGGATGGCCGTCGAATGCAATCACCCATCCGTGACCTGTCGGGGCTCGCATGACCGTCATGATGTCCACCGGGGGAACTGCTAGATCGTTTTCCATCACTGCCGCTCCCACTTCTCGACGATCCACACCGCAACCAGACAACCAGCCAGATACGCGACAAACATCAGCGCTATCATCATGTCGGTTTCATCCATTTTTACTCACAACACTGCCGGCATTCACATATCCACGGATGGCCTCGATCAGCCGGTGGCGGCGTTATCGGATGAAGCTCGACCACGGCAATGATCAGGGACGCTAATGCCAGCGAGCGAAGCAATATGGATGAGATCATTGAGCCGCGCCTTTACTGATCGAAGTTCGTACCGCATTTCGGTATTACGTCGGCGCTGTTCTCGAATGCGCACGCGGTATTCGACTAATTGGCCACGGAGTGCTGCTGTTGCCGCCGCTGGCTTACTGTACGTCCTCGCCATATCTACTCTCCCGCTACTGATTGAAATTGTGGACCGGGCTTAACGCCCCGCAACGAAACGCGACTAATCGCGCGCCCGGTCCTCCCCCGCCCCTGTTGGAAGGGGCAAGGTGACTAAACTTTTGGCTTGAACAGCGGCGGCACCGATCGCGACGGGTACACGTCGCCGCCGTCGTACAGGTAAAAATACCCGTCCGCCCATTTGCCGACGTAGGCGCAATCGAACATCCCGGTGGAACCGTTTTGAATCACCGTGACCTTCGTCCCGTCCTTCGGCATATAAAGGCCGTCGCGCCATCCAAGCTCGCGAAGCCGCTGGTGTGCGGCGAACATTGCGTCGATGGCGTCCTGCTCGGTCGGCATGTCTGCCGCGCGAAGACGCCGGTCTGTCTCCGCCACAAACAGTATCCGCTCGACATCCTCGCTCATGCGTCACCGGGAAGCTTGATCCGCTGCGGCTTGAAGATTGATCGAATGGACCACATGGCCGCCGTCTGCATGTTCGTCACGCCGAGCGCAACGCACCGCTTGTCTGTGTCGGGATGAGCAGACAGCTTGTCGAGCCACCGCAGATACCGCTCTTCCAGTTCCTTCCCTTCGTTGGCGAGATCGACGTTCGTTTGTGATTGCGGCGTGTAGCCGGCAACAGGCATAGGCTGGTGGTCGGTCATGGCAGGTTCCTTTGAGTTGCAGTCAAAGACTCATTGCTGGCTTGTATTCGTCGCCGGAATACTCAGGCCGCTCGCGTGGCGGATTGCGAACGTCGCTCGGGATCTTGCATAGCTCCATAATGTGCGAGCGGTCGCCGGCAAGAGCCTCATTGGCGGCATTCCAGATCGGGCCTGAAAACGTCCACACCATGCCGTCGCCATGCCGAGGCTTGAACCCGACTTTGAACAGGTCGCCGCGCTCATCCAACGACAGCACGCAATCAACATCGGGGCAGTAGGTGATGATCTGGCCGCCGACGATAACGGGAAGCTCAAGGCTCCAGTCGCATTGGTAGCTCATCCCAGCACCGCCTTGGCCTTGGCGCAGCGCTCGGCAACGGAGCGGCTTTGCGTGGTGTCTTCAAGGATCGTCAGCAGGGCGAGAACGTCGGCCTTGGCCGCGGCGCGGTCGATCTCGGCTGCGCGGGTCATGGCATGGGCGCACCTTAGAAATGCGCGGGTGGCAGGTTCCGTGAATTGCATCTTGGTATCTCCCTCTGTTGAGCATCACCGCCGCGCCAATTGCAGAGCGGCGGCATTTGATGGATGGCGATCAGCCGTAGCCGTCGCCGTAGCCGTAGCCGTAGCCGTAGCCGTCGCCGTAGCCGAAGCCGTAGCCGTCGCCGGAGCCGTAGCCGTAGCCGTAGCCGTCGCCGGAGCCGTAGCCGTAGCCGTAGCCGTCGCCGTAGCCGTAGCCGTCGCCGTCGCCGTCGCCGTCGCCGTAGCCGTAGCCGTAGCCGTCGCCGGAGCCGTAGCCGTCGCCGGAGCCGTAGCCGTTATCCGCGGTAGACATTGGCCGCCTCCCAAGCCTCAACGGATGCCGGCGTGCATTCAGCTACTGCCGTGATCTTGCGAAGCTCGATCTGATCGACACGGGCACCGATGCGAGAACCTTTTAGGGGGCCTTCGCTGGCGAGACCGCCGAACCCTCCGTTGCTGTTCGGCCAGTAGATGCAGTTGCGCGCCGCAGTCAGCGTGATGGTGTCGCCCTTCGTGTCTTCGGCGTACCCGAAAAAGACACCTCGATATTCCGTCGTCACCAGAACCGGGCGACCTTTGCGCTCAATCGTCATGGGTGGAATTCCCTCTCTGTGTTTCAGCATCACCGCCGCGCCTAGAGCTTTACCCGGCAGGCGAGCCGTCCACTTTAAGCGGCCCCTCCAGTGGCCGTCTGCGGCGGTGATGAGCTAAACCTAGTTGGGATCACCCTACACGTCAACAAGAAAAGTAGCACCAACCCAACAATTGTGGATAACTCAATCTTTTCAACAGCCGACCTACTACAGCTTGACTTGTAGGGCGACGGCAACTAGGGTGGCTGCATGAAATTGAGAGATCAAATCGCAGCAGAAATCGAAGCGTTCCTGGACAAGCACGGGATGCCAGCGGCGACGTTCGGGCGTAACGCCTTGAACGATCCGACGTTTGTGTTTGAGGTTCGGGACGGTCGAGACATCAAGTCTCGCACGATAGACACCCTGCGAGAGTACATGGCCGACTACCGCCCCAAGCGGCAGAATCAAGCGGGAAACGGCCATCGCGCCGCCGCGTGAAGTAATCCGGCCCCGGCCGGTGTCAGTCAGCGTTCCCGTACCCGTTGCGTCTGAGTAGCTGCCCGTCGTCATCGGCGCGCGCATGCCTTGGCGTGTTCGCTCCGCTGGTGAAAGCCAGCACTCCCAGACTGAGCCGAGCTGCTGGTGCCTGTTCCGAATGGGCATCAGCAGCCGGGAGGGAGAAACGAAAGAAGCCTCATCACTGTGAATGATGGGGCTCCCTGGTTGAGTTGCGGTCGTAGCCGTAGCTCGAACCTTAGACGCGCAGCCCGTAGGAGGGCCTACCTACTATGACGCCTACCTTATCCAAATCGTGCCCGCAGGGCAACACGCAAGAGCCAATGCGGCTCGTTATCCACGGACCACGCTGGAAAAACACCATGCCGTACGACGCCCACGCAATGACCGTCGTCGTCCCCAGCCTCACCAAGCACGGCTGGAAGTTCGAGGCCAACGAGACGCTGAGGCGCTTCGATCTGTTCGCACCCACGATCGAGGAGTGCGCGCCATGATCTGGAACGACGACAATGTTGATCGGCTGAAATCGCTTGCACAGCAGACTCAGCCGCCCCTTTCCGCCTCCGACATTGCCAGGATGATGGGCGGCATTTCTCGCAACGCGGTGATCGGCAAGCTGATGCGTCTCGGCGTCCCGCTGATGATGCGCCAAGCTGACGGAGCCAAACGCCGGAACTACGAACGCCGAGCACGCGCGCCAAAGCCCGTAAAACGCCCTCGCATGAGTTCGATTACGAGGGTGCATTATCATCACGACGCGACCCAGCTTCCGGCGTCGATTCCTGCTTCATCGGTCGATGCTCTTCCCCGCGTTGCCTTCGCAGACCTCGAGCCCTGGCACTGCCGATTTCCTGTTGGTGATTCGCAAGTCCATGACTTTGGATTCTGCGGGCTTAATCGAGCCGTCGGCACGTCCTACTGCCCCGGTCATTTGCAGCGCTGCACGGGCCATCCAGAGCCCAGGAATCGACAATCCGTTCCCCAGGTACAGCAGACCAAAGAACTAGCCGAAGCCTGAAAAGAAAAGCGGCGGGTAATGGACCTGCAAGTCCCCCGCCGCAAAAACATCAAAGCGAGGTACTTATGCCGAAAAATCAAGGCGAAATCAAGAAAAAATCGCAACTCGACATCGATATTGCACTGGCGCAATCTGTTCACGCGCAATCGTTCGTCGATCCCGAGCACACAGAGTTCGTCCGTGACGACCTCCACGCCATCGCTCAGACGCTGCTCGACGAGTTCTATCCAGAGCTGACCCATCTCCGTATCGACATCGACGCCAGCCGCGAGTGGCTCGCCTACGCACAGCCGGAGGGCGTGGCATGACCACACGTCTCCGCTGGTGGAAGAAGCACGTTTCAGACTGGCGCGCGGGAACGCGGGGCATGTCGCTTGAACTCAAGGGCTTCTATGGCGAGTGCCTGGACGCTCAATGGGATCTTCAGCACCAGCTACCGCTCGACGAAAAGAAGCTGGCAATCATGCTCGATTGCAACCCGCGCTCGATCCGTAAGCTGATGCCCAGACTGATCGCTCTTGGCAAGATGATCAAGACCGCAACCGGCTACTACAACCCGCGCATGACCCGCGAGATTTTGAAGGTCGAGACGATCCCGGTTGGTGGAGAATTCGATACGGTTTCCGAGAATTTCGACGCGAATTCGACGCGAATTCAGATCGAATTCGATGCGAAAGTTCCAAAAAACCCTGAAAATACTACGCGCGTCTTTAAGATACCAGAAGCTAGATACGAGAAGAAGATACAGACAGACGGCGCGAGCGCGCGCGAAGACCGGCCGGCCGACGACTTCGTAGAATGCAAAGCCGCCTTCAACGGATCGACTGCCGCGATGCTGGCCGAAGTCGCCAAAGCGATGAACCTCCAGCCGAACGAACCCCAGGCCGCGCAGTGGCTCGCCAACCTGCTTCGCTTCAACGGGCAGGATGCCGTGGCCCAATCGTTCCAGATGTTGCTCACGGCGAAGGCCGAGAAACGTCCCATCGCTCGCGTCCTGCCGTGGTGGTCTAAGACCGCAGCAACGCTGAAATCGAAGCCGAAGAAGCCGGTATCCCAAGCCAAGGTCATCCAGATCCATCGCGAACCGACAGAGGCCGAGTGGGAGATGATGCGAGAGGAATCCCGCCGCCCCATCCGCGAAGCCGAAGCCCGCAGGAGAGCCGCTGCATGCGCTCAGTCACCGATATCTGCCACGCCCACCGATTGGCCATCAGAAGCCACGGAAACGGACGCCAGTACACGATTTGCCCTGAATGCTTCGACCAACGATCTACCGCCGGAAAACGCCGCAAGTGCCTGTCGGTTCTGATCGATGGCGAAGGTGTTCGGTGGCGCTGCCATCACTGCGGATGGCACGGCGGAGAGTGGTTCAAGGAGCTTTCAGATGATCACAGACCTTCACGTCCAATGGCTCGAAAGCCGGGGCATCAGCGTCGAGACGGCGACCAAGTACGGCATTCACAGCATGGGGTCGAGCCTCGCGTTTCCGTACCTCATCGACGGACAGACCCACAACACCAAGGTACGCAAGCCCGGCAAGTCGTTCACGTTCACGCAGTCCGGCAAGTCGTTGGAGTTCTGGAACAGCGACGCATTGTCGAGCAGCGACCCAACCGAACCGTTGGTCATCACCGAAGGTGAGATGGACGCGCTGGCGTGCCTGGAGGCTGGGTTCGGATGCGCCGTATCTGTGCCCAACGGCGCAGCCCCGGAAGCCGGCACCGGCAACGTCAATCCGTTCGATGACACGCGCTGCGCTTATCTTTGGCGCAATGGAAAGCTGAAGGCGGAAATAGCGTCGCGTGGTCGCGTGGTCCTCGCCGTCGATGCCGACGATCCAGGCCGCGTCCTGCAAAACGAACTCGTGATCCGCATCGGCCGCAAGCGCTGCTTCTACGTGACCTACCCGGAAGGCTGCAAAGACGCCAATGACGTGCTGCTGAAGCACGGGCGCGAAGCGCTTTGGCAGATGATCAAGTCGGCGCGGCCCTATGTCGATGATGTGGTGCCGTTCTACGAGGCGCCGCCAGAACCGGAGATGCACTACTACGGTCTCGGTCTGACTGCGCTCGACAATCATTTGCGCTTGCGCCGGCCAGAGGTCTGCGTCGTCACGGGAACGCCCAACGCAGGCAAGTCTCAGTTCGTCCGGTGGATGTGCTGCCAGCTCGGCGCGCTCCACGATCTTCGCTCGGCGTTCATCTCGTTTGAGGAAAACCGAGAGCAGATGAACCGCGCATTCCAGCGCTACTGCAAAGTCGAACTGGCGCGCGGAACCGATGCGATAGCGTGGGTGAACCAGCACATTCACATCATGCTCCAGTCCGACGATGAAGACATGGGCGTGGATTGGATCGAGGAACGGGCGTGGATCGCTGTTCGTCGGTTCGGGTGCCACGTCATCGTGGTCGATCCGTGGGGCGACATCGACGAAGACCGCCGCAACGGTGAGAGTTACACGGAGTGGACCAACCGCAATCTGCGCCGGCTGGTGAAGCTCGCGAAGCGCCTCAACATCGTGGTGATCATCGTCGCCCATCCGCGCAAGGTGCAGGATGAGAGCGAAATTACGCTCTACGATATCAGCGGATCAGCTCACTTCCGCAACAAATGCGACACCGGGATCGTGATCTCGCGTCCCGATCCGACACAATCCGTCGTCACCGTATCGATCCAGAAATCTCGTGACCAGGAGAAGATGGGCCGGCTCGGAGACGTGACGCTGATGTGGGAAGCGCACTCTGCATCCTACCGGCAGACAGGCACCTACTACAGTTCGCAACAGGCGGCAGTGTGATGAGATCCTTCGTAAAGCGTTTCGTTCTGAAGCTGTACGATTGGCGTCTGATCAACATCGGTCGCGCACGCCGCATCATCAATCAATTGGGGGTCAATGACGCATGACCTACGCCCACCACTGGCACAAGCGCGTACCTATCGACATGGCCCGAGAGTACATCGCCAAGGGCTGGAAGTTCTGGGGAACCGAGGGCGATGTTGTTGTTCTCGTCTGGCTTCACGATGAGGTGCCAGGATGACCCGCATCGAGCGCATTGGAGACTGTGAGCTTTACCTGGGGGATTGCAGGGAAATCCTGCCGACGCTCGGGAAGGTCGATGCTGTCGTAACAGATCCGCCGTATGGGATTGACTTTGATTTTGGACGTGAGCGCAAGGGACGCAAAACAGGTTTGAGTTGGGGCGCTGCAGGCGGAGATATTCAGCGGGATTGGTCGCGGATTATCGGCGATAACGTGACGTTTGATCCGGCGCCGTTTCTCGCGTTTGACGAGGTGATTTTGTGGGGCGGCAACAATTACCCAGGTCTGCCCCCTTCACGTTGCTGGCTGATATGGGACAAGCGCAGAGACACCACGCCAGATCATCACGGTGACGCTGAAATAGCTTGGACGAACCTCAACACGGTAATTCGTGTGCATCGTCAGCTATGGCGCGGGATCGTTCGCGAAGGTCAAGAAAACGTGGCTCTCTCGCCGAAGTTTCACCCGACCCAGAAGCCGCTTGCGCTGATGGAATGGTCGCTGGGATTTGTAGATGGCCACACCATTCTCGACCCATTTATGGGCTCTGGCACCACTGGCGTTGCCTGCGTGAAGCTGGGGAGGAAGTTCATCGGGATCGAGATTGAAGAAAAATACTTTGATATAGCGTGCAAAAGAATTGATGCCGCTACCCGGCAAGGTGATCTTTTTGTAAAATCCGAGGCACCGATAAAACACGTTCAAGGGGTGCTGATATGATGAAACTAGACAGCAACGCCACTGTCGAATTGATACTGAAACGCGCGCGCTATGACCCGGATACGGGACACTGATGCGGACGATTGGTGCGGCGAATGGCAGACAAGAGATGAAATGCCATGACCCTCACCTCCCAGGAACTATCCGACCGCTGGCGTAGAGAGCGCGCCTATCACGACTGCATCAGGCATCAGGAGCTAGTCGCCATGGCTACCAAAGGAAATCACACAGGCATTCCCCTGGCCTCGACGGGACACAAGCCAAGGCTTCCCAACGCCCGCCTGAAGGCAAACGGCGAACTCGAGATTGACGCTCCAAAGCGAAAGCGAACGCTCAACCAGATCTACCAGGGCAAGAAAAAGCAGAAATGGAAGGCAGCAAAATGAGCGACACCATAGCCGCTTCCAAGCTCCACGCCGCTCTCGACGAGATCCTGAGCGACAAAACCGAGGGCGTTGTCCTGCTTGCAATCAGCGCTGACGAGATCAAGGTCAGGGCCTACGGCGACCATGACCAACTGAGAGACGGCATCATCGACTATCTGGAGGACGTGTTTCTCGATCCTCTGCCGGCAGTCGCATACGCCCACTGACAGCCTACCGCGTGCCGCGTCCCCGATGAGGGTACATCATGAGAAGAGGCAACGAATTCGAGACCGCATCCTGCGCCGGGAAGCTCCAATACCGCGATTACAGCGCCGCCGCGCATCGCGTGAAGAGGCAGCGCCGACGTTTTAAGGACAAGCGACACGATGAGGCGCGCGTGAGTGTGTATCGGTGCCCGTACTGCCGGGGGTTCCACGTCGGCGGAAGCTACGAAAGGTTAATCCGATCATGAGTAATCGAGCTGTCGTCTACCGCACCGCCCCGAACTTGGAGCACAAAGCCGCCCAGGAGCTTCGTGAGGCTGGCGCCCGCGCTTACGTGGCCCGCGATAGGTCCACCAAGCGCAACCCTTTCACCGGCAAAGCTCGAGCCACGGCGCCGGGGTACGTGTTCTCCGATCGTGTATGCGCCATCATGTTCGCCAAGCACGTCAAGAGCAAGGTTGGCATCGCGCTCAAGTCGGAACTGAGCAACCTTTACCTCGCTCGCCCGCGCCGGCAGAGCGAGGAAGTCGTGCCGTTTGCGCCTGGAGATAGCGCATTGCGTGGCGAAATCCCCGTGAAGGTGGTTGCGATATCCGGCCGGTTCTGCCGTATCGAGTGGGACATGCTCGGGAAACGGCAGACCCAATCCATCCACTACACCCAACTCAGGCCGGGTTGACCATGTGTCCGAATTGAGGCATATTCGCAATCAGGATGAGCGCCAAATCTCAGCGTAGCGCCCCTGGCTCCTGAAAAGTTCAGTTGAGCCGCGACATCAGAATTGCGCTCGAAGCACTAAGCCAGCCACACATCGGCTGGCCGCTTCCGTTTACGCCACTCACTCACGCGATACGCCGAACCTGAGACCCACACTACAACAGGGAAGCTGAACCCCACATGACGCTGGTTCTCGCCTTCGCCGCTGTCGGCGCTCTCGCCCTGGGCTCCGTCATTGCCTATGCCATGATCACC
>SXGQ01398263.1_pt1 | contig 14168 bp, 19 predicted proteins | sample 3178371 | NCBI WGS metagenome assembly SXGQ01 (sample SAMN11356859, study PRJNA531348) | freshwater metagenome | isolation source: freshwater sample F1-20 | place: China: Fuxian Lake, Yuxi | collected 2017-12-25
CCACAAACATTAACTAGCGGCCTTAATTACATTACGGGCGCAAGTTTTACAGCGGTAACTAGCGTTAGTTTGCCGAATAACACGTTTACTAGCACGTACCGCAATTATCGCGTGGTGTATCAACTAACAGCCGCAAGCACCACCACAACGGTAACTATGCGTTTTCGTGCGTCTGGTGCGGATAAAACGGACGCAAATTATTGGCAAGCGTCTCCCGGTTCTACTTCAACGGGTGCGGGCAATAACGCGTTTGACGCATTGGCTACGTCGTGGTCAATGGGCGGAATAGACGCAACGTTTGCCTTATGGAGTACGAGTTTCGACGTAATTTCGCCGCAAGTTGCAACCGATAACAAATTTTGTTTAGGTAATCTTTTTTATTTTGACGGGAGCGTAATTACCGCTAGGTCATTAAATTTGCGAAAATTTGAGTCACCAGCCGCAAACATTGACAGTATCTCGTTAATTAAAACCTCAGGCACATTTACGGGAATTTATCGTGTTTATGGTTATTCGGACTCGTGAGGTAAAACATGGCTAAACCACTAATCCAAATTGGCACCGAGGTACGCGAAATGACCGCCGCCGAGTTTGAGCAATGGCAAACCGACAATGAGGCCCACGCCGCAAACGTTGAGGCGGCCGCCGACGCGGCCAAGGCACGTGCCAGCGCGTTAGCCAAATTAGAGGCATTAGGGCTTACCGCAGCCGAAATTGCAGCATTGGTTGGCTAATGAAATGGGTGTTAACGGTGACGTTGCTATTAACGGCCTGCACCACAACCCGCGTGAACAACGACAAAGGCGTAACACGCTCAACGTACTGTTACCCCGTCGATAGGTGCTAGTTATGCCGTTACGTGGAGAGCGTTACACGTCAGACGAACTACACGCCCGGCTAATAGTCACCGTAGGCGTAATCCTTGCCATTGTGTTTAGCGTTATGGTTATTGGAATTGTTATGGGATTGCTGTTTATCTCACAACCCCTAGAACAGTCACCCAATGACGCAGCTTTTATTGACCTGATGTCAACAATTGTGGTGTTTATGACAGGCACATTGTCGGGCCTTGTCGCAGCAAACAACATTAAAAATAAGCAAGAGCCACCCAAACCGTAATGGGTAAGCCGTACACAGCCGCCAACGCGCCTGTTGTGACAGCTGCATTGCCGGGTACTACTCAATGGGTTAAAGAGGCTGAACGTTACAGCGGTGGCGCATTGTGGAATAACGGCACGTTTGTTAACCGTGACATACGCGGCAAGCCCGGCCAGATAAGTAACCATGCACGCGGAATAGCAATGGATTTGTCATACAGGCGCATAGAGGCAACCCGAAAAGGCGTACCAGACGGCAGGGCCAAGAGCCTGCAATTTATTAACGTTTGTGTAGCCAATTGGGAAACATTAGGCATGATGCTGATAATCGATTATTGGCCCGCCGATTTTGGCAGGTCATGGCGTTGTGACCGCGCCACCACCGACCCTAAAAAAGCTTGGCGTAAAGCATTAACAAAAACGTTTACGGGTGCGCCCGGTGGGGATTGGTGGCACGTTGAGATAACGCCAGAGCTGGCCAATGACCCTGAGCAGGTCAAACAGGCGTTCGCTAAGGTATTTGGGGTATCCACCACAACCGTTTAGTGCCCCTGTACGGTCAAAGTACCGACAGAACGGGAGAAAACCAATGGCGTATTTATTCAGCAAGCTAGCCGCAGGCGCTTTTGCCCTGTGGGGGCTATTCGTGGTGTCAGGCGCAAACGTAGGGTTTTACAACTCTGCCCCGCTACCCGCGCCCAGCCCCGCAAACACGGTCTATGAGGGCTTAGAACGGCCCGCAGAGGCTTTACAAGCCAACGTAGAGCCACCCGCAACCACCACCACGATTACCACAATTGCCAATTGTGATGACGTAGTAAACCTTGCCCAGCAGCTGGGCTGGCCCGACCATGAGCTAGGCACGCTCAGGCACATTGCCAACGCTGAAAGCGCCTGCCAACCGTGGGCACATAACGCAAAAGACCCCAACGGCGGCAGCTACGGCCTGTTGCAAATTAATGGGTTTTGGTGTTTGCCCAATAGCCGTTACCCGCTCGGCTGGCTACAGCAGCTTGGCATTGTGTCGACCTGTGATGACCTGTACAGCGCCACCGCCAACCTGCAAGCGGGGTTAGCGATACTGTCCAAAACCGGGTGGCACGCTTGGACTACATTCAATGGGTGAATACCCATACCCCGATACGGGGCTGACAGAGGAGACACGAAAACAAATCATGGCTGAAATAGACAGACAAATTGCCGCACAGCGGGCAATGATGAAACACCACAACGCGCTAATGGGTTTAATTGACGAAGCATTTGGCAAACGGCCTGCAACGTCAACCGAAACATGGCTAATCAGGCAGCTTAAAAACATGCGTGTTGACGCGCAACTATCAGGGTTGGCGCACGAGGCTGACGTATTGACGCTTGCCATTGAAGAATTGGGCGGCACGTTATGAGCGGCACACAACCAGAGCTGTTTACCCCGGTCATTGGCTTGGGTGCTTACCGCGAATTGATAGCGCCGATTGTGCAACCGCGACAATCAGACCCCGAAACGTCACACGCAGCCGTTAAAAATGTGCGTAAGCGTGCAGGGTCGCAACAATGGCAGGTTCTGCAGGCGTACGCGCAGAACGTCGATTTGACCGCAGATGAGGCGGGCGTTATCACGGGTTTGGCTAACAAAGTTGGGTGCTGTTATTGGCACAGGGTTAGCGAATTGCTAAAACAGGGCTTACTTGAAGCCACCGACCTGAAGCGGGTTGCGCGGTCAGGGGAAATGCAGCGGGTCAATCGCATAACGGACAAAGGCAGGCAAGCTCTTGGCGTTTAACCTTGACGATTACGAACCTGTAGCCGCCCGTCTAGCACGTTGGCTAAACAATGATGAGCCGGGCGTAAAACGTGTAGTGACCTATTTAGAGCATTACAACGAAAACCGCTGTGTGTTTAAGGCTGAACTATGGGTTGACGCAACGCTTGTGTCAACGGGTTGGGCTGAAGAAACACGCGGCGAGGGTCACGTTAACCGCACAAGCCATTTTGAAAATTGTGAAACGTCAGCTGTAGGCCGCGCGTTGGCCAATGCAGGGCTGGCGGGCAGCGACTACACAAAACGCCCGTCACGGGAAGAAATGGAAAAGGTCGACCGGGTGCTTGGCACAGTAGTTGACATTAACCACAGCAGCGCAACGCAAAAACAAATGAATTACCTAAAAATGTTGTTGGACAAGCATGACCCCAGCAAAGAGGCACAAGCCATGTTTATTAAAGACACGTTGGGCGAGGCAGTCAGCGTTAGCCAATTGTCAACTAGCCAAGCGTCAAAGCTCATTAAGGCGTTGCAATGAAACGTGATTGGGTGTGGCCGCTAATCCTGTTGGTTGCGTTGGCGTTTGTCGTTGAATGGCGTTTGGGTGCGTTATGACTGACCGCGACAAATTAGAGCTACTTAATGAGCTAAACGAAACGCTTAGGGCGATTGACAGGGCTAGTCGACAATTAACAGCAATGTATGAAATGAAGCTTGAAGCGTCATACATGGCCAAACCAATTGAGCGCATGCGTTGGACAATCAAACGATTGAGCAGGCATGCGTTTAGTTTGGTTTGCCAGATTGGGCCAGCGGCCTAACAATTTAAGTACGCCAATCTCATTGGTGCTTACAGGCGGCGTGACCTGTTGCGGGTGCAAATCCCCGGCGTTTAACAAACGTTAGTTAGCCCGTTAGATAGGCGTGTAAAGACCCTGCACAAAAACAAATTGGGTGGGGCTAGTGCGAACTGAGCGACAATCAGACGGTGTGGGACACCGGGGGCAGTCTGCCCTAAGATAGCCAACACACAAACACAAGCAACACAAACACCAAAACAAAACCTTTGACCCAAACCCGACAGATGACCCAGCCCAACCCGACTGATAGCAAGGCGCGTCAGCGCCGCGCTAGGACAAGCGAAGCGCGTCAGGCATTATGACCCGACCATACGCAGACCCGGAATACCAACGCAATCGCAAACAGCTACTAGCTGACAACCCACCCTGTGCATGGTGCGGCAAACCAGCCAACACCGCAGACCACATTATTGAAATCGACAGAGGCGGCACACACCAAATAGATAACCTTGTGCCAGCCTGCGGCAAATGCAACAGCACAAGAGGCAGCCTCTACCAAGCCAAAAAAATTGCACAACGCCAACACACAAGACGTGAAGCCCTACGTGACAAAGGCATACCAATTGGAAACGAAAACACAAAACCAATTTTTTTACACAAAACAAACATGACCCCGACCCCAATGTCCTCTGTATCTTTTGGGGGTGACCAGCCTCAACTAGCCGTTATTGGCCATGACCAGCCGCGATTGGAAACGCCTGTGCCAGACCATGCCGGGTCTTTTGCTAGCGAGCTGGGGGGCTGGGCAAAACGGGTGTTGGGAATAACGCTTATGCCTTGGCAGCTGCACACGTTGTCAGCTCAGCTGGCGTATGACCACAACCTTGACCTGTTGCACCGTACGGCGCTTACGTCGACTGCCCGCCAAAACGGTAAAACGGTGGCGCTCATGTCTTTGGTGGGTTTTTGGCTATGCGAAATGCCGAAAATCAGGGGAGAGAAACAGCTTGTGTTATCCACAGCCCACAGGCTTGATTTGGCGGTAATGCTGTTTGACGAATTAGCCCCAATCCTTGAAGCCCAATACAACGCCAAGCTTATGCGGGCGTACGGGCGCAACATGGCCACCATGCCTGACGGGTCACGATGGATTGTGCGGGCTGCCGGGCCATCAGGCGGTCACGGTATCAGCCCCAACCTGATTGTGGCAGACGAAATTTGGGACATTAGCAGCGAGGTAATTGACGGTGGGCTTATCCCGTCGCAACGTGCCAAACGAAACCCGCTGTTGTCTATGTGGTCGACAGCTGGTACAGAGCGCAGCCGGGCGCTATTGAAATGGCGGGAACAGGGCATGCGGGCAATAGACGAAAACAAACCCAGCCCGTTCTATTTTGCCGAATGGTCACCACCGCCAGACCTAGACCCCATGTCACCCGCAGCTTGGGGGTGGGGCAACCCCGCGTTGGGCACAACGTTGACCCCAGCAGTAATCGTCGGCGAAAGCCAAAACCCTGACCGCGCCCAATTTCTACGTGCATCAGTCAACGTGTGGGTAGCTAGTGACCAAGGTTGGCTACAGCCCGGCACATGGCCAGCGTTGGAATACCTAGAACCGCTACCCGCAGGCGGGGTATTAGCCATAGAAAACAGCGTTGACGAAAGCCGCTATTTTGGGTTGCGAGCTGTAGCACTACCTGACGGGCGAACCTGCCTAACGGTTGCGTTTGTGTGCAACACGTACGCAGAAATGTTGCAAGCCGCCAAACCATACCTACAAAACCCGCAGGTCACGTTTGCAATAACCCCGTCAATTGACCTGCATTGGCCAACAGAGTATGAGCGCCGAAAACAGGTAGTGGGCTACGGGGAAATGGTCAAATGGACAGACCCCGTACGTCAGCTAATACGGCAAGGCATGGTGCTACATGACGGGTCGACCATGCTGGCTGAACACATACAAAGAGCCGTAGCCGTCAGGTCACAAAACAGCATTGCGCTCAGTTCGCAACGCTCACCCGGCCCGATAGAGCTAGCCCGCTGTGCAGTATGGGCAACCGCGTTAGCCAGCAAACCGAAAGCCAGCGGCAAACCGTTTTTGGTTGTCGCAAGTTAACTACACTTTGACCCGGTGGCATGGGGGTTTAGTTCCCATTCTGTCGGGTGCAGCCAATCCCCATGCCACTACCCCCAAACAGTTTTAGGGCATACTTAACCTATGGGTTTATTTAACCGCACCACCAAAGCCGCAATTAGTCCTGCGCCTGTTAAGGCCGCAGCAGCGGGCGCGTTTGGTGGCGGCTATTCACCCAACAGCGCCGGGTTGGGCGCACAAATGATTGGGCAGTACTACACCTACCAAGAGGGTGACGCACGCAACCGCGCGGTCAGCGTGCCAACAATTAACCGCGCACGCGACCTAATGGCAAGCGTCATTGGGTGCATGCCGTTGAAAATGTACAACGAAATGTGGAACGGCAACGAAATGGAAAAAATGCCGTTAGCGCCGCGCACTTGGCTACGTCGACCCGACCCAACCGTACCGTACCAATTCATCATGTCGTGGACATTTGACGATTTGCTATTTTTTGGCCGCGCGTTTTGGTACATCACCAGCCGCACCGCTGACGGCTACCCCGCCAGCTTTACGCGCTTGCCTGCCGGGTCGGTCACCACTACCGACATGACCGGGCCTGTCTGGTTCGCACCGTCGCAGCAGGTGTATTTTAACGGTGGGCAACTAGACCCAAAAGATTTAGTGCAATTCCTTAGCCCCGCGCAGGGTTTGATTTATGCCGCGCCCGGCGCAGTAGAAACAGCACTAAAACTAGAAGCCGCGCGTAATAGAAATGCGTCGTCAGCGATACCAGCGGGCGTTTTGCGTCAAAAAGGTGGAGAGCCTTTAAGCGCACAAGAGCTGGCAGATTTGGCAGCGTCATTCAACGCCGCACGCGCAACCAACCAAACCGCAGCGCTAAACGAATACTTGGAATACCAAGAAACGGCGACAAGCCCGGACAAAATGCTTTTAATTGAAAGTTCGCAATACCAAGCGCTTGAGGCTGCACGTTTAGCCAATGTGCCACCGTATTTGGTAGGTGTCGCAACGGGCGCGTATTCGTATCAATCTGCACAACAGGCCCGCGCTGACTTATGGATTTTTGGCGTAAAAATTTATGCTGAAGCAATCGCCCAAACGTTGTCAATGAATAACGTACTGCCCAACGGTACGTACGTTGAATTTGACGCTGAAAATTATTTGGAAGAAAACTACGTCGCAGACCGTGAAGATGAGCCGCGAGAAAACACACAAGAACAATTAGCCGAAAGGTAACAAACATGATTAAGTTAGTTGCAGGACAATTTACGGTTGACGCGGCCAAGGGTGACGAAATGCCCCGCCGCACCATCACAGGTGTTGCCGTACCGTACAACACGTTTGCTGTGGTCAATGACAACAGCGAAATTATGTTTATGCCCGGCAGCCTGCCCGTTGAGGGCAAAGCGCCGCGCCTGTTTTTGTACCATGACGCAAGCCAGCCAATCGGGGTAGTGACTGAGCGGGTCGACACGCCAGAGGCCATGCTTTTTACTGCCCGTATTAGCGCAACTACGTTGGGCAATGACGCTCTAGTAATGGCCGCAGACGGCACAATTGACCAAGTATCCGTAGGGGTAAACCCCACTAAATTCAGCTATGACGACAAAGACCGCATGATTATTGAGGCTGCCGATTGGGTAGAGCTGTCGCTAGTCCCGGTAGGGGCTTTTGGTGACGCTGCCCCAATTACGCAGGTTGCCGCAAGTATCCACCAAACCCCAACACCAATCAGCAATAATGACATTGTGACCGAACAGGAGAAATCACCCATGACCACCGAAACCAGCCCAGCAACCGTTGAGGCAACCATTCCAACGCCAGCGTTGCCCGCGCAACCCAAGCGCAAATTTGATTTGCCGACACCCGGCGAATACTTGGCAGCAATGCACATTGGCGGCGAAACATTCCGCAACGTCGCAGCTGCAGCAACCGAATTCATGAAAGCAAAGCAAAGCGCATTGCAGGCCGCCGCTGGTGACACGCTCACCACCGACACACCCGGTCTGTTGCCTGTGCCCGTACTTGGCCCTGTATTTCAGGATTTGAACTACATTCGACCCGTTGTCGCAGCAGTTGGCGCACGCGCCATGCCAGACGGCGGCAACCAAAAGACATTCATTCGCCCAACGTGGACAACGCACCCAAGCGTTGCGTCACAGTCAACCGAATTGTCGGGCGTGTCAGCCACTACCCCGGTGATTGCGTCAAACGTGGTTACAAAGACCACGCTGGCGGGCCAAGTAACCTTGTCCGTACAGGACATTGATTTCACGTCACCGGGTGCAATGCAAATTATTTTGCAAGACCTAGTGGGTCAGTACCTGCTCAAATCAGATGACATTGCAGCTGACGCAATCACCAACGCGGCCAGCGCGTCAGGTTCAACGTGGACTGTCACCGCAGATGACCCGTCAACATTGATTGCGGCCATGTATGACGCAGCCACCGACATTCTGACCGCCACTAACTTTCTGCCAGACCACGTGTTTGTGTCCCCTGACGTGTGGAAGAAGCTCGGCAGCCAGCTTGACGGCGACAAGCGCCCGGTATTCCCGTACACGGGTGCTGCAGGCCTGATGGGCGTAAACGGCATTGGCGCGGCAAACATCACCGTTGCCAACACGTTCAACCCGTTTGGTTTGAACCTTGTTGCTGACCGCAATTTTGCCAGCGGCACGTTGTACGTGGCACGCGGCGCAGCAATTGAGTTCTACGAACAGGTACGCGGCGTAATGTCCGTTGAGGTTCCCGGCACGTTGGGCCGCACGTTTAGCTACTACGGCTACGTTGCAACCTTTATTGCTGACGCTGACATGGTGAAATACATTGTCGTTAGCGGCTGATAATGGCCGTTTACACGGTTACGTTTAAACAGCTAACCGATAATTACGCGGTATTGCAAACGCTGACCGCCAATGAATTAGAGGTTGGGCGCACAATCAGCGTTGCAGCCGTAGGCGTGCCATTTAACGGCACGTTTACGGTATACGCGCTACCCCAATACGAATTCATTGGCATTGATAGCGAAGGCAACCTACTTTACAATGTTGACGTAGCCGTACCCAATCAGGTGTTATTTGCCTGCACGGGTGATGACGTAGACCGCACAGCTGCCACAGGCACGTTGACGTTTACGCCAACTTGCACGTGGATTACCGCCACACAAATTGAAGATTGGCTAGGTATTGGCACGGCCACCGCAGCTGACACCACATTTTTGACCCAATGCGCCGCAGCCGTCAACCAAATGGCATTTAGGCGCAGGGTCGAAGCCGGGTATTTTGACAGCCTGACAACTAGCCCCAGCGCAGACGTAACGCTTGGAACAATTATGTGGGGCGGCGCGCTGTATCGGGCGCGCGGCAGCATAGATGTTTTTGCGTCATTCAACGAAATGGGCACAGCCCCAACAATCGGCCTGTCACCCATGATTAAACAGCTGTTAGGCATTGACCGCCCACAGGTTGCCTAATGCCTGTTGCCTATACAGACCTGTTTAATGAGGCGCTAGACGATTTAGCAGCCACGTTGGCAACCGTAACCGGGCTGCAGGTAGTTACAGACCCCCGTAACCTTGTGCCGCCATGCGTCATGTTGGGCGCACCGTCATTTACCGCATTTAACTACAACGCAGTACGCATGACGTACCCGCTACAAATCGTGACCCTAGGGCCAAGCAACCTAGACGCAATGCGTAGTTTGCTGAACCTGTCAGCCCTAATTTTGTCTAAAAACGTGGCTGTCACAGACGGCAGGCCGACCACGTTAGAGATTGGCGGGGTTATGTTGCCTGCCTATGAATTGACCGTAGAAATGCGCGCGTCGACCACATGACCGAATACCGGGTAGTCAGCCCGTTGGTGGGTGAGCCGGGCAGCGTATTTGTGCCCAAGCCGGGCGTAAACGTTGACGCATTGCTAACAGGCGGGTTTATTATTGCTGTGGCAGTATCCACCGAAACAGCCCCCAAACGGCGTAAAGTAAAACCAGCACCAGAGGAGTAATCACATGGCAACTAGTCAGTATCTCTCAAACCCCGTAGTCACCGTAAATAGCGTTGCGCTCACCGGGTTTTGCACCGCGGCCAGCGTCATTCCACGTTTTGACCCGCTAGACAACACCACGTTCGGTCAAACAGAGCGCACCTATGCAAAGGGTTTGGGTGACCATGAGGCAACGCTCACGTTGCTGATGACCTACGCGGCAGCCGAAACCTATGCAACACTTGCACCGCTGGTTGGCACAACTACCACGGTTGTAGTCAAACCAACAAGCGCCGCAGACAGCGCAACCAACCCCGGTTTTACGTTGACGGGCACATTTTTGGCTGAACTGCCTGTTATTAACGCAACGTTGGGCGAATTGCAGACCGTCGACATCACATTTCAGGGTGGCGCGTACACCGCAGACGTAACCCCATAAATAAGACCTACAACCAAATAGACAGAAAGGCGTTATGAAAATCAAATTGCGTATCACCGTCACACCCGGTAGCGAACCAATTGAAGTAACTACAAACCTGTTGTGCATTGCGGAATGGGAACGAACCGAAAACCGCAAAGTAACTGACGGGCGCGGCGTTGGTATGGGTGACATGGTGAGCTGGGCGTTTTTTATGTTGAAACAGTCAGGTCGACTAATGCCCGAAACCACCGCGCAAGAATGGCTAAAAAACAATCCCAACATGGAATTGGAAGCGGTTGACCAAACCAACCCAAACCCTACGGGCGCGGCAGCTACCGCCGCCAACTAGCTGAGGTATTAGTTGCAACGGGCTGGTGGCCCAATGAAATCCCGTTTGACATGCGCGACCTGACTACTGTTGTGGTAGTCCTAAACAAGGCGGCCAAAAAATGACAACCACAACAACCGTAGGCGTGTTTGGTGTCAAAGAAGCATTAAAAGAGCTACGCGAAATAGACCCTGAGCTACGCAAAGCCATTAACAAACGTGCCAAAGACGTTGTAAAGCCCGCTACTGACCAAATGAAAGCGCAATACCCGGCACAGCTGTTGTCTGGCATGGCACGTAATTGGCAGCAGCGAGGCCGTCAACTATTCCCGTATGACCAAGCCGCTGCCCGCAAAGGCGTAACGCTAAAAGTGAACACCAGCAAAAAATCTACGTCTGTCATTGCCATTATTCAAAAAAACCCGGCAGCCGCCATAATTGACATGGCAGGCAAAAGCGGTAGCAGCAGATTTAATGACGCGCTCACAGCTTTATTTGGGCAACCGTCGCGCGTTATGTGGCCGACCTATGAAAAAAACGCCAATAACGTAACTGAGAACATGCGCGAGGTAGTCAACGATTTGATGGCCGCTGTCGGTAAGCGGGTGTTGTAATGGGAATTTTGCTACCGATTATTAGCGAATTTGACAGCAAAGGTATTGACAAAGCTGTTAAAGAATTCCAACAGCTAGAGGGTGCTGGCGCTAAAGCCGGGTTTGCGTTAAAGAAAGCGGCGTTGCCTGCAGCTGCCGCTATTGCTGGGTTGGCTGCTGGGTTGGGGTCTGCCACTAAAGCGGCTATGGAAGATGCCGCAGCGCAAGAGCAATTGGCGGGCGTGCTACGTCGAACAGGCATGGCCACCGAAGATGAGATAAAAAGCGTTGAGGATTTTATTACCGCTCAGTCACGTTTGACAGCGGTAACAGATGACCAACTACGGCCCGCGTTGGCAACGCTGGTTAACGCCACCGGGTCAGCCACCTACGCGCAAGAGCTGTTGACAATCAGCCAAGACGTAGCCGCAGCCACAGGCAAAGACCTAGAAACCGTCACACAGGCAATGGCTAAAGCCGCCAACGGGCAGACCGCGGCGCTGTACAAACTAGACCCGGCGCTACGCACCACGGTTGGCGTAGGCGCAGAATTTGAAGATGTCCTACGCGGTTTGAACATACACCAAGGCGCTGCAGCTGAAGCCGCAGAAACCGCCGCCGGGCGTATGGCCAACCTGCAAATACAGTTTGACGAAGCCAAAGAAAGCATTGGGGCAGCCCTGTTGCCTGTCATGCAACAATTGTTAGACGCATTGCTACCGCTGGCGTATTGGGCGCAAGAAAACACCAAAATAATCCTGATTTTTGCGGGCGTAATTGGCGGGCTGGCTGCCGCGGTGCTGGCCGTCAATGCAGCAATGAAGATTTATCAGGCAACATTGGTGATTGTCAAAGTGGCGCAAGCCGCGTTTAACTTTGTCATGGCTGCCAACCCAATTGGTTTGGTGGTCATTGCTATTGCCGCATTGGTAGCCGCATTTGTGGTGGCATACAAACAATCTGAAACGTTTAGAAACATTATTAACACGCTGTTTGACGCAATTAGTAAAGGCGTGTCATTCAGCGTCGACCTGATAAAAGGCTATTTGACTACCGTATTGAACTTTTACAAAACAATTTTTAACACCATTGCGAACCTATGGAATAACAGCATTGGCAAACTGTCATTCAAATTCCCTAGTTGGGTTCCGGGTTTAGGTGGCAGCGGTTTTAATGTCCCCAAGATACCCACGCTGGCTGAGGGTGGCATTGTCACCGGGCCAACCTTGGCCATGATTGGTGAGCGCGGCCCTGAAGCTGTCATACCGTTAGACCGCATGCGGTCAGGCGGTGGCGTGACCGTCAACGTAAACGGCGGGTTGGCTACCAGCGCCGAAATTGGGGAAGCCGTAGTAAACGCGATACGCGCCTACACCCGCTCAGCTGGCCCGGCACAAATACAAATTGCCTAACCCATGCCCGGCACAGCAATAGTACAGTCAGGCAACTACAGCCTGTTAATTGACACAGGTTTTATTATTGACGGGTTTACCTTAAATGACAACCCAAAAGGCATTTTGAACAATACGGAATACGTGCTAAACGGCACTACCCAATTTGCTGACGTTACAGACGGCACGCTCAACATTGCCGTCAAACGTGGCAGACGCGACGTAGGAGACCAATTCAGCGCAGGCACAATGTCATTCACGTTGAATGACACGTTGGCTGGCGGCGTATTCAACCCTTTTGACATCAACAGCCCGTTTTATGACACCGCCGAAAGCAAACCCGGTCTAGCGCCAATGCGCCGAGTAGAGCTAATTCGCTATGACACCGCCAATGACCCAGAGTATTTATTCAAGGGTTACATAGTCAATTATGACTACAATTTTGCGTTAGGCGGTTTAAACACAGTAACGGTGTTTTGTGCAGACCAATTCTATTTGTTGGCCCAAACGTACCTTGACGCATTTAACCCAATTGCTGAGACGTCTGGGGAACGCATAGCAACCGTGTTGGCGTTGCCAGAGGTCGACTACACACAACCCACAAACATTGCCACAGGCACAGTTGAATTGGGGCATGACAGCAGCTACAACGTTGAGGGTGGCACAAACGTTTTGCAATACTTGTCACAAATCAATGACACGGCTGAATTTGGGCGGCTGTTTATGTCACGTGACGGGGTGCTTACATTCCAAGAACGCATAGGCACAACGCTTAGCAGCCCCGTAGTGCTGTTTTATGATGACGGAACAAACACACCGTATGACACCGTAGGCATAACATTTGAGGCAGACCAAGTAGTTAACCGGGTGGCCCTAACCGCATTAGATGGCAAAAACGCGGTAGACGAAGATTTAACGTCAATTGCCACCTACTTTATTCAAACCACGTCAATAACCAACAGCCTGTTACACATACAGGGTGAAATTGACACGGCAGCTGCCTACATGTTAAACGGTGAACCTGAAGCCCGCTACACAGACGTTGGCGTTGGCTTTATGTCATTGACCGGGGCTGAACGTGACGCGGTGGCAATAATCGACATTGGAGACACAATCACCATAGAAAAAAGCTTTCAAACCGGGGTAACCACCACAACTCTTGGGCAAGAACTAAGCGTTGAAGGGGTAGAACACCGCATTGAATTTGGGTCAGGCCACCGGGTCACGTTCTTTACCGCCCCCACAACAATTGTGTTTGAGCTAATCCTTGATGACAGCACCTATGGCGTGCTTGACGCGGAAAATGTCCTAGGCTGACGGTATGGGCGTTAACGCACAGACCACCGTTCCCACGTTTACCGCTGGGCAGGTTTTGACCGCAGACCAGCAAAATCAGTCGGCGCGTACGGGTGTCCCGGTGTTTGCTGACACTACGGCCCGTGACGCAGCGTTTGGTGGCGCAGGTGAAAAGACGCTTGCCGAGGGCCAATTGTGCTATTTGGAAAATACCAATGTCGTTCAGTATTACGACGGTGCAACATGGGCAACAGTAGGCCCACAAACATTAACTAGCGGCCTTAATTACATTACGGGCGCAAGTTTTACAGCGGTAACTAGCGTTAGTTTGCCGAATAACACGTTTACTAGCACGTACCGCAATTATCGCGTGGTGTATCAACTAACAGCCGCAAGCACC
>SXGQ01485349.1_pt1 | contig 14166 bp, 9 predicted proteins | sample 3178371 | NCBI WGS metagenome assembly SXGQ01 (sample SAMN11356859, study PRJNA531348) | freshwater metagenome | isolation source: freshwater sample F1-20 | place: China: Fuxian Lake, Yuxi | collected 2017-12-25
ACGGTCGACATCGGCCGCAACTTCAGCGGCTCGGTGCAGAGCGGTTCGGGAGATCTGTACCTGCTCGTCGGCGGCTCGGTCCTCAAGGGCAGTTCGTTCATGGCCGGTGACGACGCCGTGGTGGACGTAGGGGGCAACTTCGACGGCACGGTGGAGAGCGAGGCGTTGCGGTTCCTGGTGGACGGCAGCGTGTCGAAGGCGTCGCGGATCGTGGCCCAGGCCGTGAGCGACTGGCAGGGTGCGGGCACGGCCAACTTCGGCATCGGTGGCCGGTTCGACGGCATCGTGAACGTGGTCGACTTCGACGCGGCTCCGAACTTCGCCAACGTGGTTCTTGTCGGCGGCGGGGCGGGCTCGAGTGCCCGGTTCTACGTCGATCGGTTCAACACCGACAACCTGTTCTTCAACGGCAACTTCAAGGGCAACGTGCGGGTGCTGCAGGATCTCGTGGCGAATCTGAACTTCGGCGGTGACGTCGATCGGATCACGCTCGGCGGCCGGGTGGGCTCGTACGCCCCGAGCGATCCGGTGGGCTCGATCGTCCCCCAGATCGCGACGATCAACGTGGCCGGCCGGCTCCTCTACATGAACACGAACAGCTACTTCGAGGCCCTGGGCTCGGGCGACGGTGTGTTCTGGAACGACGCCACCAAGACGTCGTCGACCGGGGCGCTGTTCACCGGCAGCTACGGCAAGGTCGTGCCGACGCTGCAGCAGGTGGCTCCGCCGACCCCGCCGACGCCGCAGACCTACACGGTGCCTTCGGCTCCGGGTTTCTCGGCGGCCTCGTGGCAGAATAGCCCCGCGGGCATTCTCGTGTCGTTCACCTCGTCCACCAACAATGGCGGCCTGCCGGTGGTGTACTACGAGTACACGACCGACGGTGGGACCAATTGGCGGCGGTTCGACAACCCGGCCACGACCAGTGCCACGAACCTCCTGCTGACGGTCAATTCGGCGGGCAATCCGTTCGTCGTCGGGAGCCCGTACAGCGTGAACGTCCGGGCCGTGAACGCACTCGGGGCGACCGCGTCGTCGCCCATCACGGTCGTTGTCCCGCCGTCCGCGCCGCAGTCGTTCAGTGCTTCGCAGCCGGCACCGGGTGCTTCGAGCATTTTGATCACCTTCAACGCGCCGGCGGGTACCGGCGGTGCACCGGTGACGTATGAATACACGACCGACGGCGGTACGACGTGGTCGCCCGTAGTCGGTCCCGGGGCCTCCCTGCTGACCTCTCAGTCAGGGGCGGGCGGGCCGTTCGTCATCGGCCAGATCTATCAGGTGACCGTCCGGGCCACGAACTCCGCCGGCGCCGGGCCGGCCTACTCGCCCCCCACCACCGTGCCCATGCTTCCTTGAGTCTCTGACCGTCGCACGACGGCGAATCCGTCCGCGAATGCAGCCACGGCGGCCCTCCCCGGTGCGGGGAGGGCCGTCTGCTTTTTGGGGGCGGCTGGCACGGTCCGCCGCCGTGGCCGTCCGCGGTTCAGTCGCCCGCCGGCCCCGGGCGGTAGAGATGGGGATTGAGCGTCGGGTCGTTGTACATCTTCATCTGCCGGAAGACCCGCAGCGGCCGCCGGCCGGAGAAGATCTCGGCCAGCAGGTGGTCGAGCGACTCGACGAGCTGCGCCCGCTGGCGGTCGAGCACCTCCAGGCGGGCCGCCGCCTTGTCGCGGTGCTCGGCCGAGGCGTCGGGCCGGTCGGCCTGCTCCCGCATGTGGTAGCGGCGGAGTTCGAGGATCGAGAGCCGGTCGATGGCCGCGCCCGGCGTCTCGGTCGCGGCGACGGCGGCCGCGGCGGCGGCCGTGCCGAGCCGGGCGAGTTCCGCGACGAGGAAGTCATCCACCCGCTCGATGGCGTCGTTCCGCTGTTGATTGAGCCGGTCGATGGTCCGCTTCACGGCGGCGATCCGGGCGTCGGTGACGGCCGGTGAGCGGGCGACGTCCTCCTCGTGCCAGAGCAGGAAGTTGAACCGGTGCAGGTCGCAGATCCGGCCGTGGAGGCCGGTCTCGCCGTGGGCCGGCTCGACTTCGTGCCACGCGGCCACGAGCGACGCGAGCCGGTCGGCGAGGGCGGCCGCGGCGACGGGCGACGGATCCGGCATCGCGGCGTGGTTCCGAAAGGAAGAAGATGCAAGCGACCGGCGGGGCCCCGCGGCGCGATGGACAATCTACCCGCTGCGGCCGGCCGGCGGTGTGCGGCGGCGGGAATTGGCCTTGCGAAGCGGGCCTGAGCCGCGGATGCTCCCGGCTCGGCTGGGCCGGTTCCCGGTGCCGGCCGCGGAGCGACCCATGATCTTGTCCGCCCCTGCACGAGCCGGCGACCGCCGCTGGTACGAGCCGCCCGCGATCCATGCGTGGCGTCGCCGCCGCCGGCTGGCGGCCCTCCGCGACAGTGGCCGGCGGCTCGTCTTCATCGCCGGCTGCGCCCGCAGCGGCACGTCGCTGCTCAAGCAACTGATGGCGGTGTTCCAAGAAACGGCCGTCTTTCCGCGCGAGCGGACGGTCTGGCACTTCCTCGAGATGGCCGACGCGGCGGAGGCGACGCTCGTCGTCAAGCGGACGGCCGACTGCCACCGGTCGCTGCCCCGCCTGCCGGCCGCGGTGGACCTGGTGTACTGCGTCCGCCACCCCTACGACTGCCTGACGAGCACGCATCCGCTCACGTCCCACCTGCGGCCCTACCACGTGACGCGGGACCGATGGTTCACCGAGTACGACGCCCTCCGCCGCCTCCAGGCCGGGCAGCCGCACCGGCGGATCACGTACGTCCGGTACGAGGACCTCGTGGCCCGGCCCGACGACGTGCAAGCCGCCATCGCGGCCGACCTGGGGCTCACGGCCGCCGGATCGTTCTCCTGCAATCCCCTCGGCATCGAGATCGTGCCGGTATCGGTGGAGAAGTGGCGGACGAGGCCCGAACTCCGCGACTATCTCGCCGGAATCGACGTCGCGTGGCACCGCGAGATCGGCCGCTTCTGCGCCGAGTTCGGCTACGGGCCGGCGCGGGAGGCGTGATCGGGGCGGTCTGGGGAGGCCGCGCAGCCTGCGGAACTGGCCTCGCGACCCCGGCCGGCCCGTTGCTACCCTCCGACCCGCGAGCGCCGAGGGCCCACGCCTCGCCACGCCCGGCGAGCAGTGCGGAGCGTTGCCGATGCCAGACCGTCCGGCCATCTCGATCGTCACGCCGACGTTCAATCGCCGCGCCAGCCTCGCCCGCGCCCTGGAGAGCACGCGGTCGCAGACGCTCGCAGCCTTCGAGCACATCGTCGTCGACGACGCTTCCGACGACGGCTCGGCGGAGTTCTGCCGGCGGCTGGGCGACCCACGGATCCGGGTGCACCGCTTCGACCAGCGGCGGGGCGCCAACGAGGCCCGCAACGTCGGCGTGTCGCTGGCCCGCGCCCCGGTGGTCACGTTTCTCGACTCCGACGACGAGTACCTGCCGCACCGCCTCGAGAACGTGCTCGCGATCCTGGCCGCGGAGCCCCGCGTCGACCTCGTACTCAGCTCCTTCCGCGTCCAGCGACCGTCCGGGGCGGTGGCGAGCGTCAACCGGGACAAGCGGCTCGACGGGGCTTGGCTCGAGGAACTCCTGATGTGGCACGCCCTGTACCTCGGCGGGTCGAGCATCACGCTGCGGCGGAGCGTGGCGCTGAGGTTTCCGTGGGCCGCGCGGCTCCAGCGGATGCAGGACCGCGAACTGCTGCTCAAGCTCGCCATGGGGCACCGGCCCGACGACACGACCGGCTGGGCCCGCGTCGTCGACACGGTCGACTGGACGAAGCACGAGTCGGCCGACTCGATCTCCGCCCCGGTCACCGGCTTCGTCCGCGCCCTCGGCGACCTGATGGAGGTCCATCCCGGGCTCATGGCCCGGCACTCGCTCGCGGTCCGCTACCAGATCGCCAGGCACGTCAAGACGCAACTCGGCCAGCGGCGGCTCGGCGCCGCGGTGGCGGCCGTCGCCGAGAACGCCGGCGTGCCGCACTTCCGCTTCGGCCTGCCGGCGCTCGTGGCCGCCTATGCGAGCGGCCGCGGCATCCGCCGCCAGATGATCCGCGTGGGCATGGAGGGCACCGTGCCGCTCTCCGACGCCGAAGTCCGTGCCATCCCGATCCCCGCGGCCCGCGCGGCCTGAAGCCCCGCGGCCGCATGGCCACCCCAGGAGCAGAACCCGTGAACGCCGCCGGCCGCCTTGCGAGCATCGTGATCGAGTGGGAGAACATCCAACTGGCAGAGGCCGACCGCTGCGGCGCGATGCTCGCCGAACTGACGCGGCAGATCGACGCGTTCGGAAACCCGCCGGCCGGCGGGGATCACGACTTCGAGATCCTCGTGATCTTCGACGACCGGAAGATCCCGGAGGCGGGCGTGCGGGAGTTCGTCACCGGCTGCATGCCCGCCGTCCCGGCGCGGGCCGAGCTGCGGTTCCTGGCCGGCAGCGGCCGCGGCTACTACGAGCAGAAGAACTTCGGCGCCCGCGAGGCCCGGGGCCGGTTCGTCGTGTTCCTCGACAGCGACGTGATCCCGGAGCCGGGCTGGCTGCCGCGGCTGCTCGGCTCGTTCGACGACCCGCAGGTCGAGGTCGTGTGCGGCAACTGCTTTCTCGACACCGGCGACCTGGTGTCGAAGTCGCTGGCGCTCGCCTGGTTCTTCCCGCTGCGGGACGGCCGCGAGGTGCTGGCGCGGCAGGACTCGTTCTTCGCCAACAACGTCGCCTTCCGGCGCGAGGTGGCGATCGAGTATCCGTTCGTGCCGGTGGAGGGAACCTCCCGCGGCGCCTGCCGGCTGCTCGCCCGCCGGCTCACCGCCGACGGCCGTGGCCTGTTCGTCAACACGGCCGCCCGCGTCAGCCACCCGGCGCCAAACGGCCTGCGGCACCTGCTGCTGCGGGGCCTGGCCCAGGGGCGGGACAACCTGCTCTTCGACCGGGTGCTGGGCCGCGGCGGCGCGGTCGAATCGGCCCGCCGGGCGGGCCGCATGCAGGTCCGCGCCTGGAAGCGGATCCTCCGGCACCGGCAGAGCGTGAACCTCGGCCTGCTCGCGGTGCCGGCGGCCCTGGCCATCGCCTCGCTCTACTACGCCTGCTACGCCGTGGGCGACGCCGCCACCCGCCTGTGCCCCGGCTGGGCCGGCCGGCACCTGCGGGTCTGACCGCTCACGTGGCGGGCGTCGTCGGCGTGCCGAACTGCCGCATCCGCGACACGGTCGCCGTGGCCGCCGCGCCGGGCGAGCCGATCAGGCTGAAGACGAGCTGCGGCACCGGGTTAGCCGGGGTCGCGAACCCGCCCTGCACGAGGGTCTGGTTGCGGAACACGTCGAGGCTCACGGTGGCCATCCGCGGCCCCGCACCGGACGCGCCACCGTCGAGCGTCAGCAGGGGGATGGTGACCAGGCCCGTGGTCTTCGAGACGTAGACGTTGCCGAAGACGGTGTCGAGGTCGAGCGCGCCGGCCCCGTGCAGCGAGACGACCAGTTGCACCGTCTCGCCCGCGTCGACGCCCGAGAAGGAGACGTCGAGTTCGAGGCCCGTGGCCATCGGCTTGTCGGTCGCATCCATCGCGTAGGGCTGGAAGGCGACGGTGGCGATCGACAGGGGCGTGTCGCCGTCGACGCCGAGGGTCATCGTCGTGCCGGTGTCGGTCACGGCGCCCATCGTGGGCTGGACGCCGTAGGCCAGCGGGAACGAGGTCACCGGCACGGCCGCGGCCGCGCCGCCCGGGGCGAGTTCGAACTGCCGCCGGACGAACTCCCCGCGGGTCGACGTGCCCGACTGCGGGAACTGGTCGTAGGTGCTCGCCAGCACGAGGGGTGCCAGCGGGTCGACGAGGGGCGACCAGTCAAGGCCGTTCTGCGTGTTGGCGGGGCCGGCCGGGTTCTGCAGGCTGGCCTGGCCGTACCAGGCCGGCGGGTAGTCGTGCGACGAGAACATGGCGCCGAGGTCGCCGAGGATGCCCGTGGAGGGATTGTTGTAGAGCTCGGCGGGCCGCAACTGCACGTCGACCACCTCGCCCAGCCCGGTGTATCCGCCGAACGGGGCGCCGAAGCCCGTCTGGGAGAAGTAGTTGTCCACGAACGTCCCGGACGTCGGCGACCGATCGGTCACCGGGAGCCGGCTGATGCCCGAGGTCGCCTCCAGTTCCTGGAGGTAGCGCCAGACGAAGTTCTCGCCGCCGCCGATGCCCGGAACTCCGAGCGGCAGTGAGTTGACGAGCAGGTGCGGCTTGATGGGGCCCGTCTCCGGCGAGTCGAAGAGCGTGAGGTGGGAGACGGGGAAGAAGTCGCCCATCTCCAGCGTGGCCACCGTCGCCACCTTCGCGCCGTGGCTGTGGCCGAGGATGTGCACGAGCCCCCGGCCGAGCTCCCCGTAGAACGTCGGAGCGATCGCCTGTTCGAGGGCCTCGGCCAGCATCAGGCCGGCCCACTGCGTGCGGGATTCCGACCGGCCCACGTAGGCGAGCGACCGGACGATGCTCTCCAGGGTGCCTTCGCCGCTCAGGGAGGCGGTGGCCGAGAGGTCGATCCAGCTGTAGGCGACGACGATCGCGGTCGGGTCGGCATCGACGATCGACTGCGCGAGGCCGGCCACCGAAACCTCCGGCGTCGCATCGAAGAGCCATTCGGGCACCGGCGGCGTCGCGTTCCACGACTTCAGCGGGTTGCCGGGAGTGGAGCCGAGGAGCACCTGCTGGCTGTCGCCAGGCGACCAGCCGTGGCAGTAGACGTAGAGGTTCCGCGGCTCGAGGAGGTTGCTCGTGATCGAGCCGGCGGCGACGGGCAGGTCGAACTTCCGGGTGGCGGGGTTGTAGCGCTGCAGCCGGTCGAGCGGCGCCACGGAGGGCGCCAGCGCCATCGCCATCACGTCCCACACGGCCGTCGACGTGTAGCCGTCGAGGTCGCGGAACTCACCCGAGCGGACGAGCCGGTTGGCCAGCTGCACGGTGCTGCCGCCGCTGCGGCTGAACGCGCTGACCTCCGCGACGGTGGCCTCGCGGCCGAGCACGCCGACGTAGGTGATCGCCGCCTGCCAGGCCCGGTTGAGCTGCCGGCGATTCTGGAAGGTCGCCGTGCCGGCGAGGTCGAGGGCGAGCTGGCCGCGGGTCGTGCCCTGCTCGAGCCGCGAAACGGCGGTGCGGAGCTGGCGGGCCGAGGGGTTGCGGGCGAGCATCTCCCGGTAGAGGAACCGCACGTAGTCGGCGTTCGCCAGCAGGCTCACGTCGCCGTGGGCCGCCACGAACTCCTGCGACGTCATGATGCCCTGGACCGTCGCATCCTGGTCGATGCGGAGCCGCTGCTGCTGGCCGCTCGCCCGCACCATCCCGATCTCGAGCACGCCCGGGAACATCGCCTGCACGAAGCCCGCCACCGGCTGCACCACGGTGCGGAACTCCTGCGAGCCGAGTAGCCGGCGGAGTTCGCCCGACACGGGCAGGCCGGCGTCGAGGCGGAGCACGGCCGCGGTGAACTCGTCGGCGGAGGCCGGCCGCTGGAGGACGAGCTCGAAGAGGTTCTGGACGATCGCCTCGTTCCGCTCGGTGAGCGCGAAGTTCAGCCCGGCGACGTCGGCTTCAGCCACCTGCACGGCATAGGAGAGCGCCTGCTCGCTGGCCCCGAAATACCCCGCCGGCGGCAGCACCGACACGGTCCGTCGGCCGGCCGGCACGTCGGCGAACGCCCAGCGGCCGCTCGTGTCGGTCACCACCTGGCTGCCGTCGTCGAGTTGCACGGTCACGCCAGGTAGGGGCTTGAAGGCCAGCGGGTCGTCCGCGGCGACGTCGGCGACGTCGATCGTCTGCCGCACGCTGCCGGCGAGACCGGCGAGCATCGACCGCGGCTCGAGTCGCTCGACGCCCACGCCTCGGCGGCGCGGCCGCCGGCTCCGAGCCTGCCTGCCCCGACGGATGTGATCGACTGGCATGGGGAATCCTCCGCCAGGCGGAGACCGCCGCCGCGGATCACGGCCCGACGTTTCCGGTCGCGAAGCGTTTACGGTAGCCCCCGGGCGAGGCCGTTGCAACGCTCCGGCGAGCCGAGCCGCCCAGGCCCCGGGGGTGACCGCCCGCGCAGCGGATCAGCCCGTTGACGTCCGCCCCAAGCCTCTTACAAGCACTGGTACAGAAACTGGGGAGGGGTCACTCCTGGCCATGGCGGACCGCCCGGCCTAGCGGCGGTCACCGGGTGACGGGACCGCCGGCCCCCGGCGTGGCACCACCGGCGGCAGACTGCGTCTGTGGCGGAACCCGGACCCATTCGATGGTCTTCGACATGATTCCCGAGCCGGCCACCATCTCGAAACCGGTGTGTGTCAGGCGGATCGTCATGGGCACGAAGGCACCCCGCTTGAGTGCGAAAATCTCCCCGCGCCACGTGCCGCTCGCCGCGTCGTATTCGATGCCCCGCAGCAGCTCCGTGTTGATCAGTTGCGGGTTCGCCGCCTTGACCACGCCGCCGACGTACTGGCCCTTCACGGTGAAGATGCGCACGGCGACGTCCATGTCGGCCGGCTTCCAGTCGCCGAGGATCGCGTCCGCGGGATTCGCCTGCTGCTGCACCGCATCCGCCGCGGACGCCCCGTTGGACGCACAGGCGACCATGCACAGGCAACCCAGCACCGTGGCGGCACGGCACAATCCGTCGAGGCTGATCGTCATGTTCGAGCTCCTCCCTGAAAGGGGCTTCCGGAGAGCGGTTGCCCGGTTGTGGGCGGGACGATAGTCCGTCCCAAAGCCGGAATCCAGACCGAAAAAGCGGGACAGAACCCCGTGCGCCACGTCACGGAGCCGCAGTCGGCCGAATGGTTGACCTCTCGGATGTGAGCGTTACCGACCATGTCGGTCGATGCGGATGGCTTGGACGAAGTCTCACCTCTTGCGATGGGAGAAACGGATAGGGGTTTCACGAGGAAGAAGATCGAAGGGACGGCTGTCGACGACGTCGCCGCGAGCAGCATCGACAACCAGGACTGGCGTACGATGAAACGTGGCCGGTTCTCCGCGAGGTTCACCCGTGCGGAGTTCATCACGGGTCACGACCAGCGCGCCTATGGCTCGAGATTCGGGGAGGGGGCACGATCGCTGGCCGGTAGTGCGCGCCGACCGAAGGTTCTCCGGTCAGTCGACACTCCTCTGTCAGGATGGCTGCCGCCAGTCGTCGTTCTTCACTTGGTTGATGAATAGTGATTGCGACGAGTATGCTTTTCGCCGCTCCAAGGCTGCTTGACGTTTCGGTGAGCCTAGTGGGCTGCACACTTTCGTATGAGAACGAGGGGACGCTGTGAGCGAGAGGTTCGCCTCGTATGCGTACAATCACGAAGATGTCCTGCTATGGCGGGCGTTGAGGTCGATCGACGCCGGAGCCTATGTCGACATCGGTGCTTTTGACCCCGATGACAACTCGGTAACCAAGGCTTTTTATGACCGGGGCTGGCGCGGGCTCAATCTGCAGCCCTGGGCATCACGCTTGACGCGGTTTCGTGCGAGTCGTCCGCAGGACATAAATCTGCACTGCGTGGCGGGAGAGAACCGGGGGCGCGTACGAGTATTTTCGGTAGACCAACAAGGTCGCGATTCCACGTTTTGTCAGGAAGTCGCGGAACGTCATCGCCAATCGGGTCGGCATGTTGAAACTCAGGAGATTGACGTAAGGCCTTGGGGCGAACTGATCGCCGATCTTCGTCGGACAGAGATACATTTCCTCAGGCTCGACACGACGTTCTTGCCTCCGGGAACCATTCGCGCTGTGGAGACAGCGACGTGTCGACCATGGGTGATTCTGGCCATGCGTGACACCAAGGAAGACGAGGAAGTGTCCCGCCGAAACTCTCTCTGGGAAGAGTTCGAGCGGTTGGGATACACGTCTGCATTCTTCAACGGTGTAAGCCGATTCCTCGTGCGGAGGGACAAGGCCGATAGTCTCAGCCCGAAACTTGTGCTTCCTCCAACCACGCTGGATGACTTTACAACGCCGGCAGAACGCAAGCTGGAATGGCAGCAGGCGGCCTTGGCTTTGGAGTATCGCGGCCGATCGGTTTGGCGACCTGGGGTGCCTTCACGAGAAGCGGCACCTGAAATGCTCAGTGACCTGCAGCAGAGAAACTTTTGGATGGCGCGGCGGATCCAAGAGTTAGAAGTGGCGGCTCACACTGCGACCAAACGGCTATCGGAGTCACCGCTGCGCCGGGCCCTGGGAGCGCCCGGTCGAGAATTGCGTCGCGCGATGACAAAGCTGTGGAAAAGGTTCACAAGGTGAATGTCCACAAGGTGGATGCAGCCCCGCGATCACGAGAAGCCGCTGCGTCGGTGTGTGTGGTCGGGAGGTCCGATTTCACGACAGGGATAGGGGCAGTCGCGTATGCCGCTGCAGAGTTGTTTTCGCGAACCGTTGACACCTGCTTCTTCGATGTGACCGGCCGGCATGCAGGGCCAGGCACGCTGGTGTTGCCCAATGGTCGTGCGATTCCCCTGTGCGCGCGAGAGAGCCTGTCAGCCAAAAAAGTCCTGTTCTTCACCGATGTGCTCTGGAACGGCGGAACTGACAGGAATTATCAGTTGATTCCTGAGAGCGGTGACGTCTTGCGTGTCGCCCATATTGCGTGGGACTCTGATCAACTGCCAGCTGAATGGGTCGAGATCCTCAATACTCGTTTCGATGCTGTTCTCGTCAGCAGCGCGCACTTAGAGGCGGTCGCGGCTGATTCAGGCGTCACGATTCCAATTGGCACACTGCCAATTGGATTGGATATCGAGGGCCTGCTCGCGCGGACGTTTGTGCCTTGTGATCGGAACGCCAAGGTGCGATTCGGCGTGACAGCCTCATTTCACCCGCGCAAAGGGGTTCTTCAGCTGCTGGAAGCGTTTGCGAACGAGTTTGGCGATAGTACGCAGGCCGAGTTGGTCATTCATTCAAACCTCGCCATGGGGGATACGTTTATCGCAGCCGAATCCTTCGTGAGGGACAGGGGGCTGCGGAACGTCTCCCTCAGCCATGGCTCGCTCCGGCCCGCAGAACTCGACACACTACACGAGTCGTTTCACGTGTATTGCTCCTGTTCGAGCGGAGAAGGGTACTCAATCGGCCCGCGACAGGCGCTGGCTCTCGGAAAGCCGCTCGTGCTCAGCGCGGTGGGGCCCCATTGCGAGTTGCTGGCGGCGACCGGGGTGTTTTCTATCGATCCGATCGCGGATACGCCGGCTGTCTATCCGGAAATAGACAATCGCGTCTTCGGAAACCAAAAAGCATTCCGCATCGATGACATCCAGCGGGCTCTGCGTGCCGCATTTCATTTTTGCAGCACCGACGACGCGGCCCGAACCGCAGGGGAGCGAAAAGAGAAGGCGGCCTGCTATTCATTCAGCGCACTTCAGGGGTTCTACGCGGCGGTGATCTTGGGGCGGCAAGTCGCCGCGGTCGACATTCGGTCATCGAACGACGCGGTCATTCACCTGCCCACCGCAATGAGTTCGCGGAGCGAAAGCGTGCTTGGTCGTTTTCGAGCCCGTTTGAGCGGCACGCACAAACGGGTCGTTCCCTGTCGAGATGCAGGGTTTTTTTCCGTCTTCAACACCTTCTTTAGTCACCTCGTCTGGGATAGCCATGATCCCCACTGGGTCGGCATTTTTCCGGATTGGCGTGTGGAACGGCTTTTGCGGCAACTTCGGGGAAAGATGCCGGTCAGTTTTTGCTACGGGAAGCAGGAGGATGGAAACCTATGGCTGTCGTTCTTCGAGCCCTTGTTCGGAGCGACACCAGATGAAATGAACTCACGTGAGTTCCTCGAGCACAATGCGGCACCACCGCGCGAGGAATGCAATGAGCGACGAGAACCGCTGCTGACGTACAAGAATGCCGATGCCCTGTATCGGGAGTCGTGGTTTCCCGAGTTTCGATCTCTTTATCACAAACACTTCAAGCAGCACGTACATCTTCTGCCGCATCTGCAAGCCGAGGTGGACAGATTCTGTGCGCGATTTGCAGGGCGGCTGATGATCGCTGCTCACGTGAAGCATCCGAGTCACGTCATGGAGCAGGCCGGCAACACGATTGCGGGTGTCCCGGAATACATCGCATCCATCGAGACAATCCTGCGAAATCGCGGCATTTCGGAGTCGGCAGACGACTGGGGGCTGTTTCTTGCGACCGACAGGGATGCGGTTGTGGAAGAAATTGTCGAGCGTTACGGGGCGCATGTGTTCGTGTTTCACGACGTACGGCGGACGACTCGCAAGGACGACGAAAGATTCGCAGCGTTGACGGCCGAGCAGCAGCGTCTCGAGGGGCACATGATTCAGCACCTCGTCGCAGCCGACACCTCGACCTGGTCCACCCGGATGGCGTGGGAAGTGATCAGGGACACCTATGTCATGGCCCGTTGCGAGATATTGCTGCACGTCGTGAGCAATATTTCCACGGCCGTGTCCTACATGAATCCGGCAGTCCGTCTGATCCACGTGGACGGCCCGCGACAGAGTTGACGGCAGCACCAGTCGTGGATGACGCCATCGATGGCGGACACGCTGCCAACAGGGCGTGTTGTCTGTAGCGAAAGCCTGTCAGCCTTCAGAACAGGAGGCCGCAGCGCATGGTCATATCAGGCCGCGCGACGCAGATCGTTCTGCCTCCGGGTATGCTTCGCATGCGCTATCCAACTCTCGACGTGACCCGAATCATAGAGCCACGCAATCGTCTCCCGAAGGCCCCGCGACAGGCTGGTGTTTGCGGCGAAGCCAAAAGTTTCCAAGGCCTTGCGGGATGACATCACCCTGCGGACATATCCAACTGGTTTGTCGTCGAGAAACTTCGGACGCAGGCGCGAGCCAACGGCTGTCGCGATGACCGTGGCGATCTCGCGGATCGACGTCTCACGGTCGGAGCCGAGGTTGAACATGGCACCGGCGAAAGGTTCCTCGTGTTCCACGAGTGAGGCAATGCCCTCGGCGACATCTGATACATAGACGAAGTCACGGGTTGCAGAACCATTACCCCAGACCTCAAAGGTCTGGTCGCCATACTCCGCTGCAACAATCGCCTTGCGCAGCAGTGCGGCGACAACGTGACCGTGATTTTCGTCAAAGGAGTCGCCGGGCCCATACAGATTCGACGGGATCGCCGTCACGGTGTCCGTCGAGGTGTCTTCGCAGAGGACGGCTGCGGCGAGCGATGTCGCAAGCTTGGCGTATCCATAGGTGCCTGTGTCACCGAACGGGACGCCGTGCAGCAGCGATTCCTCCATCAGTGGAAGTTCGGCGATGTCGGAGTAGGAGCAGGGCGAACCGGCAAGAACCAGCCGTCTCGCGACGCCGCGGGTTGTCGCGCGGATGACATTCAGTCCCATGAGAAAGTTGTCGTGGAAGGCTCTTCCGGGGCAGCCTTTCAGGTAGCCGACACCACCCACATCCGCTGCGAGGTGGACGACGATGTCCGCGCCGCTGAGGAGTTTTTCGGCGACTCTTGCGTCCCTCAGATCGCCATGCCTCTGACCGATAGCCTGCACGGGCAGGCCTCGACGCGTGAGACTGTTGACGACGTGTTGGCCAAGAAAGCCAAAACCACCGGTGACGATGATGGGGCCTGTGACGGCCATGGCAGAGCACTCCTGTCTCGAAGTCCGATCATCGCCATGTCGAGAATGTCGGCGCGTGCGGACGGCGGGTGAGAATAGCGGCCGATCTCGTCTGAGAAAATGGCGAATAGTGCCGGAGTCTTTGACTCCTCCCCAGTTCTTGTGCCAGTGCTCATAAGAGAGTTGGGGCGGGGGTCAGATCGAGGCCAGTGCCGGCGAGTGTTCCCACTCCGACCGTCACGGCTGGGAACGGTTGCAGCAGAAGCTGAAGGAGTGATGCGGCTCGCAGGCCGGCGGGTACGGAAGCTGAAGGGCGGCATCATCGCCTTCGGCAACCGCCCGCTCCCGTGCGCCCTGCCGATGCCCGGCGGCATGCCGGTCGACCCGGATCAACCGCGGGGCTGTGGCTGCGGCCACGGCTTCCATGACGACCATCCCGAGGAGGTGCGTTGCCTTCCCGGGAAACAACAAGGCCTGCCGAGTGGGCAGGGCGGATCCACCGGACCGAGTGCCTTGTCGCTAGGCGGCAAGGCGGACTCACCGGTCGGTTCAGAAACCCCTCGCCAACCGCGAGAGGTACGACGGTTATCCAAGGTGAGTCGGGGC
>SXGQ01233232.1_pt1 | contig 14163 bp, 10 predicted proteins | sample 3178371 | NCBI WGS metagenome assembly SXGQ01 (sample SAMN11356859, study PRJNA531348) | freshwater metagenome | isolation source: freshwater sample F1-20 | place: China: Fuxian Lake, Yuxi | collected 2017-12-25
CAAGAGTATTTCCTCGATGGAAAGACGACCATCGGCGCGCGCTCCGCGATGGAGGACAAGGTCATGGCCGAGTTGAAGCGGCACTTCCGTCCCGAGTTCCTCAACCGCGTGGACAGCACCATCATCTTCCACAGCCTCGACGAGGACGAGCTGGCGCAGGTCGTGGATATCCAGCTCACGCGGCTGGAGAAGCGCCTCGCGCAGCAGCACCTCACGCTTGATGTGGACAAGTCCGCGCGGAAGCTCATCGCCAAGGAAGGCTACGACCCGCAATTCGGCGCGCGCCCACTCAAGCGCGCCGTGCAAGACCTGCTACTCGACCCGCTCGCGACCAAGCTGCTCGAAGGCGAGTTCAAGCCGGGCGACAAGATCAAGGTGAGCGCGGACGGGGACGGGCTGGTCTTCAGCGCGAAGTGAAGCGGATGTCGCGGGGAAGTAATCAGTAACCCGTGTTCAGTGTTCAGTCGTGGCAAATGCGCCCCGTCCCCACTGACTACTGAACACTGAAACTGAGTGCTCTCCCCGCCCGCCCTTGCGCGGTTCCCACGGGTGGCCCATCTTCCTCGCACCATGAAGCGACTCCACTTCGCCTTCGCGCTGGCGTGTCTGATGGCCCTCGCGCGTCCCGGCTACTCCCTCAGCCTTGGTCCGGCAACGCCAGACGAGCGCGTGCAAAACGCCGCCGCCATCTGCCACGCGACAGTGCTCGGCTCCGAAAGCTTTCGCGGCGTGGACGGCGGCATTTACACGCGGACGTGGCTGCGCGTGAACGAGGCGTTCAAAGGAAAATTCCCTGCGACCATCACGGTGATCCATCGCGGCGGACGTGTCGGCGAGGAAGGCGAAGTTTCGAGTGATGCGCCCAAGCTGAAGGTCGGGGACGAACGGTTCTTCCTCCTCGGCCAGCGCACGGACGGCACGCTCTTTGTGGACAACGGCTCCAGCAGCGCGCCGGCGCTCGCCCGCGCGGGTGCGGTGAAGTCGGCGGGGACCAGCGTGACCGATCCGAGTGCGCTCGCCCTGCTCTCCGCCGCGCGTTCTCTTTACCCAGTCGCAGACACCGCTGGATCAGACCTCGCTACAAGCAGTGCAAGCCTGGTCCCGCAGGCAGTATCAGGACTTTTCGAGACTAACGGCATCTCCGCCCGATTCGTTGCTGGGGACCGGGGGGAACCGATCGAATACTTCGTGGATGCCGACGCGCTGCCCACCGGTATGACGCAGGCACAGGCGCTCAACGCCGTGAGCAACGCCTTCCGCGCGTGGGCGAACGTTACCAGCCTTCGCTTCACCTTTGCGGGAGTGACTAGCTTCGGCACCGCTGCGCCCAATGTCTCGACTAACGACGGGCGCATCCGCATCCAGCTCCACGACAATAACGGCTACATAACGGGTTCAACAACCCTGGGCGTTGGAGGCCGAAACTACTCAATCTCGAGCACGTTCACAAACGGTGGCATGGGCGGCAACGTTGCCGGCAACGAATTCTTCCCCGCCTCGCGCGGTTGGCTGGTGCTTAAGCACACCAATACCACGCTACAGAACCTCCTCTCTTTCGAAGAGGTCCTCTGCCACGAAATTGGCCACATTCTGAGCATGGAGCATTCGAGCGAAAACAATCCTGAGGCAAATACGACGCTCAAGCAGGCTATCATGTATTACCAGATTCGTGCTGACGGGCGCGGCGCGACTCTGGGTAGCTACGACCCGCCTATCGTGCAGCAAGCGTATCCGACGAACAACACGCCGCCCTACGGCTACAACCGGATGATGCATATCGTCACGGCTAGCCCCACGCCGAACTTCACAGGTGTCAACGAAGTGGAAATTCGCAGCTACGATTTGCAATCGGATTCGCTAGGTCTGAGCCTCGTTCTCACGTCAACCTCGGCCAACGGCACTTTCAGCGTAACCGGCAGCACCCTCCGCTACACACCTTCCGCCGCCTTCAGCGACTCCAGCCGGTTTGACCCTGCAACCACCTCGGCATTCCACCGTGCATTTGTCAGACTCAACGACGGGACGAACGGGTCGCCTTTCATCGAGGTCCGCGTGCTGTCCTACAGTCTGGACAGTTTCTCCGACGGGATGCCAAACAACTGGATGACGCAGTTCTTCAGCAGTTCCAATCCGGGTGCGGGTGCCCTGCGCGGGCCAAATGATGACAACGATGGTGACGGCATCAGCAATCTCAACGAGTTCCGACTCGGCACGAATCCCACCAACGCGGCCTCCGTGCTGCGGTTCAGTTCCAGTTCCGCGACCGCCTTGAACTGGTTCGCGACGGCCTACGAAGTCTATGAAGTCGAGGCCACGACGGACTTCACGAACTGGTTCCGCGCCGGCAACCCGGTCGTGCCGACGACGACCAACGGCAGCTTCACCAACTTCCCAGCGTCCACGAACCGCCTCTTCTTCCGCGTGCTGCGCGTGCCGTGAGCGAAGCTGCGCCAGCGTAGGCCACTGTCCTGCCGGCCGTGATGCTGGACTATAAAAGCCTGTTCGCGGCGAAGGACGAACTGCTGCGTCTGTTGGAATCCGGAGTTTAACGCCAGGACGCGAAGACGCGAAGGCGCAAGGAATTGAGGAACGGAATTCTTCGCGTCTTTGCGTCCTTGCGCCGCTGCGTTGAAACGGGCGGCATTACTCCGAAACCTCTTCCGTCGGCGGCGTGGCTGGCTTCGCCTTCCGGCCCAGCGGCACTTCCGTCGCCAGCATCACCACGCTCACGGCGATGAGCCCGGCGCACATCCACGCCATGTTCGTCATGCCCATCGTGCCGACGAGGTGGAACGCGATGAGTGGCGCGGCCACGCCTCGGATGCCCGTGAAGAACGTGTGGACGCTCATGTAGTCCGCCACGCGTTCGGGCGGGGCGAACTTCGTCACCCACAAGCTCCACGCCACGTCGCCGCCCGCGTTCGCCACGCCGAAGATGACCGCGCCCAGCGCTCGTCCCGCGTAGCTGTCGCTCACGAAGAACGAGAGGATGCCCAGCGCGAAGCCGACGTTCAGCACCGCGCGCAGCGTGAAGAAGTTCATCCGGTCGAAGAGCCAGCCCCAGACCGGGCTGCACACCAGCCGCGCCGCGTTGGGGATCACACCGACAAACAGCGCCACCATCGTCACGTCCAGCGCGAGGCCGTAACGCTCGTTGGCGAGATACTCGACGCGCAGCGGAAACATCATCAGGTTGCCCATGCCCATGAACATCCACGAGATGAGCGTGAGCCGGAACAGCCGGTCCTCCCGCGCGTAGCGCATTGCCCGCAGCGGGTGCGTGCCGGCAGTGGCCGTGAGCGGCTCGGAGGGAATGCGCGACTGGCACCACGCGCCGAACGCGAACGCCACCGCGAAGAGCAGCAGCAACGCGCGGAAGTATTCCAGATGCACCGCGAGCAGGCGTCCGCCCAGCTCATTCGCCAGCGCCGCCATGCCGATGCGGACGACCATCGCCTTGGTGAACAACCGCCCGCGCTCCATCGGCGGGTAGTTCGTCTGATACACCTGCGTCATCAGCGGAATCGCCGCTGAGGCGCACGTTGTGGCGACGACGCTGCCGAGCACGAACATCGGCAGCCCCGACGCGAAGACCGCGAGCAGCAGTGCCGCCGCGCCGAGGAAGCTTACGCGCGCCGCCGCCTGCGCCACCGGCCAGCCGAGCTTCGCCGCCTGGTTCACCACGAACGGGCTGATGAGATGTCCCACGCTGCCGCCGGCGGCAATGAGCGCCTTGGCCGTTGGCCCCGCCTCGAAATGCCGCACTGCGATGAGCAGGAGGAAGGTCGTGCCCGCAGCCTCCATGATGCCGGTCGCCGCCGCGCGGAGGCGTTCGTAGTGGAAGGTGACTTGGGTGTGCGCGAGGGACACGGGGGGAGAGTGGGGAAAGACGAGTGATTAGTAATTAGTAAATCGTCAGCGGTCAGCTATCAGCCATCAGCAGTCAGCACGCTCGTCGCACGACTAACTACTGATCACTAATTACTTTCCATCCCCTGCCGGGAACCTCCGCCGCAGCGTCTCCACAAACACCGCGTCCGCCATCGCGCTCACCATCTCCAACGGCGAGTAGCCGCGCTGCCACGCCCAGCGCAGGGCAAGCGCGATCAGGACCCCGGTGATCAGCATGTTCGGCCAGGCGTTGAGTGCCCATTGGCCGCTCCAGATCAGGCGCGGGACGGAGGACAAGGGTTCGAGGTAAGGGATGGGCCACTGGTCGCCGTCCGGTCCACGCGCACCGACGATGTCGAGCAGCAGGTGGAGGTGAAAGCTCAGGAACACGAGCAGCGCGGTCATTCCCTTGCGCTTCGCCAAGCAGGCGAAGAACACGGTCACGATCAGACAGAAACCGAGATTGTGACCTAGCTCGTGGTGGAACTTGCCCCACCAGTCCGTTCCGCCTCGCGTGGCGAAATCCACGACGATGCCGAACCCATCGGGGTCCGGGATGATGCCCGCCACGCTGACGAGCATACGTTCGCGCGGGTTCAGGTCCGCCGTGTGCGCCAGCGCCCAGCCGGCGAGGAAGTGCGTGATGGGACTCATGTGGTTGCTCTTGTTCTTTTCATCCACGCCTCCACTTCCCGCCGTGTCGGGATGCTTGCCTGCGCGCCGCGCCTTGTCACTGCGATCGCAGCGGCGGCACAGCCGAAGCGCGCCGCTTCACGCGGGCCCGCGCCGTCCACGAGCCGCGTGACGAACGCACCGATGAAGGTGTCGCCCGCACCGACAGTGTCCACGGCTTGGACCTTGAAGCCCGGCACATGGCCGGTGAACTCCGGCGTGTCCAGCCACACGCCGTTCGCGCCAAGCGTCACGAGCACGCGCGGGCAGGCGGAGCGCATCTTGATGGCGACGGCCGCCCCGGCAGCGCTGGCGGCGTCGCGCACCTCGGAGCCGCTGAGTTTGGCGGCCTCGTTCTCGTTCGGGATGATCCAATCGCAAAGATGCAGCAGCGCGTCGCCAACGGGCGCGAAAGGAGCGGGGTTCAAAATGGCCGGCGCGCGCGCCTCGCGGGCGAGCCGCAGCGTGGCTTCCACGGCGTCCAACGGCGTCTCCAACTGCACGACGACGGCCTTTGATTGCGCGAATAGATCGCGGTGCGCCAGCACATCGGCAAGCGTGAGCGTGTCGTTCGCGCCGTTGGCTACGACGATTTGATTCTGTCCGGTCGCATCAAGGACAATCATCGCCGTGCCGCTCGCCACGTCCGCACGACGTGCGACGCCCCGCGTGCTCACGCCGGCCTCCATCAGGTTCGCGACCATCTCGTCGCCGAACGCGTCCTGGCCCACCACGCCGATGATGGCGGCGGGCATCCCCATGCGGGCGATGGCGTAGGCCTGGTTCGCCCCCTTGCCGCCGGGCGCGCGACGGAAGTTCTTCCCCAAAATCGCCTCGCCCGGCGCGGGAAAGCGCGGCGCTTCGATGAACAAGTCCATGTTGAAGCTGCCCACGACGGTGACCATGCGCCGGTTGTAGCGGAGTCGCCGCTCTCCGGCCAGCGGAATGCCAGCAATGAAGCCGGCTGAAAGGCCGCGTGCCCGACTGCGTCTGAAGACCGTGCTTTCCCAGCGCCTGTTCTGGTCACTGTTGCTCCCACTCGCGGGCGCGGCGTCGCTCGCCGCCGCCACGCCGGAGGAGGGCGTCGCCTTCTTTGAGAAACGCGTCCGGCCGCTGCTGGCCGAGCATTGCTACGAATGCCACGGCGCGAAGAAAGCCAAGGGCAACCTCCGCCTCGACTCCCGCGACGGCTGGCTCAAGGGCGGCGACTCCGGCCCCGCCATCCTCCCCGGCAAGCCCGACGACAGCCTGCTCATCAAGGGCGTTCGCCACTGGGACAAAGACTTCAAGATGCCGCCGGACACCCGGCTCTCCCCCGCGCTCGTCGCCGACCTCATCGAGTGGGTGAAGCTCGGTGCGCCCGACCCGCGCACCAACGCACCCGTGCTCGCCGCCACCGCCCCGGCCAAGCCCGCTTACGGCGTCAGCCTCGAAGAAGGCCGCAAGCACTGGGCCTACCAGCCGCTGAAGTCCGCCCCACTGCCGAAGCTCAAAGACAAAACCTGGCCGCGCAACGACCTCGACCACTTCACCCTCGCCCGCATGGAGAAAGCCGGCGTCGCCCCCGCCCCCGATGCCGACCCGCGCACGTTGATTCGCCGGCTGACGTTTGACCTCACCGGCCTTCCTCCAACTGCACAAGAAGTCGAGGCGTTCGTGCGCGAGTGTTCTTCAATCGGCAATCGGCAATCGGCAATCGGCAATGCCGTTGACCGTCTCCTCGCCTCCCCGCACTACGGCGAGCGCTGGGGCCGCCACTGGCTCGACGTCGTCCGCTACGCCGACACCTGCGGCAACGCCTCCGACTACCCCGTCCCGCAGGCCTACAAGTATCGCAACTACGTCATCGCCGCCTTCAACGCCGACAAACCCTACGACCGTTTCATCCGCGAGCAACTCGCCGGCGACCTCCTCAACGCAAAGCTCGAAACGCCCAGCCCGGAACTCGTTGTCGCGCCCGGCTACCTCGCGATTTCCCGTCACTTCGGCGGTGGCAAGGGCGAGCCGCATCTGACCATCGAGGACGCCATCGAGAACACCGGCCGCGCCTTCCTCGGCCTCTCGCTCAGTTGCTCCCGCTGCCACGACCACAAGTTCGACCCGCTGCCGCAGACGGATTACTACGCGCTCTACGGCATCTTCAGCAGCACGACCTTCCCGCATCCCGGCAGCGAAGGCATGAACCGCCCGAAGGATTTGGTCACCCTCGGCCCGAAAGCCGAAGTCGAAGCCGCGACGAAAACTTGGAAGGAACAACTCGCCGCCCTCGACGCCGACGTGAAGAAAGCCGAGGCCGCCAAAGCCGCCGCCGAGAAAAAAGCCAAGGGCGACGAAGCGACCAAAGCCATCGCCGCCGCCAAGGCCAAGCACAAGCAAGCCAGCGAAACCGTCCCCTACGAACTCGCCTACGCCGTCGCCGACAACGGCAAACCCGCCCACGCCCGCCTCCACGTGCGCGGCGACCCCACGCGCCCCGGCGAGGACGTCCCGCGTCGCTTCATCCAAGTGCTCGGCGGCCAGCCCTTGCTGAAGGAAAGCAACAACAGCGGTCGCCTCGACCTCGCCAACTGGATTGCCGACCCCGCGAACCCGCTCACCGCCCGTGTGATGATGAACCGCCTCTGGCAACACCACTTCGGCCGCGGCCTCGTCACCACGCCCAACGACTTCGGCACACGCGGCCAGCCGCCGACGCATCCGGAGGTGCTGGATTTCCTCGCGAAGAAGTTCATCGAGAGCGGCTGGTCGGTGAAAGCGATGCACCGTCTGATTTTGACTTCCCGCACGTGGCAACTCGCGAGTGGTCCCAACGCGAATCCCCTCTCCCCCACCGGGGAAGAGGGCCAGGGTGAGGGGGGAAAGCGTGCGAGCGCAAAGCCGGTTACCCCTCTCCCCAATCCTCTCCCCTCCGAGGGGCGAGGGGGTTCGTTCTTCGGCCTCTTCCGCAAATCCCCGCCTTCACCCGCCGACCTCTTCGCCGCGAATACCACCAAAGACCCGCACAACTCCCTCTGGTGGCGTGCCGACCGCCGCCGTCTCGACGCCGAGTCCATCCGCGACGCCCTCCTCCACGTCAGCGGCGACCTCGACGCGACCGTGGGCGGCGCGCACCCGTTCCCGCCCGTCCACACGTGGGGCTTCACGCAGCACAACCAGTTCTTCGCCAACTACGATAACCGCCAGCGCACGGTCTATCAGATGCAGCAGCGCCTGCGGAAGCACCCCTTCCTCGCGCTCTTCGACGGCGCGGACCCGAACTCCAGCACCGCCACGCGCGAGCCGAGCACCACGCCGCTCCAGTCGCTCTTCATGATGAACGACAAGTTCGCGCACGAGCAGGCCGCGAAGTTCGCCGCCCGCGTCCAGCAGGGCGAACCCGACGAAGCCCGCCAAATCGAGCGCGCCTTCCTCGCCCTCTACGCCCGCCCGCCGCAGCCCGACGAACTGGCGCTGGCCACCGACTACCTCGCCAACTTCCGCGCCAAACTCGCCGCGAAGAAGCTCCCCGCCGACCAAGCGTGGGCCAGCCTCAGCCGCGCGCTGCTCGGGGCGACTGAGTTCCTTTATCTCGACTGACCTCCGTGTGGAACCGAGCGACGTGCTGCCGGCCGGCGATTCCGTAACATTGGCGAGTTCAAGCAACTGCTGCCCGCCGACCAGGACCAGCTCGCCGCTGCCTGACCGAGAAACTCCTCGCCTAAGCATCATAATGGCCATTGGTTCCTACTTCGGCTTTACATTCTCGCCAAGAACAGGCGGCACTGGCGGTGGAACGACGGGATTGCTGATGATGGCTTCTCCCTTTGCCAAGCGAATCCCAATTTGCTCCGCATCCTTCAGAAACGCATTGACATCACCTCGCACCAATCTTCCTAAGCGAGTGATCTCGTTATAGTGAGGTTGCGCATCTGGCGGCGTATTTGAAACCCAGTCCAGTTGGTCGTAAGAAATCCTTGCTAAATGGATTAAATCCTTCCCGCGCTTAACGAGAAAGTCCTTCCATGGTGTCTCTTTCGGCAGGCGGGATCGAATTTCAGCCTCGGTTGCCTCCGTTTTCGACTTCATCGTAAAAAACTGGTAGCCAAAGCATATCAAACTGGCCCAGAACGTGAAAGTCGCGAAACCACCGAACCCAGCCATTGCACTCAGCAGTGGGATGACAAACAAGCATGCCCATTTCAACAAGGAACGATTCGTTTTTCCTTTTACCACATCAATCTCAGCTTCAGCAGCCTCATGTTTCCGCTTGATTTGTTCTTGCAGCTCAAAGGCTGCCTTTGCCTCGGCTGCAAGTGAACCCTTGTCGACAGAGCCGTAGTCAAGCGGAATGGCATCGCCGAAGTGTCGCCCAGTTAGTAAATCGAAAAAGTGTGCGTAGGATCGCGCTCCATTCTTGTAAGAAACTGTCGCGCCGGGAAGGAATCCCAAAGTGAACTGAACGCGCTCCACCCTTGTGCTTGCGTGCTCAAGCTGCTCAACGCAACTCCGACATTCAGTATTGCCCTGCGCAGCTAACAGCTCCTGACATTTGAACCTGTCCCAGACTCCCCGCTGAGAAAGCGCGGGCGTAAGCAGGGAGTGCTCCTTCGCAATGATTGGGATACCGGCAGCACACTCTTTGAGCGACATCTCGTCGGTGAGGAAGCGCACTTCCTTTTCCCGGTCAGCAACCGCCGGGAATTTGAAAGAAGAATCGAATTCATGAATACCAGTTGTCGGATGCCAGATGATCTCTTTATCTTCATATGGTTCCTGAACAGTATATTCCTCTTTGTCTTCGTAGGACTCTCCGTCATATCGTGTTTTTGTTACTGTTCGGTATTTTGTTACCTCACGATATCTTGTGACAGTCCGCGTCTCGGAATACTTGCCCCGCCATGTAGAGCGTGCGGCCACTTCGATAATCCAGACCGGCATGAAGACACCTTCGATAGACATATCCAAGGATTCAACATTCCGAAAACCTATCGGGTCGGATTTGATAAGGTCGACAACTTTTCCTTTCAACTGGCTAAGTTCTACTTTGGGTGCTGCATGCGCCGTCGAAAACGACGCATCTGGATAGTCCTTCAATCTATCGAACTGAGCGGTTGGCTGTTGGATGAGCTGAACGCTCCGGCAAAACAAACAGCGGGCTGATACTCCGTCAGGCGAAAGCTCTGTTTGGCCACCACAATTTGCGCATTCTAGTTGCATCGGAGTTGCCTTAATCATACTCGTTTGATGTAGTGTGGCTGCCTCTAGTTGTGCGCAAAACTACAATTTCCGACCTACCGCCTTAACACGGATGCAATGTAAGTGGTTTTGCTCTGGATTTCGATTAGCTCGTTTTCAAGCTTTTGCAAATGATCTTCATCGAATCCGATAGCAGGATTGTGAGCAGATAGCGACTTGCAAATCTGTTCTACACTCTCAGCGAAATTGACATAATCCGGCAGTGTTCCAATGGAGCCAACATGAGGAATCGAAAACTGAATTCCTTCGCGCACAACTTTGAGCTTCTCAGGGACACATTTGCGTGTCCGGCTGTCAGCGTTTGAACCGAACCTGACCTCTTCTTGCCGGAGCAAGGCGCAAAGCTCGACGGGCGAGCGAATTCCTTCAGGGATGGGTTCACTCCCACTCGCCGCAGCAAAGCGTGCTACGTTGAAGAATACTAGCGCAACTCCAACACCAAGCAGCAGAACTATTTGCCCAATCCAATGCAGGCGCGTGATAACCTCTCGGTCGGGGAAGAACGATTGAAATAGCATAAGCAGCAGACTCGCTACCGAATATAGGACAATAGTTGCACACAAACCCGGGGCAAGGCCATTCCCTCCCGTCGCGTCGGCTTTCGGCATGGACGTGCTCCTCACGAAACCACCAACGCCACACCAGATGAGCGCCACAAGGAGTTCAGCCCAAACGAGTCGTGCCCAAAAATATTGCGAGCGACCTGCATCGGGCTGTGCAAGCGTCGCAAAACCTAGGATTGCGAGAGCCGAAATCAGCCAACCCGCCACTGACACCATCATGTGAAAGGGAACCTTTTTCATCGAAACCCTACGTCAAAAATCCTTTAGAATTTCCTTCTTTTTTAGGTCGAACTCCTCTTGGTTTATTAACCCTGCATCCAAAGCTTGCTTGATCTTTTTAAGTCGAGTAACGGGGTCGTTGACTTGTCCAGGGATCGGATCGACTGGCTGAACTGGTGCTTGCTCGGCTTGAACGCGCGGGGCAAGTGCCTGACCAACTTGCTGACCAGCTTGCAATCCAGCACCAAGACCCAGGCCAGCTCCCAAGCCTCCAGCCAGAAGCGCTCCAGCGGCCCCACCTTCATTTGAGGCAGCTTTCTCTAAAGTGTCAAAACTCCTCATTGCCACATAAGCATGGCTTGCCTTGGAGTCTTCCAATTGTTTGAACTCCATGCGCTTGCCGAGTATCTCCTGAAATTTTTTCAATTCCTCGTCTGGAATGCTAACTCGCTCGACATTGAAGTTGACGATCTCAATGCCAAACCGCGCAAATTCTGGGCTGATATCCTTTCCAACAAACGCTGAAAGTTGATTTTGCTTTGCGCTTACTTCGAACGCAGAGACATTTTGATCAACGAAGAACTTCGCCAAGGCGTCCGACAACCGCTGCACTATCTCACCGATGAAGTATTCCTCTACTTTAGCGCTGTCCGCCGAGTGAAGAGTGCCGACGATTTGCGTCAGAAACTTCCGAGCGTCGTCAATCCGAATGCCCCAACGGCCGAAGGCACGCACACTGATTGGGAAGTTATACCGAGGGTCAATTACTTGGATTGCCCCCTTGGTCCCCCACCTCAGGTCCCTCTTTACGTGTTTGTTGACAAACCAGACCTCTGCCGAAAACGGGGTTTCCCCGCCAAACGGAAGATTGATCAGTTTGTTTAGGATTGGGATGTTGCCCGTGGCAAGCGTATGGGTGCCAGGGCCGAATAGGTCCAAGCCTTGGCCACCCTTCACAAAAAGCGCCTCTTGGCTCTGGTTAACTATCAGTTGTGTCCCAAGCTTTAGCTCTTCACTCGGATGCTTCCAGACGAACCATTCGTCGGAGGTAGCATCGTATTTGACTCGGTCTATGAAGGCCATTTGGGAAGGTGTTGAGGATAATTAATGAAGAACGAAGCCTGAATCCTAGATGCATCAGGGGTTCGGTGCGGGCGGATTGGCCGGGGGCGGGGCCGGTTCACTTGGGTCAGAGGCATACAGCACGCCCCAGCGCGCGCATTTGGTGCGACGGCTGGCGTCGTCGGTGTCCTTGCGGTAGAAAAACTCCACGGTGTCGTAGATGTCTTTGCAGCGCTCCAAGGCCTCGGGGAGCATGACGCTGGCTTCTTCGCGTTCGCGGTCGGTCTTTTCCAAGGCCAGTTGCTTCGGGTTGCGTGCGGTGGTGAAGGCGGTGCGCACCGTTGCCAATTGCGCCGCGCTGGGATTAGCCATCGCCACGAAGGCAACGCCCTCGGCGGTCTGCCGGTCGGTCTCGCCCTTGATGATGGCGTCGAGCGCGTCGGCCAGTTCGTCGTCATCGGCCGGGTCGGGGATGGTGGTGTCGCTGATGTTGCGTCCGTAGTAGCTGCGGCCGGCGGCGGTGAAGACCTCGCGCGCCACGCCGAGGTCATAGACCTGGTGGAAGTGCGAGACAAACATGGCGGCACGTTTGCGGGCCGCACTGAAGGTGTCGCTGGCCGTGCCCTGCTCGCCGACGGCGATGTCCACTTCGCCGGTTTCCTTGAGGAAGCGGTTGAGGAAGCTGGGCAGGGCCGGGGCGGGCGGGTTCACCGGGTCCAGCCCGGCGAATTGTTCGGCGGTGATGGCACGCTCGGCGGGGTTGGTGGTGAGGAGGTATTGGTCGCGGGCCTTCTTGAGGACGCGAAGGGCAGTGGGGATGGAGTTGGCAAGGATGCGGGAGGGCATTTTTAGTTGAGAGTTGGGGAGTTGAAAGTTGAGAGGATGGGGTCCAAGGCTAGGGTGGTGGTTGAAAAGTGGTCAAAAGGAGCCAATTTTCGTAAATGGCGTGTTTTGAGGGTTGTAAGTGGGGTTTCCCCACAGGGAAAGGCCATTTCTAGTCTTAAAAGTGATGTTTGCGGGAAGGGAAACGGCACTTCTAATCTTAAAAGCGGTGCTTCCGCAGAGGGAAATTGGACTTCTAATCCTAGAAGCGGGGTTTCCGTGGCCGAGAGCGGGGCTTTTAACCTTGGAACAGGCCCTTGGGTCAGCGCCAAGGCCGCTTTGAATCCTCGCAGGGGAGTTCCGGCGGAGCGAACGAGGACTTCTAAGATTGGAAGCGCAGACTCCGCGTGTCGGGTGCGGGGCGTGGGTGGTAGGGACGCGCTGCGCGCGTCCTCGGGAATCTGATTGGTGGGACGAGGCCGACCGCAGGTCAGCCCTATCGGGGAAGGGGCTGCCGGCGTCCGCGCGGGAGCGCGGAAAGGCGGAAAGGCGGAAAGGCGGAAAGGCGGAAAGGCGGAAAGGCGGAAAAATTTTCTCACCGGGGACATACGAGAGTGATGGCAACGAAAAGTATTCACAGGGTCAAGACCTTTCGTGGATTTTTCTTCACCGCCGGGAGGGGATAGAATTTCTATTCGCTAGTTTGCAGCAATTTGTTCCACTCTGCGTCGAAACACCCGCACAGCACCGTTTGCAGACTGAACACTGGTTACTGAATACTTTCCCCGCCATGAACCGCCGCACCGCCATCCGCTCGCTCGCGGGCAGCTCGCTCCTGCTGCCCGGCATGATTTCCGACCTGCTCGCCGCCGATGCGAAGCGCGCCGCCAGTTCCGCCGCCGCGCCCGCTGATCCGCTCGCGCCGAGGCAGCCACACTTCGCGCCCAAGGCCAAGCGCGTCATCTTCCTGCACATGAGCGGCGGCGCGTCGCACGTGGACTCGTGGGATTACAAGCCGCGCCTCATCGCGGACCACAACCAGCCTTACCAAGTGCCGAAGAAAATGCTGGAGGCCTTCGCACTGAACAACCGGAGCGAGGTGAAGTTTTACAAGAAGCCCGGCTGGGAGTTCAAACAGCGCGGCCAATCGGGATTGTGGATTAGCGACCTGTTCCCGCAGACCGCTGAGTGCGCGGACGACCTGTGCCTCATCCGCTCGATGTTCAACGACCACGCGGACCACGCGCAGGCCACGCTCGGCATTCACACCGGCTCGGTCACGTTCACGCGGCCCAGCGTCGGCTCGTGGGTCAGCTACGGCCTCGGCACGGAGAACGCGAACTTGCCCAGCTTCATGGTCATCGCGCCCGCAATGCCTTACGCCGGCGCGCAAGTATGGTCGGCGGATTTCCTCCCCGGCTGCCACCAAGGCACGCGCGTGGTGCCTGGCCCGGAGCCGGTGCCGAACATCAACCGCCGCATCACCGACGCGGAGTTGCAGGAAATGGAGCTGGGCCTCGGCGCGGCGTTCAATCAGAAGCACCTGCTCAAGCGCGGCAACGACCCGCAGCTCGCCGCCCGCATCAAGTCCTTCGAGACGGCTTACGGAATGCAGGCCGCCGCGCCCGAGGCGTTCAACCTCGCGAAGGAAACCGACGCGACGCACAAGCTCTACGGCCTCGAACGCGGCAGCACGAAG
>SXGQ01343369.1_pt1 | contig 14163 bp, 13 predicted proteins | sample 3178371 | NCBI WGS metagenome assembly SXGQ01 (sample SAMN11356859, study PRJNA531348) | freshwater metagenome | isolation source: freshwater sample F1-20 | place: China: Fuxian Lake, Yuxi | collected 2017-12-25
GAGTGGCCAGACGCAATGATTGCATCAGCAATTTCTTGAGCGCGTTGCGCAGTCATCGTGACGCCGGTTGGGTTTTGTGCTCGAGGTTGCAAAAACAACGCCATTGGTTTTTGTTCGAGCGCAGCCGTGAGTGCTTCAACGTTTATGCCTTGGGCGTCGACTTCAACCCCAATGACATCGGCACCGATTTTTTCAAGTAGGTCGAGCAATGGCGGGAAGGTCGGGTGTTCAACGACCACCCGATCACCGAGACGGACCACCACTTGGGCAATGCGATCAAGAGCATCCATGGCCCCGTCGACGACGGTGAGTTCTTCGGGCACAAAGGGCCAACGATGACGCAAGGCTTCTTCGAGTTGAGGTAACACGGGATGATCCAGGTAACTACTGGTTAAAGCCTGGCTACTCACCCGAGCCAAGGCGGTACGCAGGTCGGGGAGAAGTGACGAATCGGGCGTGCCGGTCGACAAATCGAGGACGAAATGCCCACGATGATCGCTATCGGCGGCCACTTGGCGATAGCGGCGCGGACCGCCAGGGCCAGTGGGTTGGCGCACAAAAGAACCGTTTCGACCAAGAGTTTCAATGGCTCCGACTTCGGCGAGCGATCGCCAGGCCTCGCCGACAGTGGTGGGAGAGACACCAAGTTTGCGAGAAAGCTGACGAACGGTGGGCAACTGCGCTCCAATGACCAATTCGCCCGAAGAGATCATGCGCCCAATTGCCGTGGCAATTCCGCGCGCGCTGCGGTCGTTGATTCCGTTCGCAATATCAAGGGTCAGGGAGTCGGTAATCATCAGGGATCAGTCAATCGTGTTTCATGGGCTTAAAAGCATTGTCCTGTCACAATAAAGGCATTGTTCACGCTTGCGTATGTCAATTACTGTAATGATGAAGCGCTTGAGTCTTGTTGTTCATCAAACGACGAATCAAATGAAGATGAAGCGTGAGTGACATCAGAAATGGGGAACGGTGATGACTGGCTCACAAGACAGCGTGCGCGCGGCGATTTTGCAGACCGACTGGACTGGCGCAAAAGACACGATGATTGATAAGCATGAAGCTGCTTGTCACGAGGCGGCCAAGCAAGGTGCCCAGGTCATCTGTTTCCAAGAACTGTTTTACGGCCCGTACTTTTGTCAGGTACAAGACGTTGAGTACTACAGCTACACCGAGTACATCCCTGATGGACCGACGACTCAGCATTTCCAAAGCATCGCTAAAGAAACTGGCATGGTCATGGTGTTGCCCATGTACGAGATCACCCAGGCTGGCGTGTACTACAACACCGCCGCAGTGATTGATGCCGACGGCAAGTACCTCGGCAAGTACCGCAAACAACACATTCCGCAGACCAAAGGTTTCTGGGAGAAGTTCTATTTCAAGCCGGGCAACGGTGGCTACCCAGTTTTTGACACTGCAGTCGGCAAAGTTGGGGTGTACATCTGTTACGACCGCCATTTTCCTGAAGGATGGCGTGCGCTTGGTTTGAACGGTGCGCAGATTGTGTTCAACCCCTCTGCAACTCACCGCGGACTCAGCGAGTACATCTGGAAAGTTGAACAACCAGCTGCTGCTGTTGCCAACATCTATTACGTCGGTGCAATCAACCGTGTTGGTATCGAACCACTTGGCGAAAACGACTTCTATGGTCAGAGCTACTTCGTTGATCCAGAAGGTAAGTTCGTTGGGGCACCAGGTGACCCGTACAAGCCCGAACTGATTGTTCGTGATCTTGACATGAAGAAATTGCGTGAAGTTCGTGATCGTTGGGCGTTTTATCGCGATCGTCGACCCGAGGCATACGGCGACCTCACCGAATTGTGATCGTTAAGTTGTAGTTAGTTTTTCATTAAACATAAGGAAAGGCATCATGGCCAAGGTATTAATCAAAAACGGATTAGTCATTTCACCAACAGGTGTTATTGCCAACGACGTGTTGATCGATGGCGAAAAAATTGCTGCAGTCGGTGCCCCGGGTTGGTTTGAATCCTCCGAGCAAGGCTGCGACAAGGTCATTGACGCCAAAGGCAAATACGTCATTCCTGGCGGCGTTGATGTGCACACGCACATGGAACTACCTTTCGGTGGAACTTTCGCATCTGACACGTTTGAAACGGGTTCACGAGCCGCCGCATGGGGCGGAGTCACGACAATCGTCGATATGGCCGTGCAGCGCTATGGCGAAAATGTCTTTGATGGTCTTGCCGAATGGCATCGCAAAGCAACGGGCGAATGTGCAATTGACTACGCGTTCCACCAAATCATCGGTGGTGTTGATGATCAGTCTTTGAAGGATATGAAATACCTCACCGAGCATGAAGGCATCAGTAGTTTCAAACTGTTCATGGCGTACCCCGGTGTGTTCTACAGCGATGACGGACAAATTTTGAAGGCCATGCAGACCGCTGCCGAATGCGGCGCAATGATCATGATGCATGCCGAGAACGGTCCCGCTATTGATGTTTTGGTGCAGCAGGCACTGGCACGTGGCGAAACCGATCCTCGTTACCACTCATACACTCGCCCTTCACCGCTTGAAGCTGAAGCCACGCACCGCGCCATCGTGTTGTCACATGTTGCCGGCAACGTGCCGCTCTACATCGTTCATATGTCGGCTGGCGATGCTCTCAACGAAGTCGCAGCAGCTCGTCACCATGGTCGCAACGTGTTTGCCGAGACCTGCCCGCAGTATTTGTGGATGACTCTCGAAGAAACATTGGGTCAACCCGGATTTGAAGGGTCAAAGTGGGTCTGCAGCACGCCGGTGCGTTCACGCGATCATGATCCGCATTACATCGGACAGATGGGCCACGGTCACCAAGGTGACTTGTGGAAGGGCTTGCGTATGAACGAACTCGCCGTTGTGAGTACCGATCACTGTCCGTTCTGCTTCAAGGATCAAAAAGAACTTGGTCTTGGTGACTTCTCAAAGATTCCGAACGGAATCGGTGGTGTTGAACACCGTATGGAACTTATTTATCAGGGTGTGGTTGCCGGCGAACTCTCACTTGAGCGTTGGGTTGAAACCTGTTGCACCACTCCCGCGCGTATGTTTGGTATGTATCCACAAAAGGGCATTATTGCTCCTGGCAGCGATGCTGACGTTGTCGTTTGGGATCCAAATACTCAGACCAAAATTGGTATCAACGATAAGCACCACATGAACATGGATCACTCGGCCTGGGAAGGTTGGGTCATCGACGGAAAAGTTGACACCGTATTCTCACGTGGAACCGTGGTGATTGATAACGATCAGTACATTGGTCGCAAAGGTCATGGCAAGTTCATCAGGCGTGGCTTGTCGCAATATCTCGTCTGAAATCCCTCTACAAAACAAGGAGTTGCCCATGTACCGCATTGATCATTGGATCGACGGACACACCGTCGCCAGTACTTCCGGTCGGACCGGAAATATTTTTGATCCAGCAACCGGTCAGGTACAAGGCACTGTTGCTTTTGCTGATGTCTCCGAAGTTGACAAGGCAGTCGCAAACGCCAAGGCAGCGTTGCCGGCTTGGCGCGCAACAAACTTGTCGCGTCGCGCCGAGATCATGTTCAACATGCGCGAGCTGGTGTCGGCAAATCGTAAAGAGATTGCGGCGTTGCTCACCAAAGAGCACGGCAAAGTAACTGCCGATGCATTAGGCGAACTTGCCCGTGGTCTCGAAAACATCGAGTACGCGTGTGGAATCCCGAATCTTTTGAAGGGCGGCTACTCCGAACAGGCATCTGCTGGTGTTGACGTGTACAACATTCGTCAGCCTCTCGGTGTCGTCGCCGGCATCACGCCTTTCAACTTTCCAGCGATGGTCCCCATGTGGATGTTTGCCAACGCAGTTGCGTGCGGAAACACTTTCATTTTGAAGCCATCAGAAAAAGATCCATCAGCAGCAATGTTGATTGCTGAATTGCTCAAGCAGGCCGGACTTCCTGATGGCGTTTTCAATGTTGTGCACGGTGACAAGGTTGCCGTCGATCGTTTACTCGATCATCCCGACATCGCAGCAGTGAGCTTTGTGGGTTCAACGCCCATTGCGCGTTACATCTACGAAACTGGCACGAAGAACGGCAAGCGCGTTCAAGCACTTGGTGGCGCAACGAATCCCACGTTGGTTCTTCCGGATGCCGATCTTGATATGGCTGCCGATGCGTTGGCGAGTGCTGCATATGGTTCAGCTGGTGAGCGTTGCATGGCGATCTCGGTCGTCTTGGCAGTCGACACCATCGCTGACGATCTCGTGAGCAAAGTGCAAAGCCGTATACCAAATATTGTCGTTGGCAACGGTAGCGATCCGTCCAGCGAAATGGGTCCGTTGATTACTGGCGAACATCGTGACAAGGTCGCAAGTTATGTTGCAGCCGCCGCAGGCGAAGGTGCAAAGGTGGTCGTTGATGGTCGCGAGGGCGCACCAACCGAAGGTTTCTTCTTGAAGCCAAGCCTGATTGATCATGCCAAGCCCGGCATGAAGTGTTACGACGATGAAATCTTCGGACCTGTTCTGACTGTCGTTCGAGTGAAGTCGTACGAAGAAGGTTTGCAACTCATCAACGACAACCAATTCGGTAACGGAACAGCCATCTTTACTCGCGATGGCGGTGTTGCTCGTCAATTCCAGTTTGATGTGAATGTCGGAATGGTCGGAATCAATGTGCCGATTCCGGTGCCGGTTTCGTACTACTCATTTGGTGGTTGGAAGGCCAGTTTGTTTGGCGACTTGCACATGTATGGTCCAGACGGAATCCAGTTCTATACCCGAAGCAAAGTTGTCACGTCACGTTGGCCTGACCCTCGAACCAGCAAAGTCGATCTCGGCTTTCCGCAGAACAGGTAATTGACAAAATGGAAATCGGTGTCGTACTTCAAACAACTCCGCCAAGTGCGCGAGTCGTTGATTTAGCAAAGAAGGCCGAGACATACGGCTTTACGTATGTGTGGACTTTTGACAGTCACATCTTGTGGCAAGAACCGTTTCCGATCTTCGCCCAGATTTTGGCCGAAACACGTAATGTGATTGTTGGTCCGATGGTCACTAATCCAGCGACGCGTGACTGGACCGTAACTGCAAGTTTGTTTGCGACTCTGAACGAGATGTATGGCAACCGCACAGTGATTGGTATTGGTCGAGGTGACTCAGCTGTGCGAGTCACGAATGGAAAGCCAACCACTTTGGCGACCTTGCGCGAAAGTATTCATGTCATTCGCGAACTCGCCAATGGGCGCTCGGTGAATTACAAAGATTCCGAACTTCGTTTGCCGTGGGCGGGTAAGTCGCGCGCGGAAGTGTGGGTTGCGGCATACGGACCAAAGGCATTGGCGTTAACGGGCGAAGTGGGCGATGGTTTCATTTTGCAACTCGCCGATCCGAGCATTACGGAATGGACAATCAAAGCAGTTCGTGATGCAGCGGCGGCAGCAGGTCGCGATCCGAAGAGCGTCAAGATTTGTGTCGCGGCTCCGGCCTACGTCACCGATGGAAGCGAAGCTGGCATGGCCCATGGGCTTGAGCAGTGTCGCTGGTTCGGTGGCATGGTGGGTAACCACGTCGCAGACATTGTTGAGCGATACGGCGACTCGGCACCGGTGCCGAAGGCCTTAACTGATTACATCAAGGGCCGTCAGGGCTACGACTACAACGAACACGGCAAGGCTGGTAACAGTCACACCACATTCGTGCCAGATGAGATCATTGATCGCTTCTGCATCGTGGGTCCCGTTGAGTCTCATGTCAAGCGCCTGAACGAATTGCGCGACATGGGAGTTGACCAGTTCTCGGTCTATTTACAACATGATGCTAAAGACGAAACGTTGCGTGCATATGGTGAAAAAGTCATTCCCGCCATTGCTGAGCAAATCTTGGCGAAGAGTTGAGTAACTAAGAACATGACGACAGCGATGACAACAAAGAAGAAAAGCGAGACTGGACGACGGATCCGCCGTGCGGTTCTTTTCGTCGTCTCGTTGTTGTTTGTTGCGGCCGCCTGGGAACTATATAAAGCGGTTGGCCCCGAAGCTGGCGGCAAAATATTCGGTTGGAAGTTGTTGCCACGTTCAAACAACAACGCGATGCCGCATGTCTGGGACATGCTGATGCGATATAACCGACCCGAACTTCGTGGTTCAGACCGCAAGATCTGGTCGGTTGTCTTGGCAGGTGCGTGGTTCTCGTTCCGATTAGCGCTCGTTGGGTTCGCAATCGGCTCAACCTTAGGATTGGGCTTGTCAATATTGATGGCTCGTTTTAAATTTGCTGAGCGCGGAATTTTGCCGTACTTAGTCTTGTCGCAAACAGTTCCGTTGATTGCGTTGGCACCGCTTGTTGTTTCATGGGGTGGCAAGTTGAGTATCGCTGGCTGGACATGGCCGCGGTGGATGTCGGCAGCAGTACTCGGCGCTTTCTTGGCGTTCTTCCCTGTCGCAGTCGGTGCCTTGAAAGGTCTCACCTCGGCACCATCGGCGTCGCTCGAATTGATGGACAGTTATGCCGCATCGTGGTGGCAGACGCTTCGTAAGTTGCGTTTTCCCGCAGCAATTCCTTTTATTGTTCCGTCACTGAAACTGGCAGCTTCGGCTTCGGTCATCGGTGTTGTTGTTGCAGAAATTTCAACTGGTCTCAAAGGCGGAATCGGTCGTCTGATCATTGAGTACGCCCGTGAAGCAACCGGTGATCCAGCGAAAGTTTTCACAGCAGTGTTCGGTGCGGCAGCACTCGGGCTTGCAATGTCAGGGTTTGTGACCTTGGCAGATATGTACATGATGCGCAATCGCCCCAAGGAGGCATCCGCATGAGCGCGGTTGAAATCACCGATATTTCTAAGGCTTTTAACCTTGGTTCAAGTAATCAGGTTGATGCATTGACTGATATCAATTTGTCTGTTGCTTCCGGCGAATTCGTGTCATTGATCGGTCCATCCGGTTGTGGAAAGTCGACGCTGCTACGACTGATTGCCAATCTCATCGAGCCAACATCGGGCGAGCTTGTCGTGAACGGCAAGTCGGCTAAGCAGGCCCGACTTGATCAGGACTACGGAATGGCTTTTCAGCAATCGGGTCTTTTTGAGTGGCGCACAGTTGCGAAGAATATTGAACTGCCCCTTGAACTCAAGGGCTGGGATAAAGCAAAGCGTCAAGCTCGAGTAACTCAAATGCTCGAACTCGTGAAGTTGTCAGACTTTGCGAATCATTATCCGTGGCAGCTCTCGGGCGGAATGCAACAGCGCGTCGCAATCGCCCGTGCTCTCGCAGTTCACCCTTCGTTGCTATTGATGGACGAACCATTCGGTGCGCTCGATGAAATGACACGCGAGCACATGCAAAGCGAACTACTTTCAATTTGTCGTGCATCTGGAACGACTGTGGTCTTCGTGACCCACTCAATTCCCGAAGCCGTGTACCTATCTAATCGTGTTGTCGTCATGTCACCACGACCTGGTCGCGTCACCGAAATTGTTGATGTGAGTATTGAAGGCGAACGCAACGACGCAACACGCGATAACTCAGCCTTCTTCAAGGGAATCTCTGCAGTTCGCGAAGCTTTGCGCGGAGTTGAAATGACCGATCATGTGCGAGGAATTGAAGACCGATGAGTTCACGCTCTTCGTCCCTTGTTCGCACGGTGCTACCGCCTGCCGTTTTCGGTGTGGCGTTTATTGCCGTATGGGAACTGGCGGTGAAGGCTTTCAATCTCAAGCCTTATTTCTTGGCCCCTCCTTCAAAGATCTGGCAGAAGTTCACCGAGAACATCGACCTAGTTTGGGGAGCCGCCAAAGTTTCAGGCACTAATGCTCTGATTGGTTTGTTGCTGGGTGCGTTCCTTGGAATGGCGATGAGTTTTATCTTGAGCCGTTTCAAGTTTTTGAACAACCTCATCACACCTTTGGCAATTGCCTTGAATGCGATTCCGATTTTCGTTTTGGTTGCAGTTCTCAACAATATGTTCGCCATTACGAGTGAAGTACCACGTCGAATCATGGTGACGTTAGTGGTCTACTTCATCGTTTTGGTCAATGTTGCTAAAGGGCTCACTCAAGTCAGTCCGACGCATGTTGAGCTAATGAAGTCGTATGCGGCGAGTGATACACAAATCTTGCGCAAGGTTCGAATTCCGAATGCAGTTCCGTATCTGTTTACCGCGCTGAAGATTTCGGCACCAGCGTCGGTGATTACCGCTTTCGTCAGTGAATATTTCGGTGGTTCGCAAAACGGTCTCGGAAGCCGAATCACGAGCAACATCGCAAATTCGAAGAACGCAGTCGCATGGGGGTATGTGTTAGGTGCATGCCTTTTGGGATTAACGTTCTATGTGATCTCCAGCTTGCTGGAGGGTGTAGCCACACCGGGTGGCCGCGCCAAACGCACCAAGGAAGGTCGATGAGTTTGTCAAAATGACGATGCTCAATGACCTACTGTGGTGTCATGATTCCGCGGGCACCAGCCCAAGGGGAGGAGAAATAAAATGAGAAGGAATGTAATTTGGAAGTTGGCAGCTGGGGTCGCTGCCATGTCACTGGTCGCTGTGGCCTGTGGTGGGGACGACGAAGCCATAGATACTTTTAATCCAGATGCCGTCGAATGTGCAGAATTGACTCCCGTCAAGTTGCAGTTGCAGTGGTTCACCCAGGCTCAGTTCGCTGGATACTTTGCAGCAATTGATCAGGGCTTCTACGAAGCGCAGTGTCTCGACGTGACCATCTTGGAAGGTGGCGTTGACATCGTGCCGCAACAGCAACTCGCTGACGGCGCAGTCGACTTCGCTTTGTCATGGGTTCCGAAGGCTCTCGCAAGCCGTGAAGCTGGTGCTGACATCGTGAACATCGCGCAGATCTTCCAGCGTTCGGGTACCTTGCAGGTCTCGTTCAAGGACAAGGGCATCACCACGCCTGCGGACTTTGCTGGTAAGAACATCGGTAACTGGGGCTACGGCAACGAATTTGAAATCTTCGCTGCTTTGACCAAGGCCGGTCTTGACCCCGCTGCTGACGTCACGCTTGTTCAGCAGCAGTTCGACATGGCTGCTTTGCTTGCTGGTGACATTGATGCCGCTGAAGCAATGACCTACAACGAATACGCACAGGTTCTGGAAGCTGTTAATCCAGAGACCGGCGAGTTGTACACCGCTGATGACTTCAACGTCGTGAGCTATGAAGAAGAAGGCGTCGGCATGTTGCAGGACGCAATCTGGGCTTCTGGCGAGCGTCTTGCTGACGAGGCATACCGCGCAACCGCAGTGAAGTTCGTTGCAGCCTCAATCCAGGGTTGGTCATACTGCCGCGAGTACGTACAGGCTTGTGCTGACTTGATCGTGTCAAAGGGATCCAAGTTGGGTGCTTCACACCAGTTGTGGCAGATGAATGAAGTGAACAAGCTCATCTGGCCGTCGGCCGGTGGCGCAGGCATGATTGATGCAGCAGCATGGGATCGCACTGCAAAGCTTGCTCAGGAAACCAAGAACCTTGAAGGTTCAACAGTCCTCACCGCAGCACCCGCTGCCGAGGCGTACACCAATGACATCGTGACCGAAGCTCTGGCAATTCTTGAAGCCCTTGGTGTTGACACCAAGGGTTCGAGCTACGAGCCGATCAACGTTGCATTGAATGAGGGTGGCGCCTGATCAATCAGGCTCTTCCTTCTGGCAGTGAGAATGGGCGGGTCGCACAAGCGGCCCGCCCATTTCGCGCTACACCATCTGCCGTGGTGGCTGCAGCGCCAGTTGTTTTTGTGTTGTTGTGGAGTACTGGTTTCATCGTGGCGCGTTACGGAACGCGCGATACGGGGCCGATGACATTTTTGTTTCTGCGCATGATCATTGCGACGGCGGTGTTGTGGGCGATTGCGGTTGCGACGAATGCTCCATTGATATCGCGAGTTCAGGTGAAATGGGCGGTGCTCACTGGATTGGGTATGCACGCCATTTACTTGGGTGGAGTTTTTATCGCCGCCGACTTGGGTTTGCCCTCTGGTTTGTCGGCGTTGATCGCCGGGTTGCATCCGGTCGTCACGTCGGTCGGGGCTTTGTTGTTGCTCAGTGAGAAGTTGAAGCCCAGCCAATGGATTGGTGTTGGGTGTGGCATGGGCGGTGTTGTTGCGGTCGTGATAGATCGACTCAACGCTGGAGTGAGTGGAATTACTGCTGGAGCGATTGTGGCGATGGTGGTGTCGGTGGTTGGAATGTCGGCCGGCACGTTGTTGCAACGCTCGCGAGGTGGGTCTATGCCACTGTTGCGTGGGACAGCGGTGCAGTATGCAATATCGGCAGTGGTCTTGGGAATTGGGTCGGTCTCTGTTGAGCACTTTGAGGTTCAGTGGACGGCGCGTTTTTGGTGGTCGTTGATGTGGGCGGTTGTGGTGTTGTCGATCGCAGCGGTGTTGATCATGCTGTGGTTGCTGCAACGTCAAGCAGCGGTCAAGGTCAGCAGTTTGTTCTTCTTGACCCCGGCGCTCAGCACGATTGAAGGTGCTGCGTTGTTTGGCGAGCGTTTGGGAGTGCTGGCGGTGGTGGGACTGGCTGTCGCCCTCGTCGGCGTCGCCCTCACCACCCGCACCCAGTGAGCCACTCTGTACAAATATGCGCGCTGAGCGCGCATATTTGTACAGAGTGGCGCGAAAGTTCCAGAAAGGGGGGGGGTGGGGGATTACTTTCCGGTGTAATGGGCGTCGGCGAGGGTGAGGACTTCGTCGATAATGGCGATTCCGGCCCGCACATCTTCGTCGCTTGTCGTCAACGGCGGAACCACGTGCATGCGGTTGAAGTGGGTGAACGGCCACAAGCCTTGAGCCTTGCACGCACCAATCAATTCAGCCATCGGGGCCGCTGCGGGTCCAGCCGCATTGAACGGCACCAAAGGTTCGCGGGTTTCACGGTTCTTGACTAACTCAATCGCCCAGAAGACGCCAACTCCACGCACATCGCCAACGCTGGGGTGCTTGGTCTTCAACTTCTCAAGTTCGGGTCCGATGACGTCGCGACCAAGATGGCGGGCATTCTCAATGATGCCTTCTTCTTCAAAAATGTTGATACTTGCGACTGCTGCAGCGCACGCCAAAGGATGACCGCTATAGGTAAGTCCACCCGGGAACTGACGCTCGCGGAAAGTATCGGCAATGCGATCGCTGATAATGACTCCACCAAGTGGCAAGTAACCAGAGTTCACGCCCTTAGCGAAACAAATGAGATCGGGTGCAACCTTCCAGTTGTCAATTGCGAACCATTCACCGCATCGACCAAAGCCCGCCATCACTTCGTCGGCAATGAACACAATTCCGAATTCATCACAAATTTCACGCACGCCGGCCATGTAGCCAGGGGGCGGAACAAGAATTCCGTTTGTACCAACAACACTTTCCAGCATGATTGCCGCAACCGTTTGTGGTCCTTCAACCATCAAGGTGTCGCGCAAGTGCTGCAGTGCACGTTGTGATTCTTCAAGGTCACTACTGCTGTGAAATGCCGAACGATATGGGTATGGGCCCCAAAACTTGACGATTCCCGGTAAGCCTGGTTCGCTCGGCCAACGACGCGGGTCACCCGTGAGCTGAATCGCTCCACCAGTCGCACCGTGGTAGCTGCGGTACGTCGTGAGAATTTTGTGACGTCCGGTATGCAAGCGCGCCATACGAAGTGCATTCTCGGTTGCCTCTGCTCCTCCTGCAGTAAAGAACACCATATTGAGATCGCCAGGCGCCCGCTCGGCGATCAGACGAGCGGCCTCACTGCGTGCATCGTTGGCGTGGTAAGGGGCAATCGTGCATATGCGACTGGCTTGTTCTTGAATTGCCGCGACCATCTTCGGATGCTGATGTCCGATATTGACATTGACGAGTTGGCTCGAGAAGTCGAGGTACTTCTTGCCAGATTCATCCCAGAAGTGACTTCCCTCGGCTCTCGTAACAACGATCGGGCTAATCAGGCTTTGGGCCGACCATGAATGAAACACATGCGAGCGATCGCTCCTAAGTGCATGATCGGGATTCGTGTTGAGTGCCGAGGAAGTCATGGTCATGACTGCACACTATTCGTCACACGTCAGGGAGTACAGACTGTGCTTTGTCACAGGACAATGAAGATTTGCGCCATCGCGATTGTTGCTACGGTCAAAGGCATGGGCGAACCAATTTCATTCAAGTCAAACGGCGGAACCTGCGATGGTTACTTGGCAAACGGTGGTGGACCAGGCGTCATCGTCATCCAAGAGTGGTGGGGACTCGTCCCGCATATTCAAGATGTGACCGACCGCTATGCCTCGGCCGGATTTACTGCTCTCGCCCCCGATCTGTATCACGGAGAATCATCAAGCGAGCCTGATGGTGCGGGCAAGTTAATGATGGGACTCAATTTGGCACAAGCCGCAAAGGACTTGTCGGGCGCCGTTGACTTTTTGCAGTCACAAACTGGGCAGCAAAAAGTTGGTGTCGTCGGTTATTGCATGGGCGGGGGACTCACAATGGTTCTGGCCTGTCAACGTCCAGACGCAGTGGCTGCAGCGGCTCCGTACTACGGGGTGATTCCATGGCCATCGGCTCAACCTGATTGGACAAAGCTTGAGGCCAAAGTCATCGGTGAATATGCCGAACTCGACGATTTCGCCGGACCAGAAACTGTGAAAGCACTTGAGGCTCAACTCAAGTCACTTGGCAAAGATGCAACGCTTCATATTCACGCTGCGGCGCATCATGCATTTTTTAACGATGGACGACCTGAAGTCTTTGACGCTTCGGCTGCGAAGATTGCGTTTGATCGAACTCTCAATCTCTTCAAAACCTCTCTTTGAAAAATCAGGGAGCGACCGCAATTGGTGTATCGGTTGTTGTGGGGCGCGGAATTGAAGTAGTTGTCACGACCAATGAAGTTGCCACAGGTTGCGAAGGCTCATCGCCCCCCTCGCTATTGACAATAAGTCCGATACCGATACCGACAATTAGACCCAAGATTGCGCCACTTGCACCAACCATCAGTTTTAACTGATCGGCCATTGGTCAGATCACTATTTCAGCTCAGTGATTCAATGGCAGCTTGCACCGCGAGTACTCGCCGGGCATTGTCAACGTGCAAATTTTCAATCATGCGGCCATCAACTGTGATGACGCCACGACCCTCGGCAGTTGCTTCTTCAAATGCTGCAATCACGCGTTGTGCGTAGTCAACTTCATCTGCAGTTGGCGCCCAAACATCGTTGGCAATCTCAACTTGTGAAGGGTGAATGAGGGTCTTGCCATCAAAGCCCATCTGCGCACCTTGAACACACTCATCGCGGAATGCATCCAGATCTTTTACGTCGTTGAAAACACCATCGAGAATGACCTTGCCTGCTTCGCGGGCAGCAAGAAGCGCAGTTGCGAGGTGCGGAGTCAGCGGGGCCCGACCACGCACCTGTGTTGCCCGCAATTCTTTAGCCAAGTCGTTGGTTCCCATGACGAGTGTCTGCACTCGTGGGTGCGCAGCAATTTGGCGCACATCAAAAATGGCGGTTGGAGTTTCGATCATTGCCCAGATCTTCATTGAACCTGGAGCGCCCGCGGTTGCGAGAGCTGATGAAACATCCTCAACTTCTTTGACTGAGTTGATCTTCGGAATCACCACTGCTGATACGCCGGCCATTGCAGCAGCCACCAAATCATCGGCACCCCATTGAGTGTCAAGTCCGTTGCATCGAATCGTAATTTCTTTGTTTCCGTATTCGCCGCTACGGGCCGCGGCTACTGCGTTGCGACGAGCGTCAGGTTTTGCGTCAGGGGCAACCGCGTCTTCGAGGTCGAAGATGAGGGCATCAGCAGGAATGCCTTTTGCTTTATCAAGCGCGCGCTCGTTAGCGGCGGGCATATAGAGAACTGAACGACGGGGACGTAGATCTGACATGAGATATTCCTTGTTGTAATGACTAGAAGCCGTAGGCGGCAGTGAGTTCGGGATCGCGTGCTGAAAGTTCGCGAGCTAATTGCACAATGACTCGACACTGCTTCACTGATGCGTCGTCTTCCATTTTTCCGTCGAGCATGATTGCGCCAGTCCCATCTCCCATTGCATCAATGACGCGCATCGCGTGTGCAACGTCACTAGGACGTGGGCTAAACACGCGTCGTGCAACATCAATCTGTGCGGGGTGAAGCGACCAAGCACCAACACAACCAAGCAGGTAAGCGTTACGGAACTGATCTTCACAGGCAAC
>SXGQ01578328.1_pt1 | contig 14159 bp, 19 predicted proteins | sample 3178371 | NCBI WGS metagenome assembly SXGQ01 (sample SAMN11356859, study PRJNA531348) | freshwater metagenome | isolation source: freshwater sample F1-20 | place: China: Fuxian Lake, Yuxi | collected 2017-12-25
CATGGCGTCGATGGCCTTGATGCCAGTCTGCAGCGGCTCGTGCACGGGCTTACGGCCGGTGATGCCAGGCGCCTGAATTTCCATACGACGCTGGATCGAACCGACGATCGGACCCTTGCCGTCGATGGGTTCACCGAGAGCGTTCACGACGCGACCGAGAAGCGCATCGCCGACTGGCATCGAAAGAATGCGGCCAGTGGCACGCACTGGTGATCCTTCTTCAACCGCAGCAGCGTGCTCAGCATCGCCGACGATAACGGCGCCGATGGAGTCCTCGTCGAGGTTCAGTGCGAGACCGACCGTGCCGCCTTCGAACTCAAGGAGTTCGTTCACGCCGACATCGGGAAGGCCCGACACGCGAGCGATACCGTCGCCCACTTCGAGCACTCGGCCGACCTGGGTCGACTCAAGGTCAGGTTTGAATCCCGCCAGGTTCTTCTGGAGGGCGGCGGTGATGTCGCCGGTGTTGATGGTGAGTTCAGCCATTACAGGATCCTCTGATCTCAGAACGATTCGCGGAGTTGGGACAGACGCTGACGCACAGAACCGTCGATGACGGTGTCGCCGATCTGGGTGACGATGCCACCGAGGACGCTGGGGTCGACATCGACCACGACCTCGATCTGCTTGCCAGTCTTCTTCGCCAAAGCGGCGGCGAGACGGGACTTTTGTTCGTCGGTCAACGCGACCGCCGAACGAACCTGCGCAACAACCTTGTCGCCGGTTGCAGCGTTACGAGCAAGCATGCTGTCGACGATGATCGGCAGGTCGCGAACCCGGCCATTGGTGATGGTGGTGGACACCAACGAAATGGTGAGTGCGTGTGCTTTGCCTTCGAGCAGGTCTTGAACGATCTGCGTGCGACGATCGGCGGGAAGGTGCGGATCGGAAAGCGCTGTGCGCAATTGGTCGTTACCTTCAATTGTGCGCGACACACGGAAGAGTTCGTCGAGTACCTCGTTGCCCGAGCCTTCGGCACGGACAAGCGAAAGAAATGCACTGGCGTAGAGGTCGGTACGGTCGCTCATGAGCTTGCCCCCACGCTATTGATGTAGCTGTCGATAAGTTCGTTTTGCGTTGCAGCATCGAGGCTGTTGGCCACGACCTTTTCGGCCGCACCGAGCGCAAGCACTCCGATTTCGGATTGGAGATCAGAGGTGGCTTGCAGCTTCGCAGATTCGGCATCGGCAAGGCCGCGTGCCTTGAGATCAGAAGCGTCGGTGCCAGCACGGGTGATGATCTGTGCCTTCACCGTCTGTGCGTCGGTGCGAGCACCAGCGATGATGCGCTGGCGTTCATCGGCGGCGTTGGCGATGTTGGATTCAACCTCGGCCAACTTGGCTTCGGCCGCTGCACGAGTGTCGGCAGCAGAGGTGACCTCGTTGCGGATGCGATCAATGCGGGCGTGCCACATCACCTTGACCGGGCCAAGGCCCTTCCAAAGGAACAACACAACGACAATGGTGAACGAAATTGTTCCCCAAATGACCTCGTTGGTATCACCTGGAATGATGACGCCGTTTTCAGCTCCGGCGGCGAAAAGAAAATTCATAGTTCAGCCCTCTCAGTTCTTGCCGGAGGAGTTGACGTAGTCCTCAACAATGCGGCTCTGGGCAGCACGGTCGAGCGGCTTTTGAATAACGGCTTCGGCAGCACCCACAGCAATGTCAGTGATGGAGCCAGTGAGTTCGCTGCGAGCACGGGCCTTTGCGTCGGCGATTTCGGCGGCCGCCTCGGCACGGGCAGCGGCGACTTCGGCCTCGGCAGCAGTGATCTGCATGCGACGTTCAGCATCGCCTTCAGCCCTTGTGGCCTCGATGATGGAGACGGCCTCGGCACGAGCACCGGCCAGACCGGCCTCGTACTGTGCAAGCTTGGCGACGCGTTCTGTCTCGGCTGCCTCGGCAGCGGCGAGGTCATCACGAATTTTGTCGGTTCTTCCGTCCATCACCGAGGTAATACGAGGAAGCAACACAAACTTCATCAGCGTCCAAAGCGCGATAAAGAAGATCGCTGCATAGAGCATCTCGTTGACGGTAGGGAGGATCGGATTCTTGACCGCCTCTGCGTCTCCAGCTGCTTGGTCGAGTAATTCGGCGGCAGTGGTAGAGGCTTCAGCGGCCAGCACCAGAATCGAAGCGAGCACGTGGAACTCCTTAGAGCGTGCGTCGTGGACAGAAAAGAAACTGCTTCAGTGCAAAGAACTTCAGTACAAAGAACTGCAGTACAGCGAATCCTTTTGGGCGTCACCTGCCCCGCCGAAGCGGGGACAGGTGCGCAACACCCAAAAGGAGGATCAGACGAACTTCAGAAGAATGAAGACAACGAAGCCGATGAGGGCAAGGGCTTCGGTGAAGGCGATGCCGAGGAACATGGTGGTACGCACCATGCCGGCGGCCTCTGGCTGACGAGCCATGGCCTGAACTGACTGGCCGACGAGATAACCGATGCCGATACCTGGGCCGAGGGTCGCAAGACCGTAGGCAAGGCCGGCGTAACCAGCAGCCGAGATCGACTTCTGATCGGCGGCTGTAAGTGCTACTGCTTCTGCAGCGGTTGTGACTTGCGCAAGCATGCTCATTGGTGATTGCTCTCCTGTTGTGGGTGTTGCGCCCCCGGCGAGCCCCGGTGACGACATTGGTTGCGATGGAGCAGTTGCTCCGATTGCGATTTTGGAATTAGTGCTCCGCGTGCATCGAGCTACCGATGTACACCGAGGCGAGAATGGTGAAGATGTAGGCCTGAAGGAAGGCCACCATGATTTCGAAGCCGGTAAGGCCGACGAGCATGACGAAGGAGAAGGGCAACACGACGAGAAGCAGTGACGCTCCCCACAAGGTGATGCAAAGCACCGAGAAGGTCACAAGAAGAATGTGACCAGCCAGCATGTTGGCGAAGAGTCGAACGGCCAGCGAGAACGGGCGAACGATGAACGTCGAAAGAAGTTCGATCGGAACCACGAGCGGCAGCAGCGCCTTCGGCACGCCGGGAGGTGCCACCGAGTTCCAGAAGTACTTCAGGCCTTGATGCTTGATACCCACGGCGATGAAATACGCCCAGGTGAGGAGTGCGAGTACGGCCGGACCGGCCATACGAGCGTTACCAGGCATATGGAAGAACGGGATGACCTCGAAGATGTTCGTGATCAGGATGAAGAAGAACAGTGAGGCCAAGAAGGGCAAATAGCGAAGTCCAGCTGGGCCAATGGTCTCGATGATGATGCCGTCGCGGATGAACGCAACGGCGCTTTCAACGAGGTTGCGCGAACCCTTCGGCGCATTTGTTGCTGGTTCAAGCGTCTTTTGTCGGCCAGCGACAAGGAACAACACCGCCGTTGCGACCAGTGCAACCAAGTTGATGAGCGCGATTTTGTTGAACCCGTACCAAGAGTCCGCCGGGCCGAATATGTTCGGCCATTCGACGAGGTTCTCGATAGGTGGAAACTCGAGTCCGAAGATCACTTGGAGGTCGACTCCTTCGAAGCAGGTGTGGGCTTAAGCCCGGGGTAAGCGATGGAAAGGGAGACACGCTTCATCTCCCAGAACAAAAGACCGAGGTGGGTCACAACGATGGTGATACCGAGGGGTACCAACTCGACCCACGAGGCTTCCCGGACAAGCCAGATAGCCATAAAAATTAAGGACAAACGAATCAGATAACCAAAGAGCGCTGCGCCCATGACGAATCCCGGAGAGATGCGCCCGGCCCAGGTCAGCATCGCAGCAGCGAGCACGAAGTTCGCCACAACGATGGCCAGACCATAGGCGGTGGAAAGGGCCCCGTGAACACCCCAGATGAATCCAAAGGCAACGATGAGAATCGGCCCAACAATTGCAGCCTTTTTCACCATGTCGCGAGCGATCATCGCCTCGGGTGCATCACCATCGATATGGGTCGGGGAGGTCATCGTTGCGCCCATGGGCCGTTCGCTTCGTGATGCTCCATGTCGGCGCGATACGAGAAGTAGATCTTGGTGACGGCGCCAATGAGGCCAAGCACTCCGAAGGTGATCGTGAGAACAGGAACAGTTCCGAACAAGCGGTCGAGTCCGTAGCCAATTGCCGCCAGCAACAACGGAGAAAACGCGAGCTCATAGCCGCCCGTGGATCGTCCCATTTGCTGTGTGAGTTCGCGCCGTTGCGAATTCTTCACCGCGCACCTTGGTGTGTCGGAGGAATGTTGGACCGATCGACAACACCAAACCTTGCGCGTCGCTGACCTTGTGAAACTGCGCACAAGGTAGGCGCGCCGCTAGTTTTCTGCAACTTTTCCAGGCTCGTCATCTGTGACCGGGACTGGGACGCCAAACTCGATTGGTCCGGTAGGCCCCGATCGGTCGAGCCCAGCGCTGCGGCGGGCATCGCGGGCTTCGTCTCGGGCCAGGCGTCGACGCTCAATTCGCACCCCCGGATGCAAGATGGTGAAGAGCGACAAGAGGATGGCGGCGATGCCGAAGGGGACGATGCCGTCGCCTGTTCCGCTGTAAATCGGCCAGAGGACAAAGCCGCTGAGCAAGGCCGTCCATGTCCAGAGGATGAAGACACTGCGTCGATGTCCATGCCCGAGGGCCATGAGTCGATGGTGGAGATGTCCCTTATCAGCGTTCGAAATTCCGGTGCGTGAACGGGCCCGCCGGATGATGGCGAACAGTGTGTCGATGACCGGGACCCCGAGAATGACCAACGGAATAAGTAGCGGGGCAAAGAAGAAGAAGGAAGTACCGGAATAGGACCTATCGATTCTCCCGCCAACGACCATTGTCGATGCAGCCATCAACAAACCGAGGAGCAGCGCACCGGCATCTCCCATGAAGATTTTTGCGGGGTGAATGTTGTGTGGCAGAAAGCCGAGGCATGCCCCCAGCGCAACAATCGCCACGAGAGGGCCGACGTTGCCGGCGGCCAAGAGTCCTTCACCACCAAGTTCGTGGGCATAAAGAAAAAACGTTGCTGCAGCAATGGCAACAATGCCACCGGCCAAACCGTCGAGGCCATCGATGAGATTGATGGCATTCGCCATACCGACAACCCACACCACCGAAATCAAGTACGACCAATCAGTGGACAACACAAACACGCCTGCGAAAGGAATACGGAACACGAGAATCGAAATTCCCGAGATCACCAACACGCTCGCCGCAAGAACAATGCCTGCGATTTTTGCTGGTGCAGAAACATCTTTCAGATCGTCAATGACTCCAACAACGGCAATCACAATTGCAGCGAGCACTAACCCCAGTGGCTCAGTGCTTCCGGTGAACACAGCATCGAAGGATCCCATGCACCAGGCGGTAAACATGCCCGCAAGCACACCGAGCAGCATTGCAACGCCGCCGAGGGTGGGTGTTGGCCGTTCGTGCACATGACGGGCATCGGGACGCACAACCGCACCAATTCGAAAAGCGAAACGTCGAATGCCGAACAAGGTCACAAATGTCGTGGCGGTTACAACCACCAGGACGATTGCGTATGAGCCAATGCTCGGCACGGTGTCGAAGACTCCCTGACTTAGCCGTAGGGGGTGAAGTTGGCGCAAAGAGCGGCAACGTCAGCGCGCACTGCGGCGATTGCCGCATCGTCAGTGCGACCGCGAAGCGCTCGGGCGATCAACGAAGCGATCTGGACCATTTCGGGTTCGGTCATTCCCTGCGTGGTAACCGCAGGGGTACCGATACGCACGCCGGAAGTCACAAACGGTGAACGCGGATCATCGGGAATGGTGTTCTTATTCAACGTAATACCAGCGAGGTCAAGAACTGCCTGCGCTTCTTTGCCTGTGAGTTCAGCATCGAAACCACGAAGATCAACCAAACAGAGATGGTTATCGGTGCCGCCCGATACCAAACGGAACCCTTCTTTGGCGAGTGCTTCAGCAAGTGCACCAGAGTTCTTCACGATCTGTTGCGCGTATCCCTTGAAAGAAGGATCGGCTGCTTCGCGGAACGCGACTGCCTTTGCTGCGACCGCATTTTCAAGCGGACCACCCTGCAAACCAGGGAATATCGCCTTATCAATTGCCGCCGCGTGTTCAGCGCGACTGAGAATGCAACCGCCACGCGGACCACGCAACGTCTTGTGCGTTGTGAAGGTAACAACGTCGGCATACAGCACCGGGTTGGGATGCGCGCCGCCAGCAATCAGACCGGCAATATGCGCAGCGTCGAACATGAGCAGCGCACCAATTTCGTCGGCAATTTCACGAATGGGCGCGGGATCGATGATGCGCGGGTAGGCCGTAGCGCCAGCAATGATCATCTTCGGGCGTTCGCGCAAAGCGATCTCGCGCATTTGGTCCATGTCGATTCGTTCATCGGACATGTTCACGCCGTAGGCGACGAAGTTATAAAAGCGACCAGAGATGTTGACGGGCGAACCATGGGTGAGATGACCGCCGTGATCGAGGCTGAGACCCATAACGGTGTCGCCCTGCTCAAGGAGTGCGAGATACACGCCAAGGTTGGCGTTTGCACCTGAGTGCGGCTGAACATTGGCGTGCTCGGCACCAAAAAGTTCTTTCACCCGGTCACGAGCAATATCTTCAATCTCGTCGACGATCTCGTTGCCGCCGTAATCGCGCTTGCCGGGATAACCCTCGGAGTACTTATTCGTGAGAGCTGAGCCGGTGGCTCGCATCACTGCAGGCGAGGTGAAGTTCTCTGAGGCGATGAGCTGCAGCGTTGTGTTCTGACGTTCGACTTCGGAATCGATGAGTCCGAAAAGCGCGTCGTCATTGTCAGCGGGCCAGGGCATGGCAGGTCTCCTCGTGCGGTGTGTCATGGATCGTAGTGCCGCACCTTCGGACGCTGACCCGCTCGGCAGGTACGTTGCCTGCCATGGCTCTCGAACTCGATCCCCGACTTCCAATAATCGTCGGCACCGGACAGATCATGATCCGCGACGCTGCGACCGAACCGCTTGAACCAGCCGAACTCATGGCCGAAGCCTTGCGCCGAGCCGAGACCGATAGCGGCGGAACTGGGCTTCTCACTAGCGCCGACCAAGTCCTGACGGTGAGCGAGCTGTCGTGGAGATACCGCAATCCAGCACTCGCAGTCGCCGAACGAATTGGCGCATCGCCCCGGAGACTGGCGACTTCAGTCGTGGGCGGGAATCTGGCCGGGGTGATGGTCGCCCGGGCTGCTGCTGATATTCAGGCCGGCGCCGCTGACGTCATTGTGATCACCGGAGGCGAAGCAACGCGGACTCGATCCCGACTCCGCAAGGCCGGTCTCGAGCCGGAATGGTCAACCCAATCCGACTCAGTCGTGTCGCCCGAGTCGATAGGCGACCTCCGTCCGCTCGTCAACGAAATGGAAAGTGCCCGGGGAGTCCAATTGCCCGTGCATGTGTATCCGTTATTTGAGGTTGCACTGCGGGCCCGACTTGGACTGAGTGTCGAAGGGCATATCGAACGCATCGGTTCGTTGTGGTCTGCATTCTCTGAAGTTGCATCGACAAACCCGAATGCTTGGCTGCGCACTCCCCTTTCCAGTTCCGAGATTACGACGCCGTCTGCAGAAAACAGAATGATCGCGTGGCCGTACACAAAGCGATTGTGCTCAAACAACCAGGTTGACCAAGGCGCGGCGGTGATCATCACCTCGGTTGCAGCTGCAGAACGCGCCGGTGTTCCTCGTGATCAATGGGTGTTTCTTCACGCAGGCGCAGAAGCTATCGATCACTGGAATGTTTCCAATCGCGTCGACTTGTGTTCATCGCCCGCACTGCGCACCGCCGGTCGCGATGCATATGCGCTTGCCGGGCGAGGTCCCGACGACATCAAATACTTCGACCTCTATTCATGTTTCCCATCTGCAGTTCAGATCGGAGCGATTGAACTCGGGCTGATTCCTGCGACCGATACAAACGATGAAGGATGGGGAGGAATCGGCGCGTCTCGGCCACTAACGGTGACCGGCGGAATGACCTTTGCCGGTGGGCCGTACAACAACTACGTCACTCACGGTCTCGCAACGATGGTCGACACATTGCGAGACGATGCTGGCTCTATGGGGCTTTGCACCGCAAACGGTGGCTACACCACTGAACACGCAGTGCTTCTCGCTTCAACCGAACCGCCGTCCGCCCGCGCCTACCGACACTCCAACCCACAAGCTGAAGTCGACGCGTTACCCCGCGTGGATTATGACGATGCTTGGGTCGGCGAAGTCGTCATCGAAAGCGCAACTGTCGTCTTCGAAGACGTTTCCAAGCGCTCGCTTATTGCGACCCGCACACCAGAGGGTCAGCGCTCTTGGGGAATGTCCACCGATGCGGACTTCATGAACGCCGCTATGACGACTGAGCTCGTTGGAACTCGCGCGCAACGCTCCGCAAATGGAACGATCACATTGGACTAACGCAATCGACGAACTAGCTGTCGCTCAGGTTGGCCTTCAGGCGAGAAGCAAGCAACGTATGGACTCGTTCTTCGGCTTTTGGCATTTCACTCAAGAGTTTTTGAAATGCCTTGGTGTCGAACGCAAGTAACGCCATCGGGGTCGTGGACACAACCGTTGCTGTCCGTGGGCGTCGATCGATAAGCGACATCTCGCCCACCATGGAGCCAGGTCCAAGCGTGACCAAATGATCCTCGCCAACAAAGACTTCCGCTTCGCCGGTTTCGATGACGTAACACTCTTGGCCGACTCGGCCTTGATCGATCAAAAGCTCCCCTGCCTCAATCTCGACATCGTCGGCTAACTCGGCCACTCGATCGAGTTCGGCGTCGCTGAACCCCTCGAAGAAGGCCAAGCCCCTCAGTCGGGAGGCCCCGTTCACCGCTTTTTTTCGCTTTCCGAACACAATTCCCACCTTTCGGCATGGACGGGTGCCCCCGTCCGCGACGATGGTAGGCGCAACCCGCTTCATCTGACCGGAGGAATTCATGGTCTCGGAACTCTTTGACCCCACCGCATGGCGCCCCGTCCCCGGTTTTGAGGACTTCACCGACATCACCTACCACCGCGCCGTAGACCAGGGAACGGTTCGCGTGGCATTCAATCGTCCCGAGATCCGCAATGCATTCCGTCCACAAACTGTCGACGAGCTCTACCGAGCGCTTGACCATGCGCGCATGTCGAGCGATGTCGGCTGCGTACTACTCACAGGCAATGGTCCGTCACCACGAGATGGTGGCTGGGCCTTCTGCTCCGGTGGCGATCAACGCATTCGAGGTAAGGACGGCTACAAGTACGCCGACGGCGAAACTGCCGACACAATTGACCCAGCACGCAACGGCCGACTTCACATCCTTGAGATACAGCGAATGATTCGGTTCATGCCGAAAGTCGTGATCTGTGTTGTTCCCGGGTGGGCGGCTGGAGGTGGCCACAGCCTGCATGTTGTGTGCGATCTCACGCTCGCAAGCGCAGAACATGCGAAGTTCAAACAGACCGACGCCGACGTCGCAAGTTTCGATGGCGGCTTCGGCTCGGCATATCTCGCTCGCCAGGTCGGCCAGAAATTTGCACGAGAGATTTTCTTCTTAGGCCGTGAATACAACGCGGAGCAAATGTTCCAGATGGGCGCGGTCAACGAAGTTGTTCCGCATGCCGATCTTGAAAAGGTTGCGCTTGAATGGGCCGCGATGATCAACGGCAAGAGCCCAACAGCGCAACGCATGTTGAAGTATTCGTTCAACCTCATTGACGACGGACTTGTTGGTCAACAAATTTTTGCTGGCGAAGCGACTCGTCTCGCGTACGGCACCGACGAAGCCGCAGAAGGTCGCGATTCATTTCTTGAAAAGCGCGACGCCGATTGGTCCGCCTTCCCTTGGCAGTTCTGACCTGCGGTCCGCGGCCAAAATTACTCCAATTATTGCAATCGCAATTCCTATGGTCTGAGTCGCTCCCGGACTCTCGCCCCGCAAGAAGCCGGTAACAACACCGTCGTCGAAGGCGACTTCTTTGAAGCCGTGCCGCCGAAGAAGTCCGAGGTTCCCCAAAGGACTGAGGAAACCAGCGCGAGAACGACCGCCATGTCAGCTTGCTCGTCGCACGACGAGTGCTCGGTCACGACCAGCAAGGTCGGCATGCGTTTCGATTCCCACGAAACCAAACGATCGTGCGAGTTCCGAGGCTGTGTCGAGTTGACCCGGATCCATTTCGAGAATCAGAACTCCGCCGGAGCGAAGCCATGTCGGTGCATCTTCAAGAATCATTCGAATGTCGTCGAGCCCGTCATTACCTGCGAAGAGCGCCGACAGTGGCTCCCACTCTCGAACAATGTCTTCGATGTCGTCGTCGGATGCGACGTAGGGAGGATTACTCACTACAACATCGATTGCGCCGAGCAACTCCCGAGGAAGCGCTTCAAACCAGGAACCTTCGGCCACTTGCACCCGGGTAGCGGCGCGACCGATACCGGTGAGATTTGAACGAGCGACGACAAGCGCGTCTGCCGATGCATCTGTGATCCATACCTCTGCTCGTTCAACTTCCACAGCGATCGACAGTCCGATTGCGCCCGAACCCGTTCCGAGATCGACAGCAACCGGCCGATCGATCCCCGCTGAGCGCATCGCCTTCAATTCATCGATTGCAAGACCCGCAACCATTTCCGTTTCGGGACGCGGGATGAGCACACGGCGGTCAACGAACAAGTCGAGCGCTCGGAAACCCCAGCGCCCGAGTACGTACTGCAGCGGTTCGCCAGCAAGCCGACGCTCGAGCATGAGGTCATGGAAATGCATCGCGCGCTCAGTGACATTTTCGTCAAGACCGAGGACATACTCCCCTCCGTCAAAACCAGCAGCTCGCTCAATGATCCAACGCGTTTCGTTCGCCGGAGAATCGGCAATGACGGACAGTCGTGCTTCGGTTTCAGCGGCGACTTCGCGCCAGGTAACGGTGTTCTCGGTCATATGTCGCGTTCGCGAAGTTGCGTCGCCCGTTCATCAGCGACCAATGCGTCGACCACTTCGTCAAGATCGCCGCCGAGCACTTTGTCGAGTTTGTACAGCGTCAGACCAATGCGATGATCAGTGAGGCGATTCTCTTTGAAGTTGTAGGTACGGACCTTCTCGGAACGTCCACCACCACCAGTCTGCGCTTTGCGCGCACCCGATGCTTCGGCTGCCTGCTTTTCCTGCTCGGCCTGCAGCAACCGACTACGAAGCACCCGCATCGCCTTTTCGCGATTTTGTATCTGACTCTTCTCATCCTGCATTGCAACCACGACACCGGTCGGAATATGAGTGATGCGAACGGCGGAGTCAGTCGTATTCACTGACTGCCCACCAGGACCAGAGGAGCGGTACACATCAACGCGAAGTTCATTTGGATCGAGCACGACATCGACTTCATCGGCTTCAGGCAGAACCGTCACCGTCGCTGACGAAGTGTGCACGCGCCCCTGGCTTTCGGTGACCGGCACTCGCTGCACGCGATGTACGCCACCCTCGTGTTTCATTTTCGACCACACGCCGTCACCAGCAAGTCGGAAAGTCACATCTGAGTACCCGCCGAGATCTGAAGCCTGGGCATCCATGATTTCGAACTTCCAACTTTGCTTCGTTGCAAATCCCCGGTACATCTCGAAGAGATCACGAGCGAAGAGGTTGGCTTCTTCGCCGCCTTCGGCTCCTCGAAGTTCGACGATGACATTGCGATCGTTGTTTGGGTCCTTCGGAAGCAGCAGTACTTTGATTTCTTCATCGAGTCGCTCGATTGAAGCTTCTGCAGTGTCGATTTCGTCGCGAAGCATCTCGCGATCGTCACCGTCGGAGTCGGTGAACATTTCTCGGGCTGCAGCGAGGTCTTGAGTCGCCTGATCAAGGTCACGCAACCGGGAGACGAGCTCACCGAGATCTCGATACCGACGATTGAGTTCGGCATAGCGTTTTTGGTCGGAGATCATCGCCGGATCAGCCAACGAACCTTCGATCTCAGTGTGTTCCCGTTCAAGATCGGGGAGGCGCTCAAGCATGCTCATAGTGCAGTCTCGCGGTCTCGCCACTCGCCCGACAGCCCGATGACTTCAGCAGGCCCGATGAGGCGTTCTGCCAGCCTTCGAGTGGCAGGGTGATCATCACGTTCGGGAACCACGATCACCACGCGGGCATCTGGATTATTCAGGACGCGGGCATCGGCGGCGGTTGGCACGATATCGAGATCGATACCAACCGAACACGCAACCACAAGGGATTGACCAGCAAGATCGAGTCCCACCGCTATTGATGCACCAACATCTTTGACGCTGTCACGCGGCGTCGGAGGTTCGACAGGCCTGAGTTGTTGAGCACCAATGAGGTGCGGATCTTGCAGAAGACGCCACCGCAGCCAACCTTCGGGGGCCAGCCGTCGAAGTGGATGGGCTTCTGCATCAGCTCGTCGGACGGCATCGACGCTGGAAATAACCGATTCAAGAGCTTTCGCCGTCGGAAGGTTTCCGTGCACCATCGTGAATGCTTCACGATCATGGCGGCCCACGCCGACTTCAAGACGCGTGCCTTCGGTTGATTCCACGACGCGCGCAATTTCCAATCCGCGCAGTTCGCCTCGAATTTCACCGTGCTCGACAGTCACATCAACGCCAGCAGCGGTCAGCATCCCAATGAGTTCACGCGCAGCAGCCGACGGTTCAACGGGAACGGGAACTGGAGCAGGGGCAACGGGAACAAGAGAGCGACCTTCAATTCGCCACACCGTTGGTGCGTTTCGGAATTGTTCGGCGCGGCGCGCAACAATGCTTGAGGTCTCCACCGATTCGGCCATCACGTGCAAAGTGGCAATACCTTCACGATCGGCGAGAACCATTGCTGCGCCAAAACTTCGGACTGCACCGTCATCGAGCAAGCACCATGCTGCCGTTGCAGCGCGCACGAGAGCCCCGCCCGGAAAGGGAGTGACACGCAGTTCGGATGCATCAGCATTGGATGCGTCGGCAACGAGTGCACGCGCTTTCGCGGCGAGCAGTCGATTTCGTTGATCTGGATCTAGGGGCACGGTCGGCTCCTGACCGCGCAGTGGCTCGGTGGTGCCGCTATTTGCGGCGCTTGCCGTAACGCTTCTCGAACTTCTCGATGCGGCCGCCGGTGTCAACCAGCTTCTGCTTGCCCGTATAGAACGGATGGCACTCGTTGCAGAGTTCCGAGGTGAGCTCGGCCTTCGTGGATCGCGTGGTGAACGTGTTCCCACAGGAACACTTCACGGTCGATTCGACGTAGTCGGGATGAATGTCGGCCTTCATGGCGGTGCTCCAGAGAGATTTCGGGACTCTCAAGTGTGGCGGTCCGGGACGAGAACTGCAATCTCGGCCCTGAACCGGTCCAGGACAGGGGGTTAGCCCTTGGCCACCTCGGCCAAGAACTCGTCGTTGGTGCGGAAGGTACCCAATCGGTCACTAAGCATTTCAAGCCCCGGACCAGCACTTCCACCCTCGGCAAGACCTGCGAGGACTCGGCGGAGCTTGTGGACCTGCGTGAGTTGCTTGGCGTCATACAGCAGTTCTTCGTGGCGGGTTGAGGACGCGTCGACATTGATGGCTGGGTACAAGCGACGCTCGGCGAGACGCCGGTCAAGACGCAGTTCGGTTTCCACGTGATTTTCATCGATGACCGCCGCCGTGCGCCGCCGCCGTCGTTCGAGGAGATGTCCGAACAGATCCGCGAAGAGCTGGCGCAGGAGGCCGTGACCGCCATGCGCGATCAACTGCGCGCTGGCGCCAAGATCGAGAAGTTCAACATGGACGGCAGCAAGCTCGAGGGGGCAGCGGCTCCGACGCCACCTGCCGCGCCGCCGGCGGCCCGCCCTGCGCCGGCACAGCCTGCGACCCCCCGGTAGACCGGGCGCAACGAGACCTCACTTTCTTCGGCCATTCTGGTGTAGTCTGCCGCCGCTGGCGGTCTGGGACGGACTCTGGCTGCCGCAAGGGGAACTGCATGTCTGCCAAACACGCCCAATCGCCGCTCGCGCCCAAGACGACGCCGACGTTGCCGCGGATTCCGGGCGTCAAGCTCGCCGCCGCGGCCTCGGGCGTTCGTTATCAGGGCCGCGACGACGTCATGCTGGCGCTGTTGCCCGCCGGCGCCACGATCGCGGGCGTTCTGACCAGGTCCAAGACCTGTTACGCTCCGGTCGACTGGTGCAGCAAGAATCTGTCGCGCGGAAAAGTACGCGCCATCGTTGTCAATGCGTGAAACGACAACGCATTAAC
>SXGQ01175575.1_pt1 | contig 14156 bp, 10 predicted proteins | sample 3178371 | NCBI WGS metagenome assembly SXGQ01 (sample SAMN11356859, study PRJNA531348) | freshwater metagenome | isolation source: freshwater sample F1-20 | place: China: Fuxian Lake, Yuxi | collected 2017-12-25
ATCAGCTATCACGTGATGATTTGTAATGATCTCTGTGGCAAGGGAATCATCTTGTGAGGAACTAAAATCATCAGACAAATCAATTACCCAGCCACTACCAGATCCCTCACCACAAAATACTGTAACCGAAGATGCCAAGATATTGTCGATAAAAGATTGAAGGTTAGGGGGCTGACTATATAAATCCTTTGCTAAATCAGGCTGCGATTTCTCTGTAACTGTTGGGCTTGGCTCTGAGACAACTTCAATCCCCTGATCTGAAGTTCCCCCAATTAGTGAAAGTGAAACAATAACAACGATAAGGCTCAATATTCCGATACCTATAATTTTTGGACTTAATCGAAATTTAATTTTAAGAGACTTCTGTTCTAGACTAGAATCTTGATTACTCTCTTGACCTTTGCCATTGCTACTATCCCAAATTGAGAGAGTTTGTGATTTATCCCAAAAATCATCGTCATTGTCAGAACTATTTCGCTTCACTTAGAGCAACCTACCCACCTCAAAGGCACTTGGCCAGCCAAGAAGGAAACTCAGGCTGATCCAAAGAAGTATGAGTTGAACAAGAATAATTAGACGACCGCCAATCCAAGGAGGAATGAATACGGCCTTTGAAAATTTGAACTCATCCATGTTTGGACTTTTTGGGTTTCTACACATTACGCTGTATTGAAGTGCAGAGCCAAGATTAAAGGCAGTAATTCCAAGGATTACATTGACAAGCAGGATTTTCGTGTCGTTTAAGCTTCCCACTTCTAATAATTTTGGGTCTACATATCCAGATGATTCAAGCACTAGGTAAAGCATTGCTAGAAGAGCCAAACCAGTGATCCAACCCCACAGATTCCGTACCGTAGTCAGAAGAATAAGGAATATAAATAAGCCTGCCCCCATAGCCCAATATGCAGTCAATTCAGAGGAAACCAATCTAGTTGTAATTAAAAAGACAACAGAACTTGAAATGGGGCCAAACAATGAAACTAGTGCCTCATTTATTCTTCCAAACAATAATCCAGGGCGAGCATAGGAAGTAACACCGCTTGTGTCTCTTTCAACCCTGATAAACTTAACTTTTCCAAATGTAAATGCAACCATTTGTGCATGGCCAACTTCGTGAATTAAAGTTTCCCCTAAGCGAAAGAGTTTAACTTTGTTAACAAAACCTAATGCTAGGGCAACATAAACAGTAATAAGCGTAGTTCTTGGCACATTCCAGAATAGCCCAGCCAATAAATCGCTCAGAATTAAAACCAAGACGAACAAGACTGTTGTAGTCAGACCTATAAACCACCAAGTCAAGTTTCGTAAAAACTGCATCTTAAACCAAAGATACTTTTATTTTTGAAGTTCCAAGGAGTGGGTTTATCTCCGCCCTGGCCGGAACTGTAATGCCTAGTACTCCTGTTTTAACACGGCACTCAATCTCCTTGTTATACAAATATAGTAAATTGCTTGGGCATTCAACCGACAGATTCGCCCCAGATGCATCATTGATCTGATTGGACACTTGGCTCTCAAGATAGTTGGAGTTTCCAGGAGTGAATAGAGCTAACTGGAGAAGTGCTGAGAGGGTAATTGTGCCCAGCCAACTCAAAGTTGCTTTTCTACTATCTTCGGTAGTGAAGATCTTTAAAATTAATGGTGTGAATGCAAAATTCTTGAGATTACGAAGATAAAACTTGAATGACTTTGCACCTTGATACTTAATTGCCACCCAAAAAGCAGCAACAATTGTTGAGCCAAATATAGACATTAGAATGGAGTGAACCACAGAACTTGGAAGCGGTAGAGCTAAATCTAAAACTGCTCCCATGAAGGGCGCTAGAGCTACTACGGTGAGTAGGGGCATACTCTTTGAGTATTCATGGCCACTATCTTGTAATGCATCAAAACTGCTCATTCTTGAGTTACAAGAGTGAAAAATATCTAACCCATCTCCACACTTACTACAGATAGTCGGCATATCTATACTTTTTGTTCTGCACTAGTTGGCGTTACAAAAGGCAAATTGTCGGGCATCCCATATTTGTTCTCACCTTCATCCCCTTTTTTGGTCAGCAGTCGAAAGACAAGAGCTAACCCGATCACTGGAATAAGCAGGAGTAGCCATGACCAGCCAGATTTTTCTACATCATGCATTCTTCTTGCGAAGACTGCTGCGGCTGGGATTACTAATGAAACTGTCAGGATGAAATAAATAAAACTTAAGACACTAAACCAGAGTCCTTCTTCAAATTCACTTAAAAGCATTGGCCATGCAAAGAGAAAACTAAGTAAAGAGAACCACCAGTACTCAGATCGCGGAGCGCGACCTTTGAATACAAAGTATTTTCTGTAACATTTTGCTGTAGCTTCAAAAAATGTCATCTTATGTTCCTCTACATAACTTTTCGAAGGCTGTCTTTCCAATACCTTCTACGAACTCATTCAACCCTGCTATGAATGGATACCTAAAGAGAAGTTTCGCTTGATGAGCATCAATTATCTCTTGAGGAACGAATTTTTCTGACTCTTCTTTCGCTTGGCAGAAAGACCAAGCAATCCCCAGGAGTACGTTGTCGGGCAACTGGGCAAGTTTAGAATTGGGAAACTTATCCCGAAACTCGGACTTAAACGCCGTTGCCGCACTAAGAAATTCTGCTTTAGCTAATTCAGTTGGTCCCTTTCCTTCCGGAAAAGATGGAAGTGAAATTGGAGGAATTGGTTGTCCGGAAGCAATGTATCCAAGTGCCTTGAAAGTATCCAGAGAGATATTAAATTTCGGGTGTGTAAAGTCCCAGATGGACTTAACTCCAAGATAGCCCGAATAGCCAATTAATGAAAGCACTAACACTAGGACCACACTCATGGTGGAAAAGCTGGTAACCGTAACTCTTGGAATACTCAATTCAACTTCAACAGTCTTACGTATCTTAGGATTCGCTCTTTTTTTAAACACCTGTGTCACCACTAGAATCATCTGACGAAGCAGGAGTTTTATGACTACTACCGGTATCTACAGAATTGGAAAATATTGCAAAAGCAGATGGGTTAGCCCAAGGGCTCACGTCAACTCTCACAACAACATCCATGGGTAGTACATCTGTTACAGGAGAATGTTTGATTTTTAATTTTTTGGACTTAACTTCAAAATAGTTTGGCACCACAGCAAGTGAATTGATTTTATCTACATCATTTAATTCAGATGCATTATTTTCAATATTAAATAGGCTAAAAGGAGAAGTATCATCATGAAGAACATCGCCCAAGAATTCAATCCAATCTTCACTAACATCTTGCTCCTCAAGCCAGCTTGAGCGGAACGAAAGTCGACTAAATCCGTCATCCCTTAATGACACAACAGTTGGTCTATCGCCTGATTCCCACTTTGCTAAAACTTCGGTATGTAAATCACCTATTGCTTCCCTCAAGCGTTCTTTGCTTACTCGGCTATGTATTTCGTAATTACTAAACGCCTCAAGCAGTAATCTTTGTGCATTTCTCGCACTTACAAGCGAGTCTGTATCTAGACTTCTGAGCGAAAGAGAGTTCGAGTCCAACATACGGCTGTCTGCATGAATTCGTGCAATTCGATCAAGGCCGTGGGTTCGCCAACCTGGTTTCATCAAAACACTCAAGGCTCTTCGCTTGAGTTTGGCCATCTTTAATTCATCATTATCCTCAGCACGAGCCAACGTTACGCATGCAGGCAGTAAATTGGGATCAAAGAAAGTTGTAGCATGGGCTCTTACGCTTGTATCTGATTGCAGTTGGACTCGATAAGCTTTAGCTAGGACTTGAAGAATTGGTTCCACCATTGGCTCTTGCTGAGAGAGTCTAGTGTGCTCAGAAACAGCGTGGGAAATCTTCTTTTCTTGCTCGCGATAAGTCTTTTCAAACGTAAGCGCTCGTTTATTTAGACGTGAGACTTTTTTTGCATATCGCCAAAGATTGGATAACCAAATCCCCGAGGAAATACCAGAAACAATTATTAATGTACCACTCAAACCGAGATTGAATGGTGGGACAAACTTCAAAATCCATTCAAATCTATTATAGGTCAGACCAATCACAGAACTTAAGTACACGGTAACAAGTGGAATCAGTAATGTTCGTCTGACAAAATTACGATAATCAACGATAGCCTCAGGATTATTAAATTCGGTATTCTTTTCAATAAAAGAAATCGCTTCTGCCTCTGTCGTTTTTGCCTTCAATAGCTCTTCATTAATTCTATCTGCTAACTTCCAAGAGACTGAAAAAGACTGCTGGCTCTTCCATTGACTCAAATCTCTTAAAGCCTCATTTAGCAACTTTTCTTCATCAATCTTCTCTTTGAATCTCCTAGTAGCCCTCTCGAGATAACGTTGATAAGCGTTGTTTTGACTTTGTGATAATTCTAAGTCAATTCTTTTTGCGACAAATCTTCTCTTTGAAACTTTAGCGATATGGTTAGTTAAATCACAAGGTTCATATCTTTCTTTGGCAAACTCCAATTCTTGTCGCCAATCAGGAACTTGAAGTTCAGGAAGGATTTGGCCATCTACAGCACTTAGGTCCTCTAAGTGATCATGCGCGGTGTTGGACGTATTTTGAGATTCATCAATTTCATGCCCTTGCGATTTTTCGACAAACTCTTTACTACCTTCAGCGCTACTCGAGGAAGCACTACTGTCAGGCTGGGAACCAATCTGTGGCATCGGTTTTGCTCCCAGTCTCGATACTTTTTCTACCTTATTTTCTAGTATTGCTGGAGTACTTTCAAAACTCTCTTCAATAGGATTTGGTAAAACTTCGGTTTCGCCTTGCGGTGCAATAATTTCTGCAGAATTTAGTGTCGCTATCTCTTCATCTTGTTTAGAGATAATTTGGTCTTGATTAACTCCAGAATTCACAAAATCTTTCTGTACTTTAGTGTTTTTTGCCTCAGTGTCGACAGCGAGGGCAACTTCTACTGCAGAATCTATATCGGATTCATCCAGCCCACTTGTATCAGGTATTGGAAACTCCTCATCTATTAAAGTTGGCTCTTCAGTCTCACCATTACTAAATAACTTTTTCCAAAATTTCATTTCTTAGATCTGCCCTTACGTTTAAAAAGCCTCGTCAAAAGTCCTCGCTTTTGAAGCTCTCCTTCGCTCTGGCTATTACTATTTTCGACTAATTCATTTTCTTGCACTTCTAACTTTTCTCGAGTTAATAACTTTCTGATATTACCTTGAGGGCGTTTTGCAGGTCCTGTCACCTTCGGTGGAAGCCGATGACTATGATTCGCACTGACTTTCTGTGCAGCCTCTAAATCTGCTTCTAACTCTTTTTCAATCAAATCTAATTCTTCACTCACAACTTTTAAAGCTTGATTTGCATCATCCGCAAGTTTTTGAGTCTCTGCTAACTGTTCGCGGGCATCAGCTAAACCCGGAGCAAGTTCATCTAAACGGTGCTTCAAACTTTCGCTAATCTCAAGTGTCTTAGAGGCGTTCAGCCAGCCTATCTCCTCAAATTTCACGCTTGTTCCAGAGCTAAAACTATCTCCCCGCCAAGAATTATTAGGATCTGGTAGGACACGATCAATTTTAGAAAAAACTAGTATTTGATTACTGTTTTTATCAATCAAAACATCAGGATGTTGATTTGTTGGAGCATCAATCGCTGACGACACAGCTTCCCTAATATGTCTCCAAAGATCTGGTGAAGCCTTTAAAGGGTCACGAGGTTTCAACGACGCCATTAACAAATCTATAGGCTTTACCTTCATCTGTGGAGCGAACTTTTTTGGCACTGCGTCATACAGAATCTTCTCATCTTTAATGTCATCAATTGCGAATTCGAGTCGGTATTCAGTAGAGGCCTTTATCCAGTTTGGTATTGCCGCCAATCCAGATGCCATATCTTCGATTCGCTCTCTTAACTTTTTATACCATCTAGGTTTGATATCAGCAAAAGACTCACTTTGGTATGGTTTAAAAAGAAAGTTGTCAGATGCTTTTTCATTATCTGGACCACGCATTAAGTACTCAACTAAGTCATCCATAAACTTTTCTTCGAGTTCGCTGGAAATTGTGGTGACTTTTCTGTCTTCTATTAAGCCAATGTCAAAATTTGTGTCAGTATTATTCAACTTTTGAAGTGCCCAGTGGGCAACATCTGCGGAGAGTGCATCGTTTGTAACGCCACGAACAAAAACTCGCTGTAGTCTAGCTTGACGAAGCTGCGTTTTCTCACTACTTATTTCTGCTGAACTGATTGGTAAACCAGCCCAAAGTCCAGCAGTCGTTGCAATATGCGCAAGCGCAAAGCCAATAAATCTTTCACCAACTTTTACAAATGAGTCTGTTGACATGGGAGTAGATCTATCTTCAGCGGCTGCAATCAGATTTGCATGCCAGAATTCACTTAACACCCCTCGTACCAAACGCCGCTCATTGGTCGGAGCGATAATCAAGTTGTACTTTCTGAACAAAGCCCCACTTAACTCCTCTTCAGACAAAGACTTTGATTTCGGAACAGCCCTCTCAATAAATCTTGCCGCCGTCTCAGCTCTAAGAGAAGTTTTCTGCATGAGGGCTTGGTCTTGCTCCGTGCGAACTGCGATGAATCGAATAACTTTAAAAGTTTGAGAACCTAATGCCCAAAACACATCAACTTGTTCGCGGACAGGGTTTTGCTCTAAATCTCGTCCCAGAAGATATGCGGAGAGATTAGGAGGAACCATAGAGGAAATACTGGGGTTAGCCTCAAAATCTGGGATTTCGTCAGCTAACATCCAGAGCGCAGGTGTCAGTAACCAAGATCTTGACCAGTCTTGAGCAAGATCAAGAATTTCACGACCTTGGTCTCCACTTGGCAACACAATCAACGAAACTGTGTCGGAACTCCAAATCTTGGTTGCCATAGCGCTGGTTAGACTCCTGTGTCTGAACTGCTTGAATCCATACTCCCTAAGTAAGTAATGATGTCCGCGAAAACCATAGAAATATCACCCCTGAGTTCCCAGGTTTCTGGCAACTCGTGCCACTCTATAATTTCCAATCTCTTCCAATTATCTTCGTACTCTTGATTCCACTTATTAATGACCGTTATGAGAGCCGTCTTTCTATCTGGAGTCCTAGAAAGTTCTTCAGTTAAGTCCTTGTGTAAGCTACGAGTCGAAGTAGGCAATTCTTCGGTGTTAATCCAATTCTTTAGATAGGTTGATTGTAGTACTTGGCCATTGGGCAGAGTGTCACCGTGTCCACCGCCATCCCACATGTCACGACGTTCAAGTGATGTCGTAACTTCACGACCAATATACTTAAGCAATCGATATCCAAATAGAGCCTCAAGTTCTCCTGTTGCGCCAAACTTAGATAGCGCTAAACCAATTGAGCTTAGAAGCTGTGGTAGATACCACCATGTTTTCTCAATATCTTTTGGCTTTGTGGCCAACAACGGCGATGGGAAACTACTCCAGCCAGGTACCTGTAAAGTGGGATTCCATATCTCAATGGTGCGCCCTACTGGTAAGTCCCTTTTTTCCACAAGACCAAACACTTGGGATAAAAACCACCCAGTCATGACCGACTTACGCATTTCTGCTTCAAGAGGAATGGCTTCTAAAAGTGGCCTTGTTCTTCGTCCAGCCCAAAACTGATTCCAGGCTTCCTGATCAGTTCTCGACATCGCAACCTGTTCAAGGATTGGGGTGGTTAAGGAAGAAAATGCCCATGGCGGTAGAGAGCCTTGGGTCGTGGATACAGCAAACATGCTCGTTCCTGTGCTTGATTCGTCAAACCACGCAGCGTTAAATCCAGGATCATTTGATTGTTCTGCTTCTGGATCAATAATTTTAGTGCACTCTCGCCCTACCGATGAGGTTGGGGAGAATGGAATTTTGCTTGATTTCCGTATGATCCCATTTGCTGGTCGAACATCACTCACACTCAAGATGTGAGCAAATGCCCTATCGTTAAACGCAACTAGAGGTTCAGCCATTTTGATCATTCGCCTAAATTCCCCGATGAAGCTATCTTCTCGGGCCTTCTTGACATCAGGTTTCTCACCACTGGCTGTCACATATTCTCTTATAGAAACTTTTGTGAATTGTCCAAAAGCGCTTCGCTCATCTCGTAACCATTCCTTATTGCGCTTTGAGAGTTCTAAGAGGTCTGTGTGGAAGTCCCATTCAACTTTTGTCATTGCACTACCCATCTGATCTTGGGCATCTCTAACGCCAGTCACCCAAGGTGTTCTTACCGTGACTAAAGTTTGTTCATTAATATCACCTGGCATTTCATTCATAGCTTTGCCTACTAGAGACCAATTCACTGATGTTGTAAAAGGGGCAGCTCCTTTGGAATCCCGTGCTGCATAAAATTCAAAAGTTGATTCAAAGGCAGATGGATCTATCAAAATGCGCTCGATAGTTCGATTTCTATAACGCTTCGAAATGATCCCAGAACCCCAAGATGGGTATTTGTTAAATTCATTATTTTGATCAGAAACTTGGCTTTGCAAATTGAAGCGCGCATTGCTAAGTGTGCTTAAAAGAGGTTCCAAGAAGTTGGCCAATAGATCTTCGATCAAAGAGCTTGCCAAGTCCAAAACATAAGATTTAACTCGAAATTCTAAGACTTTATTGAATGTGGCCTCTATCCTGCCTAAAAATTGCTTATTTTGTTTGTTCACTCCTGTGATGCCCTCGGCCACTTCCTGGACATAGGAGTTAAATTTGGATTGATCAAATCCTTTTGTGGCCTTGGCAAAGTCTTCATGTTCATGTCTCAATTCTTTCAGTGAATAATTTGTTAACTCACTCTGTAGTCTCTCAATTAAATTAGAGAAAACAAGAAATCCACTACGTGTTAATTCTTCAGCTGCTACCTCTCGGAACACATTTTGAATTGAGGGGACCCATTCTCTGGCCTGCTTCTTAATCTCTTCCTGAATAGAATCAAGAAGTTCTGAATGGTCATTCTCCCAGGCATTCCATACAGACCTAGCAAAATTTTGCAACGTCAAAGGTTTGTCGGTAACTCCATTATTAACTGTTTTATTGACAAATTGTTTGCAGTCTACTTCCCAATTCTTTGGGAATAATTTTTCAATAATTTGGTCTTGAGATCCTCTTTCATCCAAACCAGTTCTTTCCAAAAATGTAGGCCAAATCTGATCGGCTTTTTCTTCTACCAACTGTTGATTAGTAATACCATCCTTTAATAACTCAGAATTCAAGGCAGGCCATAAGAGTTTTTGGGCTTGCTTTTGACTTAGGGCATCAGTGACATAATTAACAATTCGATCTGATCCCAAGGTTAATTGCCCAAATCCTATACCAGCAGCAGCAAATGTTGGATTAAGTTCTTTTGAGAGCAATGGATCAGGGGCTAAGCCTGACTTATCAAGCGCACTCTTTCTTTGTGCAATATTCACAAATGCAACCTGGAATAGCCATTCTAAAATCGTGCTATCTGTCACAACTGCAGCTAGGGCCTCTCCGATAGTCAGGAATACCTCATTTTGTCCTGCTCCATCTTCACCGATTGAAATGTCGGTACCCGACTTATTTTTAGTTCCGATAAGAATATTCGCCGAAGCACCAAATTCATTTGGCTTTGAATTAGGCCGTGCAGGCAATCCCAAATGCGATAGCAAGCGTTTAGTTCTCTCACCAGCTCCGTTCCACTTTCCAGACATAACTTCATTCATAGCGCCGAGCGTATTCTTAGCTATGTCGGCGCCCTGTTTGCCTAAAGACTCAAAAACCTCACCCGTATAGAGGAAAGCGATTGCCTCTTTAACCCACGCAGCATCGTCAGTTTGCTTTAATAATTCAGCAATGTCCAAGAACATACCCGCACCTGAGCCACCTCCAAGCGAAGAAATTATGAAAGCCCTCGGTGTATCGACAACTCCTGATGCGCCAATTGCTCGGCTAATTCTTCTCAATTCTTCGATACCAGCCGGATCTTTTAATTTTGCAACAGCAGTCCTTAGCTGATTTAGAATTCCTGAAGCGTCTGAAATTCCATATTGCTTACCTAGCCCTCGGATTTGTCCGGCTCCTAGTGTCGGATCTACGGCCGTATACAAGGTCCCAAAGCCAGCTAACATGTCTTGTTGCTCAGATAGCGTAGCGTTACCTGTGATTCTCCGTAATAAATCTTGGTGGCTATCCCCTGGTTTTACCACTAGCTGGACTTGCGTTGATCTATCAAGCATTGGAGCTGGAAATTCAAGTCCATCGTATGTGGTATCAATCTGGAGAAATTGCCAAGCAGAGGGTATGCCGCTCTTATAGTTATTGACTTCAAGACGCCGCTCTAGACCCTGTCTCATGGACCGCAAGGTCTTTCCTCCAGAGCCACCTGCTCCAATAATCAAAAGTGGTCTTAGCATTGCGCTTCCTCTCTCCTATTTTCTTCTAGCCCCATATGCTCGGACCATTCTTGTCCCGGTTGGGGTTATCTTCTCCGTCGTTATCCCAAATTTTTGGCCCGCCCTCATTATGGTCTAGGACTGGGTTTGAGTCCATACCTTCATCAATATTCGGGTCTTTAGGGGGTGATTTTTTTTCCTGTCCAGGTAAATTTTTATCCTTGTTCTTTGATTCACTGTCTACTAAGGATTGGGCTGCTTTCTCTGCTAACTCCCTCTCCGCTAATGCTAATTCTAGTTGATTTTGACGCAACTCTTCCAAATTTTGGCGAAGGTTCGTAGCTTCACCCGTATTAATTATCTTTGAGGTTACTTCTTGTAACACTTTGTTGTAATTGCATAAGAACGGAATGATGGTCAAAACCTGAGCTGAAACCTCTCCCGCTTTCTTAACAAGCTCTTCCTTAATCCTCTCTTCGTAAGAACTCTCAAAAACCGCGATTTGGTTTGAGTCTTTATTAGTTTCAATCTGAGTTTGAACTACTGGGGATAGATTTTCATTCGAGGAGAAATAGATCACTCCTTCATTGACGAGACTTGAGCTAAATGTCGCCTCATCAGGCTTAAATGATTTCTCCCCATATGTTGAAAGCACATGATGTCCAGGGATTCTCACTTTGGTCACCGGTTCTTTAAAAGGATTCCATTTTGGAGGGATGACTTCGATTAGAGCTGGCCCAACCTGTACAGATCGGATTCCGCTTTCAATCTCCAGCTTAGTCAAACTCTTTTTATTTGGAGCGACTAATTTACTCTCCGTGCCAGTCTCTGTCACGCTTACTATTCTTCCATCACTTGTGATTCGAATTGGTGAAATGTTGTAGGCAATCTGGTCATCAGGGACGGTTAAGAATGCAGCTCGCTTAGCCGTCCAAAGGAGATAAAGATAAGGAATACCTACTGTCAGAATATACGCAAGGAGAATTAAGGCAATAAGGACCTGCAGATTGCGATCTGATCCCACTCCGAATTCAAAATCTATTTGCCGAATAACTTCTTGGCCATCTTGCACTACTGCGTATTTAATATTTCCCTTGATCTTGCTCGTTCCACCAATATCCGTTGAAACAAGAAGGTTTATATTTTCTCCTGGGGATAGCAATCGGGATTTATCGTTCCAATTTATTTCCTTACCTTCGGAATCAACAGCGCGGAATAAAAACTTGTCATTTCCTCTCTCTGCGATTTGGTCTGAAGTAATGGCATAATCAATAAGGTAAATCTTGCCTCCAGAGGTGCCCAATTTAGCCTCTGCGACTTTAAGAATTGATTCTCCCGTCTTATTTTTATTAGCAAGATTATCAAGGGCACAACTGAGATTACTTGCTGCGCTAGAACAAACCAGGCTTGGATACTTCTTGCTCTCCTGGACATTGACTTTAACTGTTTGGAAGAAGCGATATCTACGCTCCGAATCTTGCGAAGAGACCAGAACGGCTTCAAATGAAATAGATTTATCTATATTTCCAGGCAACAGAGTAATTGTCGCTAGAGAACTTCCTGTCTTACATTCTACTTGCTTCGTACTTGCAACGGTGCCACAAATCTCAATTGAATTATAACCAGAGATATCAAAAGCAGTTCCGTCAGGATTTTGGAGTTGCACCTTATAAGATACTTCTTGGTCTTCTTCAATAGATTTTCCGTCATCAGATACAAATAATTCTCCAGATACACCACCATAAACTTTCGCAGAGTTGTTTTGGATATTGGCGCCTTCTATAACCCATCTTCCACTTGGCAAAGATGTGTCTTCAGAAGATATGCGAACCGTGACAATTCCTATATCTCTGCCCTCATCTACTTCACACTTACTTCCTGATTGACTTTTTGAACAGAACGTTGAGCCGTCAGGGGCCTTTATTTGCCAATCACTTGGATTACCTTTTATGAAAATTTCAAGAACTCTTGTACCTGGATCAATTACGACGGAACCATTTTCAGCACCAAGATTCATTAAATTCTTGATTTTTGCAATCAACCCAACAAAGCCCCATGCCAATGCACTTACGTCATCAGCTTCGATTACCGATCCTCTCGTCCAACCTATTTCATTTGCGCCACAATTTATACCTGTAACAATTTCCCTAAAGGAACTTGTGTCTTCGTTCGGTGGCTTTAAAAGTCCACCCAGTACAAGAACATTGCGCTCTCTAAACCACTCAATTGAGGCTTCATTAGTCCTTTGGCAGATTTTGCCCCTCGTTATAGGAGGGTTATCAGGGGCGCCATCGGTTATCCAAAACATTATTGGACAACTCTTTCGCCCTTCGAATTTTGGATCAGTGAACCGCTCATTAAATGCTGCTCTAGCAGTAACTAGACCGCTAGCCCAATCAGTTCCTGGACTTTCGTCATAAACTGCTTTCTTGCGAAACTCTCCGAGATCTTTATCTGATGTTTCATCCGTCCAAGAAATCCATCTCTCTTGTAATTTCTTTAGTTCTTCAGGGTTTGAATTCTTACCAAAGTTGCGAAGATTAACTCTTAACTCACTATTTGACTCCTCAGAAAGTTTTCGGAGTAATTTGAGAGAACTTTCCAAAATAGGACCACGTCTTCCCTCGGGATCTGAACCTTGATCAGTCTGCCGAGACGCCCTTTCTTCGGGCCTTGCGTCACGAAGTGACTTTGAAGAATCCATTAGAACTAAAACGTCGAGAGTTGATCCCTCTTCCTTCAAGCATGTTTGCAAGTAGTTTACGTCTATCTCCTGCCGTAGATCATCATGGTCAGAGGCAAGAGAGGTGTATAGCGTAAAAGGTATGACAAAAGAGTATATGAAGAGAAAGCTAAGTAATTTTCTCAACCCGCGAACCATTCTGCTATCGGGAGAAATAAAGTAAAAATAGGAAGTACAGTGACTAAAAGGCCAATGGCAACTATCTTTAGAAATAATGTCTGCTGTTTCATCCCTGCATAAATGTCATACGCAACTTCTTTATTATTGGAAAGGGCTGATGTGTGCTTTGTTCTGACAATCTGAAGCAGCACGATAGGAATGACGGCCGTTAACAGGTATCCAATCCCACCTAGAAGCAATTGACTGGCATCTGTCGAACCACCAGACGTAGCTCGTACCCCATAAATTCCCACAAGAAGTCCGCAGAAAACCGAGGTAAGTCCTAGAACTGTCAATATTTTTGGCGGCTGCTTAGGCGGTCCATCAAAACCACCAAAATCTCCACTAGAGTCAAAAAGATCTGAGCTCAAGTAGTAACCTCCCATAACCCGGCATATTGAGATTTGACTGAGAATCTAGCAGGGCAGACATATCCTTACAAGGAGCCCTCACAAAAATCCTTTAGTTATCAAAAGTGTTATCGAAACAAGGTCTTTCAGCGCGAAGAGTAGCGACCATTTCCCACCGAAAACCCTTGGGATGACCTCTTTTGCTCTAAAGGGAAAGGTTTTATGATTTGTTGAGCTGGGTAAGGCAACATTCTGAAGCCTTTGAATCCAAATTATCACTCAGCAAGGAAAAGGAATTTCCAATGAATAAATGGCTTAAGAAGCAAACCGACCTTGGGTTTCGACGTAAAGCACCTTGGCACTTTAATCTAATGATCCTGGTTATCGTCTGCGCAGCAGCCTATCTAGGATATAACTACGAAGTACCAACATTTGTTTTTGCAATAGTTGGACTTTCAATTGGCTTACTTTATCGCTACGTGACTAAAGGTAAGTATAGCGATCAAATAAACGGTGAAAACAAAAAGTCAAAGGAGTAAGAGATGCAAGAAATAAATTCTGTAAGAAAA
>SXGQ01059397.1_pt1 | contig 14155 bp, 2 predicted proteins | sample 3178371 | NCBI WGS metagenome assembly SXGQ01 (sample SAMN11356859, study PRJNA531348) | freshwater metagenome | isolation source: freshwater sample F1-20 | place: China: Fuxian Lake, Yuxi | collected 2017-12-25
ACATCATAATGAAATTTATACATATGAAGTTTAGAGAAATCCAAGATACTAAAACCAGCATAAATTGGTTTGTTCAACTCAACTGACTTTTTTCCAATTTCCATAATCATAAAATAATTTTGATCATCTCCAAACTTAGATGCATATTTGAATGTAGGTTTTGTTGTGTATTTGAGAAAGTAATCTTCGTCAAACGCACATTTAATTTCAACTCTGTCTCTAACATTCTCCATAGTCTTTCCAAAGACTGCATTATTCATAAGCTTAAAGTAATCTTTCTCAAATTCATTGGTTGCTTTTGTTCTAAAGTCGGTGTTTAACTGTATCCAATCATTCAACCAAGCAGACTGATTAAACTTAACTACTCTGTGGATTTTGGTTATTTCTAATCCTTGCTCTAAGTAAAACTTAAGGTTCTTGATATGAACTACGTAGTTCTTTTTATCATAAAAGGTACCACACAACTTATCTAAATATCTTTCAGGTGCTAATGGATAGTCATTATGCTTATTATGAAGATGTTCAGGATAATTTAAATCAACTTCTAATACATAACCAACATCACTATCATTATAATTCTTAATAATCTCTTCAGTCATTAAATCAGCTGGAAACCATTCAAAACCTGAAATTGGTAATTTATGGGACATTGCTTCACCATAAAGATTATTGGCATCTAAATAAATGATATACTTGCTCTCTTCATCTGGATTGTAATCATCTAAATATTTATTATTTGCTTTTGAATGTTTATTGAAAATAACTGATTGACCTCCTCTAATTCCTTTCTCAAAGAACAGATACATATCAACATCTAATAAATTTTCAAGTTTTACATTTGATTTTAACAAGAGAAATGTATTGCACCCAGCCACCGGGGACCCCGGTGACCAAGTTGATGCCCACACCGCAAGGGCGCCGGCCCCCCACCACCTCATCGAAGAGGGGGGGGGTCTTGCCTAGGGTACTCGACGCACAAAAGTGAGCCCTGGCAGGGCAAAGATTGGCCTCCCGGGGGGAAGTGGAGGCCAGGTGCATGTGGGTGGTGAGGTAGGGGGGAAGGGGGTGGGGATGAAGTGGGAAAGGACCCTTCCACCCCTACAACTACTGAATCTGCTACATCTGTCGCTACGGCTACTACTACTACTACTACTACTGCCACTACCACCAATAGAACTACCCCCACCACTACTACTACCCACACCATCCCTACGTCTGGTACCATCCCCAGTAGTAGCAGTACCACTGCTACTACAGCTAGGGGGTGAAAGTGGGGAGAAAGCCCCCAAGGCTCCAGCAGGGTTGACCCGGACCGTCGAGGTCAACATCGCAGCCATCCGAGTCGTCTCCGAGGGAACCACGTGACAAAGTGTGGAACCCCCCTTCCGGGTCGAAGCAAGCTGAGGCGGCCTATCAGCTGTGGTCTGCTTGGACCCGGGTACAGGCGGCATGCCAGCCGCGGGCAGAGGGCAAACGTCTTGGCCCTGTCGGGAGAGAACTACTGCCCATGGAGACGATCGGAATGGATGCGATGCCAACCCCTGCGGCCCGGGCGCTCCCGGCCTTGCACACTTGGGGACTGGGTATGGGTGTGTCAACGTCGGAGGCTGTCGGCGGTTGCGGCTCCGGCTGAAGGTGGTACCGCCCCCGCCCTGGGCAAGGGCGCGCTCCGGGGGGCGGGTGCGTCGATTCCAGCAGCCCACGCGTCGCAGATGTCGGCGGCGAAGGATGCTCATAGCGGGTGGTAACGGCGGTGAAGGCAAGCTAGAAACATGTACTTCGGCGGCGAAGGTCATCCAGGTTCCGCGAGGATCGCGGTGTCGGCGGTGAGAGCGTCCCAGCAACGGCGGCGTCGGCAGCCCAGGAGCTCCAGAAGGTGTAACGTCGGCGGCGAAGGTCATCCAGGTTCCGCGAGGATCGCGGTGTCGGCAGTGTCGGCGGTGAGAGCGTCCCAGCAGCGGCAGTGTCGGCAGCCCAGGTACTCCAGAAGGTATGACGTCGGCGGTGCAGGTACTCCAGAAGGTATGGCGTCGGCGGCGTAGGTACTCCAGGAGCGTTGGCAGAAGGTGTAACGTCGGCGGCGAGCATTGTCCGACCCGGCGACGACCAGCGCATGCACAAGTTCCCAGGCGAGGGTTGCAGTAGGCGCAGTCCGTGGGGCGCGCCGCGACCAGGCCCGCGAGGCCCGGCGCGGCGCGGCGGGCATCAGCGGCGAAGCCCAGGCCGGAGCCCGGCCCGCCGCCTCTCGCAGGGTGCAGTGGGGCCCCAGACCAGAAGGTCAGGTGAGCACGTAGAGGAGCCTGCAGAGGCGGGAAAGACCGGGGGGCGAGGCGAGGCGCGGGCGGGCGAGAGCATCCTAGCTGCCTGCGGCGATTCTGAGCGCGAGGGTCCAGCGGCGCGGGATCCCACGAGAACAAGGCGATAACGCACATATAGCAAGTGAATGGGCGCGCCAACCTCCTGTAGGGCCTCAGCGGGCCCAGGGAGGAGGCGTACCTAGATATGCACAGTCGGACGGGCATCATGCAGGCGGGGGGGCGTCGCGAAGGGCGTGGCTCCGAGCGTCGTATACAAGGTCGAGCGCGGAAAGCGCAGAGGCCATTACTGTGTCCAGTACACGCGGGATGTCGGAGTGGACAACCCCTAAGGTGGCAAGGTGGTGTGTCCATTTGTTGACGTCAATAGAGCCTCTGATCCCGATGGTGAAGGGGATGACAGTGACTTGCCACTGTCTCGCTACGGACATAAAGAGGTTTGCGACGGCCTGGTACTTTGCCATCTTCTGGGTAAGATCTGGACGAGAGGCAAAGCGTACACGAGAGTCATAACAACGCGTTACCTCCAGGAGGTACATGCGGCGCTTGTCCCAGCGGAAAGCCACCGCGTCCGGACGGAGCCTGGCCATGTCAGTGGGTGGGGGTCCAGGTGGGGCGCCAGCCGACGAGAAAAAGGAGGCCCAGAGTCGTCTCCAGCTCGCGGCCAGTGCAGTCGGGATTGATGAGATGTACGGAATCTCATCGATCTGGGTCTCGATCACCATGCTGAAGTAGTTGCCTGACGCGCGCTGCCTTTGGGAAATCTCTGACCAGAGGCAGCGGGCTATCTGGTGATGCGCAGCGATGCGAGCAGCCTGTAGCTGCGGGCATAAGCATTGGATGTGGCACAGGGACTCTGAGTCAGCATTACAAAGAATGCATCGAGCAGAGTCAGCCCGATCCCATTTGTGTAAGTTTGCACGGCAGGGGAAGGTGTTCGCTATCGTCTGAAGGATGCGACGCTTACTGGAACTTGCCACCATCCCTCGGAGAAGTTTCCCAAGGATGGAGCGACCCTGACCTTCACGAGCCAGCCAGGACTCAGTGTAGTTCATCTGAAGGGTGGCGACTGGCTGACCTGGTAGGAGACCGGTCGAAGGCTCATCTTTGCTGAACCTTCTCAGCCTAAACTGCCCAAAGCATTTCTCCGCTGCTACTACACACAAATGTTCCCTGAGTTTCGAGCCCCATACCACAGCCCTGCCATGCAAGTAAAAGTATACTGTGTCGGAATCAAGGTTAGTCAGGCTTGGGTCTTGCCCGATGGCTCGGCCTGCAAGGAAGTCAGCCACAGTGTTAAGGGGGTCGCCGGCGTGCGCAGTGACCTTGACCAGATGAGTGTGGGCGCCAGCTGCAGCCCTGTAGTTGAGTGCCCGAACTGCATTCTCTAGGAGGCGTCGCTCCGCCCTTCTGTGAAGAAAGATCGGGAAATCCCCCCGCTGCATACCCTTGAGCAGGAGGAGCGAAGACTTGGAGTCAGTGAGAATGGTGAGATCCTCTTCTAGCGGAGCCAGCATCGGGGCTGCGGCAATGCCTACGAGCTCGGGTGCAATGGATTTTGGTGGACCGTGAACTTCACATTGAAATGAAGCAAGCTCTGGCTTGGACCAGCAAACGCTGGCCCCCATGCACCCGTCCTTCTTCACTGAACCATCGGTCGCGGCGAGCACGCCGCCGCGGGTGTAGAGGGACCCTGAGGCTCCTAGCTTAGTCTCTTCGAGCGAGGGGCATGTGGGGTCGAATGCTACGATACCTTCCCGAGAAAAAGTCAAGCCTGATATGGCTAGCCTCCAGTCCTCGCGAATGGAGGAGTCAAGCTGTTTTGGCGCCCACAGGGTCCAGTCCTGCAGAGACTGGATCGCGTGAAACGCGCCACGAGACCAGTTCCCCTTCTTGGCCGCGACGTAACAGCCCTTTATGATGGTGTGGATCTGGGTGAAGCGTCTGGATAGCATTGCTGTAGTGTCCTTCTCAAGCGTGCTGGGCCTTGTGAGCACCAGGAATTCCGACCTGCCGGGGTTAGCAAGGAGCACACGCATCCTGGCCTGAAAGTTAGCATCCCTGTGGAGGAAGTCCACGATATACCTGCCTTGTGCTGGTCTATGAACTCCCGCGGGTGGGGGATCCTTGAGCCTGTCGTCGTCAGAGGGCATCGCGCGCGCGAAGTACGGTGGAAGAAGAAGTGGGGGACCTCCTATGTAACCTGTGGCGCCGGTGGCTTGCCGTAGCTTGCTCCAGAACTGAGCGCTAGCCACTCCATGAGTGGCTTCTGTCTGCTCAGCCTGTTGTATCCATCCTGAGAGCGAAGTCAATACCTTTTCCTGACCGAATAAGGAACAGAGCCTCAAGAAGCGACCCTGTGTTACTGTACCAACATGAATCTGTGGGCACGCATCGCCTGCCTCGCGTGTAACTTTGCACTTGTTGTGACGCGTGATAACACGGTATGGTGGGGCTTCAATGATGCACTCAGGGGGGTCCTCAGTTTCGATTGAGATGAAGTCTCGAGAGAGGCATGCTTGTTCACCCATGAAAGGATGGGCGTCTCGCATGGCATCGTCTGTACTGGAGGGGCCCTTGGGAGACGTAAGGTGGTTTGCGATGCAGTGAAGTAGTCTGGTTAAGGTTCGCCGCGAGGTAAGACCGCTGAGGCCCAACGCGCAGATATCGCGTATGATATCAGGGCATTCAGCAAGGAATAAGTCACTGTGCAGTGAGGCAAGCGCTCGAGTCAGGCTGCTTTCTAGACCAAGGCGGGAGAGGAGCCGACCCCATGCTGAGGGCCGCTCGGAGCACTTGACCTTAGTCCATCGTGGGTCCCTGAAGATCCCCACGATATCCTCGGTAACGAGAGCGCCGACGGGATCTCGAGACTCCTGCAAGGCTTTGAGAGTGTCACTAATAAGACCACGGTGGAGTTCCTCCGCGACGAGGCGGCGACCCCGATCCAGCGGGGGGAACAGTCGCGTGCGAGCTTCTACCGGAATAAGCTGCAGCAGTCTATGGAAGGGCCTTAGCCAGGGAGTCGAGAAGGCCAACTCACACCACTGCGGATGAGATGCCCCAGTGTCCAAGATAAGGGCTCGAGGCTGAAGGAGACCCTTCGCCTTGAAGGCTAATCGAATGTCTCGCCACTTCGCTTCGACCATCTCAAGGTCTTTTCGGGTAGCAGCATTCGAGGGCTGAGTTGCAACATGTTCACGGAGACACGTGAGCAAGCGGTGCCAGCTTGTCTCATGCTCCCCTGGACCTAGCGAAAGGCAGTCTGGGAGCTTGACAGGGAGGTCGAGCTGCCCGCACACACGTAAGAGACGAGCGATTGGACAAGGCCTAGGAGTCCGTTCCCTAGAGAGGAAGTCTATCAGCTCCGGCACGGTAAGGCAGCCAGTATCGCTGCAGAGGAGTCTGTATTGACGTATCGCCCGATCACGCAGATCGTCCGGGAAGGCGACTAGCTGCTCTACATGGGTTGCCAGAGCCTGGACTAAGTACACTCTGGGATGAGGAATTGGAGTGCCTCCGTGCGAGGAGGGGAAAGTCAGCGGTGCAGCAGGGAAGGAGCGCGGGAGCCTCCAGGCGGCCTTCGACAGGCCTACCCATTTGCGATGTAGGAGGTCGAGCTGAGCGTCTGACCACGGGACAAGGGGCGCAGAGTACCTGAAGCGAGAGGAGGCCACCAACTGGATGGGCTCGACTATTTGGTCTAGATTGTACTTGTGGGACTGAACTTGATCGCGAAGTTGCTTGACGGAATCGAGAATGTGTTGACGCTCAGATCGGAAGGGGGGTCCGGCGAGAGAGATGCGAATGCCTAGGTAAGCAAATGCTTGCTGAGGTGGTAAGATCACCAGCTCCTGTCCCTCATAGGCAATACCGGAGACGTCAGCAGCTTTCCTTGACGCGAAGTCATAGGCAGTAAGGCGAGACTTATTCACTTTCACACGCATGCCTGACCATCGGCAAAATTTTGCTGTCGTATCTAACCTGATTTGGAGCTGCGCCTTGCTTGACGCCAGGATTGCTACGTCATCTGCGAAGCCTCTCCCGACTCTGGGTCTGCGAAAGAGGCGGATCGAACCCCTGGAGGTGGCCTCCAGAGCAAGCAGATATATGTTAAACACAAGTTCGAAAAGGAGCGGCGAGATGAGATCACCCTGTTTCTTGCCGCGGGTTAGTTGGACGCGAGCTGTTGAGCCGTATGGGAACTCTGCGGTGTAAAAGGCGTGCTTGTAGAGGGACCGGAGCAGGTCCACATCAGGGATCCCAAGGCTCTCCAACCACTGCCACAGCGCTTCGTGGTCGATGCTATTGAAGGCGTTCTCAAAATCTAGGTATGCTATGCACAACAGAGTCTTTCGCTGGGCTGCATCTTCGATGGCCCACTGTAGGGACTGCGCCTGGCGGGTGGTGCTGCGCAAGCGTCGGAAGCCTTCCTGAGTGTCGGCCAGAAGACCATACTTTTCGCTAATGTGATAGAGGCGGTCTGTAAGGACTGCACTAAGAACCTTGTATACAGTGTCTTGCAAGCACACCGGGCGGTAATTACACATGTCTGCCCTATCCCCTGTCTTAAATAGGTATCGGATGAGGCCTCCTTTCCAATCGATGGGCATGGGGGACGATTGGGTAAGAATGGCGTTAACGGACTCAAAGACTGCCTCTTTCAGGCAGACTGGGCCGAATTTGAGGCATTCGTATGGGATTCCGTCCGGACCAGGGGCCTTATGAGATGGTAGCGTGGAGAGGTACCAGTCAAGATCCTCCTTTGAGATTGCTTTGGCCAGACGCTCCGGGGCATCGGGAGGCATCCGGGGGACTGAGTTTGTGGCTATGAAATCTATGCTCCGGTAGTCTTCCGGATCAACATGGACCTCCCGGAAGGCCCCACAGGAAGTACAAAAGTAGTCCACCCCACGGGAGTGCCCTGCAGCATGCGGGACTGGTAGAATCGAGCTGGCGAGGCACACAGAGCAACGAGTGTGCGTAGCCAGGCCGTCTAGAGCGAGCTTGTACTCCCAACAAGAGAGTCGATCTGCTGATTCGTGGACCAGGATGCCACGGGAGGTGCAAGTGACCCCTGGAGAAACCCCAGGGGTAGACAGGACGCGGTGAAGGACATTGGGGGGTATGTCTTCGACTGTGACCTCATCCATAGTCGAGGATACCCTGAGACGGCTGTCCAGGGATCGAATCGACGAAAGAAGTGCTTGGAGATTGGCTCTATTGCAGTGGAATGATACGCGGTCTGGGAGAGGAGACACAAGGAAAGGTGCTGGCGATTGTGTTTCAGACCCGTGTAAGAAGCGGCGAAGTTCGCCCTTTCCCCTGTACATTCGAAGAATCGCATCGGCTCTGGACTGGGATTCCGCAAGCTTGCGTTCATTGTCCCTCAGCTTCTTGAGGTCCACGAGGATCTGGTCAGTGGTGTCGCGGAGGAGTTTCAGCCACTCCCTGGTGAAGTCGCAGTGGGCCTCTGAATGCGGGTCCGTCAGGCACGCGAAGGATCCGTCGCTAGGCACGATTCCGCGGTCCCACATGGCTCGCATGGCCCGAGAGGGTCGGCAAGTGCCGGGCATTGCTAAGGCAGCAACGTCCTTTCGACTAAGAATATCCCTGCGCGCAGCCTTGACTGTGCGGAGGAGTGACAAAAGCCTGATGGATTCCTTACTGTGGAATCGGATGGCCGGCCGCAGCTTCCCACCTGTGGTGCCAAGTACCTCGCGCGCCGCTTGCGTGGCCGCTGCCTTGATCCGGTCTAGTCGCTCGAAAACATTCAGAGATTCGAGGCAGGGGACTGCCTCGACTCGTTGCTGGGTCAGTCTCGCCCACTGTTCTCGTCTCTCATGAAACGACCCCATACGGAGGCGCACAGGAGCTCGCATGTCTTCTAGAGGGGGGAGTGGAGATACAAGTCCCTCGACTAGGAGAGCTAGCACAGCCTTGTGGTCGTGTCGAGGATCGGGGCTTTCCGACGCTGACACTGTGCTCAGGCAAGTGGCCATGATGTGAGGTCCGTCCCGCTGTGTGATGGCTTTAGAGAGAAAGAAGTCTAACGTAGAGGCCTTGGAGCCCTCTACGTTGGACCACGTCGGCAAGGAGGGCGCACTGACTGAGAGAGACAGCTGTTGGGTGAAGCGGCGGGCTAGGGCATCAGCGCAATGGACCTTGGAGTCGGGAGTGTAGCCGAGGCGACGTGTTAGAGAGGCGTTAAAGTCGCCGCCGATGATAACATAGTCAGACTGAGGCTGCCAGCGTGTTACTACGGAGTGGATGAGGTTCCACTGAGCCTCCTGGCGAGTCGGATCTGATGCCTGGAATCCGTAGATATTGAGCCAGAGAATATTGACCTGACTCTGCACGTCTGTGGTGCGCAAAACCTGGGTCTTGGAGAGCAGCTCACTGCGCGAAGCAGCGGTGACATCCATGGTCTGGCGAGTGATGTCGAGCAGGGTCGCTCTGGCAGCTAGATGACAATGTACGAAAGTCACGACTTCGTGGCGTTGAGAGCTAGGCCCGTCTTTGGGGAGTGTTCCCACGAACAGACAGTAGTGTGGAAGTAACTTGTGAGCTACTCTCTTGAGGTTCGCTACGGCACTGGGTGGTAGCTTCGCTTCTTGGATCAACACCACAGCTGGCGTTGATTTGAATAGTGCAACTATCGATCCCATGCTCTCCCGGATCCCTACCGGGCCAACGTTCAACGTGATGATGCGCTGCGGAGGGAGATTTGTTAGGTCAGCTCCGGCGCTAGGCTGTGGTAAGAGCGACAGAGGTTCAGGGTTGGCAGGGATCAAGCCTGTTGTTGCTGCGGAGGGCTGCTGCTCCTGGTCCTGCTCCAGCAGCACCCCCTCCAGGGGCGGAGGGCCGCCAGCAGCGGGCGAGTTGTCCGTCGTTGCCTCTTGGCGAGCAGACTCCTGTCTAGGTAAGTAGCCAGGACCTGCACTGTGGGTGAGCAGCTTGGGCCCCTCTCCTTGCAGAGGGGCCGGGGTGTGCACTGCACACGATGTTGAAGCCCCTCCGACTCCAGCGCTGGAGGGGGAAGGTCTCTCGAGGTCTGGCGGGAGTATGGTCCCCAGGGAGGGAACTTGCCCGTCTTGAGCGGATGCACTTACGGAAAACCATTTGCGGAGACTAGGACTGGGTCGTGGAGTAGAAGCAGCTCGCGACGTGCAGAGCGCCACGCAGTGTGTGGGTCGCTCCCATCGCCATCTGTCTTTTGGGCAGCGAGCCCCGGAACATTTGCATCGCACGAGCTCGTGGCCAGCCCTGGAGGGGCCATGCGGTCCTGTGGACCAGAAAGAACCACCGTAGTCGAACGAGAGCTGTTCTCCTGCTTCGATCGCACGGGCTGTGTCGAGAACCCACAGTCCCAGTCCGTCAGCCGTGGGGATGTGCCTAGCTACGCAGTTAGGACCGTGGGGACCTTCGGGCGATGGTTGGGCAAGCAAGCAGCTATGGTTCACCATTTGCATAGATCCCGGTCGGGTCTTGGAGGGTGAAGAGGGAGAGCCGTCGACTATTAGCGGGCTATCTATGACGGTTCCGAGGTCTATCACGTGGTTGGACCTCATCGAGAGTCTCTTCGGCCGGAGCTCTCCCGAGTAGAAGCAGATGTTCGTCTTTGGGGGGATTCTACATCTCGCTGTGTAACCCCATCCGGTATTAGCGGAGTGTGTCAAGGTCAAGTACTGTTCTGCTGCCTGTGTAATCGAGTTACAAAGTGAGGAAACGGAGGGGTCTGTGTGCATGGCCACGAGACGCAGTTCCAGATCGTGCAACTCCTCCAATCGGAAACCTTTACCGATGGTGTAGACAGACCGTCCTGGGTTTTGCTTTGGCTGCTCTGTAGCAGTAGGGCGTGGGCGGAGTGAGCGCCTAGACTGTTCCGGAGCCTCGTGCAGCACCTCCTCTCGTAACCGGCGACGCGATGCGGACCGGCTAGCAGTGATTTTGGGCCTGGGGGATCTCGCTGGGCTGGGTAGACATACCTCAGCAGCCGCGGAGGGGCTTGGAGGGTCCTCGTCGGAGACCACAGTGCTGATGGGCTGACGCAGCAGAGGTTGCGGAGAGGCAGGAAGTACGGGAACCTGCCGAGGGTCGAGAGCAAGAGAGGGCCCGCCCGGGGCAGGGCTGGGCCTCTGACCCTCCCTGGGAGGGCTGCTACTTGGATCTTGGGGCTGCATACTGCGCTATGGACTTCTGAAAGTCACTCGGTGCCAAGAGGTTGAGACATTCCAGCGGGACCGCCGCAAGGAATAGGCGAAGGCCTTTGGAACCTAGGCGTGTTTCCAGCTGTGCCATACCATGAGAAGAAGAGAGGTGTGCCACAAGGAATTGGAGCGCTGTAGGGTCGGGGCATTCAAACATAACAGCATGAGGGGACAGAGGCTTCCCAACGAACCTACACAGGCATGCCTGGTCGTTCTGCGAACTCCGAAAGGTGAGCGACTCAGATAGGTTCTGTAATTTAGCGCCTAGCTCTACCCGGCCTGGTTCATGAAGAGTGGAATGTGTCCAGTTCCTGCTCAACGGACCCACCACCAAGGGGAGGGGGGGGTTGCGTTGCATCCACTGAGGGTCGACCGCCTCCAGTGGAACCAACGCGCCGGGGCTGGCTTGCTTGATCAGCGTCCATAAGGCAGCTATGGGAACCTCTGGAAGGCTCACTGTTACCCTGACAGGTATCATATCCCCGCTACCAAGAAGAAGGTCCACGACTCTGCTAACCCGCCGAGCTTCGAGTAGCGCAAGCAGGCCTGTACCCAGTACAAGCTGCGATTTCGAAGATCGAGGTCCGTGCGGCACGAGGTGGCGACGATCGCGAGAGTCAGGATCGTCTGTCGAGTATCGAAGCTGTGCATACGATCCGCCAAGGACTCTGGAAAAAGCATGTGAAGCAAGGTTGCGGAATGAGTGCCCATCATCACTCGTGGCGACATCAAGGGCTTTGAGCAGTATTGAGTCAGCAGGGTGGAGCGGGGCTTCCACCAGAGCAAGGTTAGGGGAAAGTGAGAAGTAGCCGGCTCCTGAACGGCCTAAGTGGCGCGTCATCAAAGTTTGACGCCAGCCATCCCCGGGAGGGAGGATGACTTGAGCATCGAGAGCCTGGCGAGAGCTAGCGTTACCGCCCGCGGTCTGGTGTGATCCACTGTTTCCAAATGTGATCTGAAGACTTGCTACCATGTCTGTATAAGCTTGGGGTTCCTGCCTGCTGAGGCGGAGCGCGGCGATCTCAGGAGAAGCACTTTCGAGCATGGATGTGAGAGCCCTTGTCAGGTCCTGTACGTGTGGCCGATAATTAGCCGAGGTGGAAGGAAGCAGGTCTTGAACGGTGAGGCCATTTAACCTCACAGCTAGGCCCCGGTCGGGTTGAATCCAGTCTGGGAGCTGCACGGGGGGGATGTCGATGGAGTACAGCATCATTTGCAAGGCAGCTACACGGGCAGGAGTGACCAAGCGCTGAACCGTGAGGTCCACCTGATCAAGGATGGCAAAATCCGGTGGAGTCACAAATGCCATCAGGAGCTGAGCTGTCTCGACGAAATGAAGGCCCTGAAGGTCCCCCCCACGCATCAGCTGGTTAAAGGTCACGTCTAGGCTAGCCCAAGATGATACGTCGTCCGTCGAGGGGAGCTGAGTGGATACTGAAACCTGGGAGGACTGACTACTCTGGCTGGTGCTATCACGATCAGATCCACCCCGCAATGGAAGGTTAAGAGTGACAAAGCCTGCTCTCTGACTGAAGAGTCGAAGTGCGTGCCAAGTGTGCGGTATCTCGTGGTGCCTCAGCTTGCGTAGTATCTGCGCTGGCTCGCCTCCCACGGCGCCACCATAATAGGAGACGATCGGGCGGCTCAAGGGGTCCAGGGGCTGTGCTGCTGCAGGGTGCAAAGCGGCAAGAAGAGCCTCGGGGAGGTGGCGAATTGCTCGGATGCGTGATTCGCGAATCTGCACTGAGTGGAACTTCCCTTGCCATCGAACCGTGAGGTAAAAAGGCGGCAGACCGTAACCGTCATCATCAGTCGAGTCCTCCGGAAAGCCCTCGGAAGCCTCAGGGGGTAAGCGCGCAGAGACTACCCCTGCCAGGCCCATCTCTTCGGATCCCTCTTGGAATGAGGGCAGGTGGCCATCTTCAGAGCCGATTACCGACAGCGAAGCGCTGATCCCTTCACTGGGCAAGTCTAGAGAGGCGGTTGCAGCAACAGCATCGCTGGACGTGTCTGGCGGGAGGGTAGGTGACGGGGATCCCTCCCGATCTGCGGTTCCGGGTGGAATATTCGCAGCAATGTCACAGGGGGGTGCATAGGGGCAGCTAGCCTGGGTGCACCTTTCGGTGTCCGTCTCGACGTTCGATTCTGCGATTACCGGTAGCGGTGGGGGATGCCGAGGAGACGCGCGAGGTCGCCGCCTACGCCGAGTGGACGATGGAGCTTCGCTTGCTGGAGATAGCACTCCACCGAGGAAGTCCGCGAGTGTCGGGTGCGACCGCGGAGCCTTCCCCCTCTTCGAGATTCGCTCGTAACCTTGAGATGGAGTGGCAGACCTAGGGAATCTGACACGCTGAACCGTCGACTGAGAGTCAGGTTCGGGGTCTGAGGAGAGGTTAGTCAGAGCTGCAAAACTGTTTTCTAGCGCAATGCATGCGGCTTTCGGCAGGGCCGTCTGAATGGGTGTCGGGCCCCCACTGGATCTCCTATTGCGATGTATTAGTGTCCAGCCTTCGCCTGGGACGGAAGCGGGGACCGCTTTAGACCGCGGATCGCAGCGTTTGGCAGTAGGCTCAGCGCACAAATGGAAGCCTAGGAGCTCGCGGTTGGGTGCTCGGTGGGGCTGAGGTTGAGCGGGGACTGCCAAGGGTTTAGGGCAGACTGGCTCTTGGCGGGAAAATGGAACCGAGTGCGAGGCTGCGGCTGTGGCAACCAAGGGCTGAGGGAGGACTGCCATACTCGGGGCGAGGCTCGGCTGGACGTGCGAAGGACGGTCTAAGAGCTGGGCTAACTGTTCCGAAGGCGGAGCTAAGACCCACGAGTCACAAGGTACTGCGCCTCTGGGTGCATCACAATCAGTACTACTACCTGGTATAGCGTGTGGCAGGTCTGCTGCTGGGGGACTTGCCGGTAGGGCGTCAGCTACCGCATTAGGGCTCTTGCCTTCCGTCGGGGTCAACCGTCGGATGATATCTTGGAGGCGTCGTCTTGTCTCGTTCGGCAAGAGGATATTTCGATAGTTTGCCCCGTCTATCGTGCTTAAAAGGGCGACAAGCTTGACTCTAGGCTCGTAGTTTCGATGCTTTGAGGGTCGGTGTCGGAGAACGCGTATCAGGTGTGCAGTATCTGTGCTGTCGTCCTCAGCGAAGAAGGCGATATCGTACGGGCCATCAAGGGCGAATTCGAGATAGTAAATGACTAGGTCAAGAGGAATCCGTGGACGGGAGCCGATGTCGCCCAGCCTGAATGACGATACTTGTTGGGCACTGAGCCGGGCGGGATAAAACATGGCGCGAATCCATGCCTCTTGATTTGCTTCCGGTGCATCACGCATGTGACCTGCGAGGTAATTGAGAGTATCCTGCACATGGGTTCCTTCCGAGACGCAGTTGCGCAGGCTATAGGCAAAACCCCTATTATTTTCAGTGTTAGTACAAGTCCACCCCCGAGTATGATCCACCACCGCAGGACCTACCGTCCCGTCGAGCGACGCAAGACGAACGGGAGACCTTGCAGGAGAATACTCGATAATGGAGGAGCGCGTCGTTTCAGCTTGTGAATGACAGGACGGCTTCGGAGGATTTGAAGAATTCTCGCAAGGAACGAGAGGCGGAATGCTCGCACAAGGCTCTG
>SXGQ01556144.1_pt1 | contig 14154 bp, 14 predicted proteins | sample 3178371 | NCBI WGS metagenome assembly SXGQ01 (sample SAMN11356859, study PRJNA531348) | freshwater metagenome | isolation source: freshwater sample F1-20 | place: China: Fuxian Lake, Yuxi | collected 2017-12-25
GTGATCGGAAAGACGCAGCCATCGGGGCGCTGGCTGGCGGTCGAGAGGATGACGAGCTGGGAATCGGAGAGCTTGTGCATGGTCAAGGCTCCTTGGATCGAGCCGCGAGGATCGCGACCCTTCTACGAGCCCGAGCCCCGCCGGCGATACCGGTCGGGGCGTAAGAGGGCGTGGCGCGATTACTCGGCGTGCTCGCCTTCCTTGAAGGCGCTGTCGGTGATGCGCTTCAGGACTTCGGCGTAGTGGGCGAGGGTGCCGGCATGGCCCCAATTGATCTCTTCGGGGCTGTAGCCGAAGTGCTCGTCGCTGAGCGCCTTTAGCCGGTCGAGCATCGTGTCGATCTCGGCCTTGCGGGCGATGAAGGCGTCGAGGGCGGAAGCGGTCTTGGGCGTGCGGCGCATGTCGGTCTCCCCTGTTGGTGACCGCATGAACGCTTCAGTTCGCACCGAAGCCAAGTCGATGATCGCTACGCCTGATTGCTTTCTTCAGGCCCCGACGATCATGAAATGATCGAGCCGAATCCGGCCGATCGAGGACAGAGACAATGGCTGTTCGAGGCCGAAAGCCGAAGCCGTCGCACCTGAAGCTGGTCACCGGGAATCCCGGCAAGCGGGCGATCAACTCCCAGGAGCCCGTGCCGGAGAGGATCCTGCCGGCGTCACCGCCGGAGCTGACCTCAGAGGCTCGGGGCGAGTGGGACCGGGTCGCCGGTGAGCTCAACCGCCTCGGCCTCCTGACCGGGATCGACCGGGCGGCGTTGGCGGCCTACTGCCAGGCCTATGGCCGGTGGAGTCAGGCCGAAAGCGCCGTCGCCCGGATGGCCGAGCGCGATCGGCTGACCGGCGGCCTGATGATCAAGACCAGCAACGGTAACGCCATCCAGAACCCGCTCGTCGGCATCGCCAACAAGGCCATGGCCGACATGGTTCGGTACGCGGCCGAGTTCGGGATGACGCCGAGTGCGCGCAGCAGGATCAGGGGAGAAGAGGCGTCCGGCCCGGACGGCGGTCTGATCAGCATCAGCACAAGCCTGGAGGTGGCCTTTGTCGAACCACGGGCGACCGCAGATCCAGTTTCCGAAAAAGCTTAGGTTTCTCTTCGAGCCTCATCGCTACAAGGTCCTGTACGGCGGTCGCGGCGGCGCAAAGTCCTGGGGAATAGCCCGGGCTCTGCTAACCCTCGGCGCGTCCGAGCCTCTCCGGGTGTTGTGTGCCCGCGAAATCCAGAAGTCCATCGCGGACAGCGTCCACAAGCTCTTGAGGGACCAGATCGAGGCGATGGGCCTTTCGGCCTTCTACGAGGTCCAAAACGCCGTCATCCGTGGCAAGAACGGAACCGAGTTCACCTTCCACGGGCTCAAACACAACGTCTCCAACATCAAGTCCGTCGAGGGTACGGACATATGCTGGGTCGAAGAGGCACAGAACGTCTCCAAGTCGTCCTGGGAAGCGCTGATCCCCACCATTCGCAAGACGGGGTCGGAAATCTGGGTGTCGTTCAATCCCGGGTTGGAACTGGATGAGACCTATCAGCGGTTTGTGGTCCGCCAGCCGACCGGCGCCATCGTCACAAAGGTCAACTATTCGGATAATCCGTGGTTCCCCGCCGTCCTCCGTCAAGAGATGGAAGACCTTCGGGCCAGGTCAGAGGACGACTACCGCCACGTCTACGAGGGCGCCTGCAAGGTCACCCTCGACGGCGCCATCTATGCCGAGGAGCTTCGGGTCGCGACCGCCGAGAACCGCATCTGCCGCGTGCCCTACGATCCGATCAAGCCGGTGTCGACCTTCTGGGACTTGGGCTATTCCGACGCCGTCTCGATCTGGTGCGCTCAGGTTGTCGGCCTGGAGTGGCGGATCATCGATTACGTGTCGTCCAACCGGAAGGCGGCAAACTGGTACGTCGCCGAGCTGCAAAAGCGACCCTACGCCTGGAACACCGACTGGCTCCCGCATGACGCGGACGCCAAGACGATGGCGGCGGCCATGCTGCCCGAGCCCGAGCGCACCATCGCCGGCCAGCTCCGGTCCATGGGCCGGAAGGTGCGGGTGCTACCCAATCGATCGGTCGCGGATGGCATCAACGCCGTCCGGTCAGTCTTCGGCCGATGCTGGTTCGATGCCGAGCGGTGCGCGGACGGGCTCCACGCGCTCCGGCATTATCGCTACGAGGTTGACGAGGATACCGGCGCGGTCAGCCGGCGCCCGCTGCATGATTGGGCGTCGCATCCTGCGGACGCATTCCGCACGCTCGCCATGAGCCTGAGCGCCGACGTTCGCGAAGACGAAGCCGAGATGTATTCCCACGGGCCCGGAGGATGGATGTCCTGATGGCACGGAAGAAAGACCGTCCGGCCGAGGGCGTCGTCGCCGAGGCAATCGACAAGTTCATGGAGAGCGACAGCGCGACGATGGAAAATCGTCTCGCGGCGCAGGAAGACATCCGGTTCTCCCGCCTCGGCGATCAGTGGCCGGCGAAGGTCCGCCGCCAGCGCGAACAGGAAGGCCGCCCGGTCCTCACAATCAACCGGATGCCGGCCTTCATCCGCCAGGTCGTCAACGACAGCCGGCAGTCGAAGCCGTCCATCACCATCGTGCCCGTGGACGGCGGCTCCGACGTGGACACGGCCGAGGTCATCGGCGGCCTTTGCCGGTCGATCCAGCAGGGCTCGAATGCCGAGGTCGCCTATGATACGGCGCTCGAGCACGCGGTTTCGGGCGGCTTCGGCTTCTTCCGCATCGGCATGGACTACGTCCATTCCGACAGCTTCGACATGGCCGCGAAGATCGAGCGCGTCGCCAATCCGCTCTCCGTGCATTGGGACCCGAGCACGACGACCTTCGACGCTTCGGACTGGGCCTACGGCTTCGTCAGCGAGTGGCTGACCAAGACGCTCTTCAAGGACCGCTATCCCGATCAGGAGGCGGTCAGCTTCGAGGGCGACACGGCCGACCGCATCAACACCGATCAGATGCTCGAGGATAGCGTCCGCATCGCGGAGTATTTCGAGCGCACCCTGCACAAGCGCAAGATCGTTCAGCTTTCGGACGGCAAGGTGGTCCGCGAGGACCAGCTAAAGGCCGTCTTGCCGGAACTCGGGATGCCGCTTGTCGAATTCCTCGCGCTCCAGGGCATCACGCCGACCCGTGAGCGTGAGGCGGACTACTACAAGGTCAAGCGCCGCGTTCTCTCCGGCGTAGAGGTTCTTGAGGAAAGCGACTGGCCGGGCGAAAACATCCCGATCTGCCCCGTGTGGGGAGACGAGGTCATCGCGGACGGCCGGCGCAGGTTCCGGTCGCTGATCCGCGACGCCCGCGATCCGCAGATGATGTTCAACTTCTGGCGTTCGGCCTCGACGGAGCTTGTTGCGCTGGCGCCGCGGGCGCCCTTCATTGCTCAGAAGGGCGCCATCCCGGAAGGACCCGAGGGCGAGAAGTGGCGGACGGCCAACACCCGCTCGCATCCCTACCTCCTTTTTAACCCGGGCAATCCGGCGCCGCAGCGCCAGCCCTTCCCGAGCGTGCCGGCCGGTAACATCCAGGAAGCCCTGAACGCCTCCGACGACATGAAGGCGATCATCGGGATTTACGATGCCTCGCTCGGCGCCCGGTCAAACGAGACATCCGGCCGCGCCATCGTCGCCCGTCAGCGCGAGAGCGACACGGGCACCTTCCACTTTCGAGACAACCTCGCCCGATCGATCCAATACGCCGGCCGCGTGCTTGTCGAGATCATCCCCTCGATCTACTCGCCGCGCGAGACGATCCGCATTCTCGGCGAGGACATGACGCCGAAAGTGGTCAGGCTGGTACAGCAGGGCCAGATGGCCGGACAGCAGGGGCTCGACACGCCGAAGGATGACCCCAGCGCGCGGCTCTACGACCTGAACGTCGGCAAGTACGATGTCGTTGTGAAGACGGGACCGTCTTATTCGACCCAGCGCGAGCAGGCGGTCGTGCAGTTGACGGAGCTGGTCCGCTCGGCTCCAGAGGCCGCGCCGATCATCGGCGATATCCTGGTGTCCAACATGGACATCCCGGGGGCGCAGGAGATCGCGAAGCGGCTCAAGAAGATGCTGCCGCCTCAGCTTCAGGAGGGCGAAGGCGGACAGCCCGCCCCGCCGCAGATCCCGCCTGAGATGATCGAGCAGGGCAAGCGGGCGATTGCCGAGAACGTCGAGCTGAAGGCCGAGATCCAGAAGAAGGACATCGACGCCGCCGCGAAGGACGCGCAGGCCGAGCGCCAGGGCGTCGAGACGGACAAGAATCTTGCCCTCCGCGAGATCAAGCTCGCCCAGCGTGAGGCGCAGTTGTCGATCAAAGAGGCCATGGGGAACCTGAGGGCGGCGCAGGCCGCTCCGGTTCAGGTGATGGAGCCCCCGCCGCCCGCGTAACCCTTCGCCCATAGCTTTCCCAAGCCCGCAGCAATCCCGCTCGCGGGCTTTTTTCGTTGGAGAAATCATGGCTGACGAGCAGGCGACCAGCCCCAGTGGGGAAGTCGCGCAGGATCGGGCGTCTCAGGTGCCAGAGACCGCGCGCGACGAGCCCCGCGACGACAACGCGGCGGCCGATCAAGCAAGCATCGAAACCGAGACGGACGGCGAAGGCCGGGAAGTCACGGTCGACGAGGTCGAGCTCGACGTTGCCGGCACGAAGCACAAGATCAAGAAGGGCACTCCGATCGAGGAGACCCTGGAACTAGTTCAGCAGTACGGCAAAGGCCTCGAAGCCTCCTTGACCCGCAAGGGCCAGGAACTCGGCGAGCGGTCCAAGGCCGTCGAGGCACAGTTCAAGCTCTCCGAGAGGCTGCAAGGCCTCAGGGGCGAGTCGCTGGCCGTCTACGCCCATGGGGTGACGGTTCAGCAAGAGATCGAGCGGCTAAGCCAGGTCGACACGAACGCGCTTTGGAGGACCGGGTCGCAAGCCGACGCGGACTACGCCAGGCGCGTCTCTGATCGGCTCGGGCAGCTCCGCTCGGAACGCGCCGAAATCGAGTCCTCTCTGACGCAGTATGGCGAGCAGCTCAACCAAGCGGAACGACATGCAGTCGAAAGCCGCGCGGCTGAGGGTGAGCAGATTGTGCGGAAGGCCATCAAGGGTTTCAGCCCGCAAGTCGAAAGCGAAATGGTCGCCTATGCCGTCAAGCGCGGCGTGAGCGAGCAGGACGCGAAGATGTGGCGGCTCAATCCCTACGCAGCCGAGGCGACCTGGAAATCCATCCAGTACGACAAGATGATGGCCAAAGGGACGGCTGCGGCAAAGCCCGTTGCGGCTCCGGCACCTGAGAAGCCCGTGACATCCATCAAAGGCGGTCGAGGCTCCAGCGCCAAAGGCGTGGGCGACCTCGAAAGCATGTCGATGGACGACTACGCGGCATTCCGGCGCCGACAGGACCGCGCCCGCTAATCCACCGCCCTTGATGGGCGCCAAGTCAGGAAACACAGACAATGGCTAATCGTAACCTCACGGCGAGCCTCATCGCCAAAGAGGCCGTGATGATCCTCGACAACGAGCTCGTCATGGCGAAGAAGGTCTTCCGTGGCTACGAGGAAGACTTCGACCAGAAGCCGAACGGCTACGAGATCGGTGACACCCTCACCATCCGCCGTCCGAACGACTTCACCGTCCGCACCACGGCCACCGCCTCGGCGCAGGACGCGCAGGAAGGCAAGACCACCATCGTCATCGATCAGCGACGCGGCGTGGACTTCAAGTTCACCTCGCAGCAGCTCACCTTGGAGATCAAGGAGCTGTCCGAGCGCGTGATCAAGCCGGCGATGGTGCAGCTCGCCAACTCGGTCGATGTGAGCCTCCACGGGCTCTATTCGTCCGTCCCTAACTGGGTCGGCACCCCGGGCAACCTCATCAACTCCTTCGCCGACTTCGCGAAAGGGCCGGAGCGGCTGGACGAAATGGCGGTCCCGCAGGATGGCAGGACGGGCGTTCTCTGCCCGGCCGATCATTGGGCGCTCGTCGGCTCCCAGACCGCCCTGTACAACGACACCCTCAACAAGCCCGCGTATCGCGAAGGCGAGACGGGCAAGGTCGGCGGCATCGACCTGTTCATGACTCAGAACACTGCGACCCATACCGCCGGCACCCGCGCCGATACGGACCTGGTCGACCAGGCTCTCTTGTCGACGACCGTCACCTGGGCCAACACGCGCGACACGAACACCTACACCCTGCACATCGACGGCACCAGCGGTGCGACCGACACCGTCAAGGCCGGCGACGTGTTCACCATCGCCAACTGCTACGAGGTCAACCCGGTCACCAAGGCGTCGCTGTCGTTCCTCAAGATGTTTACGGTCACGGCCGACGCGACCATGTCCGGCAACGAGGGCGACATCATCATCACTCCGCCCCCCATCGGCACCGGGGCGCACCAGAACTCCTACTTCGCCGTCTCCGACCTGGATGACGACGTGGTGACGTGGGTCGGCACGGCCTCGACCGCCTACCGGCAGAACATGATCTTTCACAAGAACGCGTTCGCGCTGGTTTCGGTCCCGCTGGTCGCCCCTCCGGGAGCGGTCGACGTCGGCCGTCAGACGTACAAGGGCACGTCGGTTCGCGTGATCCCGGTCTATGACGGCATCGGCGATGAAAGCCTCTGGCGCCTGGACATCCTCTACGGCGTCAAGTGCATCGACAACCGTCTGGCTGTCCGGCTCTCCGGCACCGCCTAACCCCTGATCGGCGGGAGGCGGTCCTTCGGGGCTGCCTCCCGCTCTTCTCTCCCTCTATCTCGAAGGAACTTCTCCAATGGCATCGAAACAGCTTTCGGATGGCGGCCCGGACGGCACCGTTCTCGGTCAGTCCGCGTCGGACCTCATCGGATTCCACGGCGCCGCCGGCACCGCGCAGGTGGCGCTCTCGGCGACCGCGGCCCTCACCACGACGGTCCTCGCGACCGGCGCGGCCATCTACGGCTTCAACTCGGCGCAGTCGATCGCGGTCATCCCCCTGATCAACGCGCTGAGGGCGGCACTGATCACCAAGGGTCTGGCGTCGACCTGAGGCATAACCCCGTGAAGATCACCCTTCACATGTGCTCAAGGGGGCGGCCGCTCCAGTTGACGGCCGCCCTCATAAGCCTTCGCGACAACGAGAGCGGCGAGCACGCGGTCCGCTACGCCGTCGCGGTCGATGTGGACGACAAGCCGACCATCGGCACGCTCGTTTCGCTCCAGGCCAAGCTGCCGCTTGGATATCGAGTGGGAGAGCGCCCCGTGTCCATGGACGCGCTGCACAACCAGCTCGCTCGCGACATTCCGGCGGACGTTTACGTCTGCTTCATCGACGACGCGCTCTGCCTGACGAAAGGGTGGGACGCGGAGATCGCCGAACTCTACGCGAATAACCCCAAGGGTCTCTGGTGGTGGCGGTCGAAGGGCGAGGACATGACCCTGATGCCGATCACGTCCGAGGCGTGGCGGGCGACGGCGGGTCGGATCTTCCCCGAGCACTTCCCATTCTGGTGGGGCGATACGTGGTTGGCTGAGGTCTACATGCTCGCGGCCGAGAAGCCGCTGGCGTTCGCGCCTATCGAGTTCATCGACTGCCCGACCAAGACCCACAACATGCGGGATCTCCGCTTCTGGCACAGCTTCTATCTCTGGCTCCAGCCCGAGCGGATCGCCGAGGCCAAGGACATGGCGCTGAAGATGGGCTTCCACACGCCGAAGATCACGGGCGCGCTGGCGAGGATCGTAGGTGCGCCTCCGAAGGATTTCCTCAAGCTGATTGATCACGCCGAGGCAACCCAGGGCGACCACAGCGAGCCGCACGAGGGCTACAAGATCGCGACGGCCCGGGCCGTCGCGCGGATGGAAAGCGGGATAGCTGGCCCTCCTCCGGGGCTGGCACTCGAAGACCTCCTTACGCCGGACGTCGAGGCCGCGCTGCGGGCATTCTTCCCAGATCTGGCTGATGAGATGAAGGTAAAGGCAGCGTGACCCTCCTCACCTTGGCGCAAGCCGCCGCCGACAAGATCGGCCTCCGCCGCCCGGCCGCCATCATGACGTCGACCGATGGCGAGGTGCAGAAGCTCCTCCGCAACATCAACGAGGAAGTGACGGACCAGATCGCAGCGGCCTACTGGCAGCAGATTCGGACGGAGCAAACATTCACCGGCATCGCCGGGTCGACGCAAACCGGCATCCTCCCGTCCGACTTTAACCGCATGGTGCCGGAGACCTTCTGGAACCGATCGGCTCAGCAGCTCGTCACTGCCGTCGCGAGCGCGGTCGAGTGGCAGAATCTCAAGGCCATCTCGTATCTCGGCATTCCAAAATTCGTGATCCGGGGCAGCGTGCTCTACATGCTGCCGGCGCTGGCCGGCGGCGAAAGCCTCGCCTTCGAGTACATCTCCAACAACTTCGCTCGCGCGGCCTCTGGCGGTGCGGCGCAGAGCGCGTTCCTTGTGGACGGCGATACGACCGTCCTCGACGAACCGCTGATCACGCTCGGCGCGATCTGGCGCTACAAGATGGACGAGGGCTTGCCCTACGCGGCGGACAAGCAGAAGTACGACCTTCGGCGCGAGCTTCTTCTCGGCAATAACGAGCCGACATCCCAAATCATGCTCTCGGCCGACCTGTTCGGCGGCGAGCGCGCCTATAGCGGCGCCCCGACTGCCGGCGCGACGTCGGCCCTCTACGGATGACAGGGGTGTCGCGGTCGGCATCGCTGCCGGCGCCGGTCGAAGGGTGGGATACGCGCGAGGCGCTGGCGGACATGCCGCCGAAGCGCGCGATCATCCTCGACAACTATTTCTGCACCAAGGAAAAGGTCAACATCCGGCCTGGGTACGCCTCGCACGCAACGGGCCTCGGGTCCGCCGTCGAGACGCTGATGGAGTATGTACCGCAATCCGGCTCGCGCGTGCTGTTCGCCGCGGCGGGGACGGCGATCTATAACGTCACTGCGGCGGGCGCGGTCGGCGCGGGCGTCGTCACCGGGCTCGCGAATGCCCGGATGCAGTATCTCCAGTTCGGCACGTCGGGCGGACAGTTCCTGATCTGGTTCAACGGCGCCGATACACCGCAGCTCTGGAACGGCTCGACATGGGCCAATACGACGATCAGCGGCCCGACCGTCACGAGCCTGATATGGGGCAACAACCATCAGCGCCGGCTCTGGGTCGGCGAGGATAACAGCCTCACGGCATGGTATGGCGCGGTCAACGCCATCGGCGGCACGTTCACGTCATTCGCGCTGGCCGCGCTCGCGCGCAAGGGCGGCGAGATCGTGGCGATGGGGACGTGGTCGCGGGACGGCGGCGACGGCCAGGACGATGTCGCGGTATTCATCACCTCCGAGGGCGAGTGCATCGTCTATCAGGGGACGGACCCGGCCTCGGCGAGCACATGGGCGCTTGTCGGGGTCTTCGAGATCGGCAAGCCCATCGGCCGGCGGTGCATCAAAAAGGCGGGCGCCGATCTTCTGATCGTCACGGACGAAGGCGTTGTCCCGCTCTCGAGCATCCTTTCCATCGATCGGTCGCAATCCGAGCGGGTTGCGCTGACCCAGCAGGTCAACCGCGCATTCAACGATTACGTGAGGGCTTATGGCTCCCTGTTCGGGTGGGAGCCATTCATGTACCCGCGCCGGGCGATGCTTCTCTTCAACGTCCCGCTTTCGACGACGGTATCGGAACAGATCGTCTTCAACACGATGACGAAGGCGCCGTCGCGGTTCGTCGACATCAACGCCGCGTGTTGGTCCCTTCTCGGGAACGATGCATACTTCGGCGGGTTTAACGGCACCGTCTACCGTTTTGACAACAGCGCCGTCAGCGACAACGGCAGCGCCATCGTCACGGATGGTCTGCAGGCGTTCAGTTACTTCGGCGCCCCGGCGGTTACCAAGGCATTCAAGTTTGCGGGGCCGGTGTTCGAGGTCGACCGCATACCGGCGGTGGCCGTCGAGATGAATGTCGACTTCCGGGTCTTCGACGTGTCGGCGACCCCGACCGATCTCGACGGCCTCGCGGGGGTCTGGGACGGCGGCTTCTGGGATGAGGCCGTCTGGGGCGGCGACCGTGACGTTTACGACGGGTGGATCGGCGTCCGGGGCATCGGACGATCCGGGGCGCTCCGGATCAAGACATCGTCGACCACGCTGACCGGCGGGTGGATCGCAACGGATTTCATTTATGTGCCCGGAGGGCAGATGTGATGCTCAATCGAATGTTCCCTGGCGCCATGGGCTTTGGAAGCATGGGGCCTCAGCCGATGGCGTTCCGTGCAGGGCCGAAGATAATGGGCGGCGGCGCGATGGCGGGAATGCCATACGACCAGCCGATGTCGCGGCAGCGTCCGGCGGCCCCGGCCGCGCAAGGCCCGGCGCCATGGATTGACGCGGGCGGCGGCGAAACGAACAACAGCGACCCGCGCGGCGGCGGACGCGACCAGCGCAGTTACGGCAGCTTTACCGAGATGATCGGCCATCCCGACTTCCGGGGCGATTGGGGCAAGCTCGCCGCGATGGCGTCGCCGATGATGAGCTTCGGGCGCAACATGATCACCGGCAGCGACCCGATCCAGGGCGGCAACTTGTCGGACGGCGGCGTCAACGCGGCCGACCTCGGGGCGTCGCTCGCCGAGGGCAATACCACGGGCATGTTCGCGAACGGCGGCGTCGTCGGCCCCGAAGACATGCGCGGACCTAATCCGCCGGGACCGGACCAGGGATTCGTCGGCGTCCATGAGGGCGAGATGATCCTGAACCGGCCCCAGCAACTCGCGCTGATGCGGGCGCTCATGGGGCGCTGATGCGGGCGCCTGTTCTTCTCACCGGGCATGACGATGACGTGGCTCGGTGGGTGGCGCAGCGTATCCCGCACGTCAACGAGTTCGGCGAGTGCGTCGCGCTCGGCGTCGGCGATGAGGAGCGGGGCAAACTCTATGCCGGCGTCGTCTTTCACGACTACCAGCCGGCCTATCGCAACATTCAACTGAGCATGGCGGCCGATAGTCCGCTTTGGGCGTCGCGATCGGTGATCCGGTCGATCCTTGATTATCCGTTCAGGCAGCTCGGCGTCTGGATGGTCTGGACCATGACGCCGCTTGGAAACGAGCGGGCGCTCAGGGTCAACGAACACGTCGGGTTCAAGCGCAAGCCAATCGTCCCGCATGTCTTCGGGCCGAAGAAGCACGCGGTTATCTGCCAGATGCTCGCGCCCGATTTCGCGCGGCTCTATGGAGATGGTTGATGGGAAAGAATTCGCCGAAGCCGCCGGACCCCTACGAGACGGCGCGGGCGCAGGGCGCCATGAACCGCGAGACGGCCATCACTCAGGCCGGGCTCAACATGGTCAATCAGTACACGCCCGGCGGCACCCTCGAATATACCCAGAATGGCACCTGGGAAGACGGCACGCCTCGCTACAACGCGCGCCAGACGCTTTCGCCCGATCAACAACAGCTCTACGATGCGTTTAACCGTATCCAGGGCGGATACGCGAAGACGGCCGAGAACCAGCTTTCGCAACTGATGTCCCGGCTCTCTCAGCCGTTTTCGACCGCACAGGCAGCCTCCGGCCAGGGCGCCGGGCCGTCCGCTGGACCGAGCCCGCTGAGACCGCTTCCGGGGCCGGGAACGCAGATTGCGATGTCGGGGGGCATGGACAACATGCAGTTCGGCGATCCCTCCGCCCCCGGCTCCCAGACCATTCAACCTCCGGGTCCGCAGCTCGGCGGCGGCGGCGGCATGATCCGCTCCCTCGACATGGGCGGCCTCCCCGGCCTCGACAGCGACGCCTCGGCGAGGAACGGCGTGCGCTATAGCCTCGGCGGCGGCGCCCCTATCCAGTCGGGCTTTAGAGATGTCGGCGGCACGCTCCGAGGCTTCGCGGATGTCGGCGGTCAGCAGCGGGGCCTCGACTTCTCGGCCTTCGGCGATCCGAACATCTCGCGGACCCGGGTTGAGGACGCGCTGATGCAGCGGCTCAACCCGCAGCTCACTCAGGACCGCGATGCGCTCGAAGTGAAGCTCGCCAATCAGGGCCTCACGCCCGGCACGCAAGCCTACGATCAGGCAATTGACGGCTTCAACCGCCAGGTCAACGACGCCCGCCTTGGCGCCATCATGAATGCCGGCGGTGAACAGTCGCGCATCTTCGGGCTCGGTCTACAGCAGGGCCAGTTCGCCAATCAGGGGCAGGAGAGGGACTATGCCCAGGCGCTCGGCCGGGCATCGTTCGCGAATACCGGACAGGCGCAGGACTTCGGGCAGGCGCGGGATCGGGCCGCCTTCTCCAATCAAGCGCAGGCGCAGGGCTTCGATCAGAGCGCCAAGGATGCGGCCTTCTGGAATGCGGCGCAGGAACAGGAGTTCGGGCAGTCGCTCGCGAATGCCGGCCTCAACAATCAGGCGCGTTCGCAGGGGGTCAACGAGCGGTTGGCGGGGGCGAACTTCTCCAACACCGCGCGTCAGAACACGATCAGCGAGGCAATCCAGGAACGTCAGCAGCCGCTAAACGAACTGGCGGCGTTGCTCTCGCGCGCGCAGGTTCAGGGGCCGAGCTTCGTCAACACGCCGCAGACGGGCGTCCAGGGCGTCGACCTGACCGGCCCGACGATGCAGGCGTACCAGCAACAGCTCGCCCAGCGGAACGCAATGATGGGCGGCCTGTTCGGGCTCGGCGGCGCGGCGTTGGCCGGCGGCCGGTTCTGGTAAGGGAGGGATAGGATGCCGCAGCCTCTTTACGGCCCCCAGCCGTCCCGGCAGGCGCTGGCGCGCGAGCGTCTGGCGCAGGCGCTCCTCGGGCAAGGCATGGACGCCTCTCCGGTCCAGCACCCGCTCCAGGGGCTCGCCAGGATGGCGCAGGCGTATTTCGGCTCGCAGATGCTCAAGAAGGGCGAGGAAGACGCGGCGAAGCGGGACAGCGACTATGCCTCGGGCCTCAACGCGGCGCTCATGGGCGCCGATAGCGCCGGGATGATCGCCGACCGGCTGGCTGGGTCCGGCAATGCCGACCTGGCCCGGATGGCACCTCAGTACCGCATGGCGGATATCGAGGGCCGGCAGCGCCAGGCCGAGGCGGCGGCGAAGCGCCAAGCCGATCAGGCGCTCAAGGAATGGGAATTCATGAACGACCCGTCCAAGCGGTATCGCGAGGCCGGAGGATCGATATTCGATCTCCAGGGTGCCGACCCACTCAAGCCGGCATGGTCGAAGCCTGAGAAGCCGGAGCCACCGGCGGCGCCCATCGCCGAATACAATTTCGCGCGGGGGCAGGGCTTCCAGGGCTCGCTTCTGGACTATCAGAAGGCAAAGTCGGACGCCGTCCGCCGGACGGATGCCGTGTGGCAGATCGACCCGACCGATCCGCTTATCCAGATCAATGTGCTGACCGGCGAACGGAAGGCGATGCCCGGCGCAGAGAAAGCCCAGGCGAAGCGCGACCAGGCGGAGGCCGCCATGGGCGACACGGATCGGATGATCACTTCGGCAACCGAATTGCTTGGGCATCCGGGCCGGAAGGCTGGTACCGGCATGTCAAGCGTATTCAACATGATCCCGGGCACCGACGCTTACGGCTTCCAGACGAAGCTGAACACGCTCAAGGCGCAGGTCTTCCTGCCCGAAGTGCAGAAGATGGTCGGCATGGGCGCGCTGTCCAACGCCGAAGGCGAGAAGATCAGCGCAGCATTCGCCGCGCTTGATCCCGGCATGAAGGAAGAAGAATTCGAGGCGAGCCTTAGGGGGGCGCTAACCTATATGAAGGAGGCTCGCGACCGCTTTGCGCGGAAGGCTGGTCAGCCGAAGGTCGACTATTCGAAGCTGTCGGATGATGAGGCAATCGCGCTGTCTCAGGGCGTGCCGCCGAAGGTCAGGACGTACAACCCCACGACCGGCAAGCTGGAATAATCCCGATGATCCAGATCAAGGCGCCGGATGGGTCTATCGTCCAGTTCCCGGACGGAACCGACGATGCCACCATCGTCAATGTGATGAGCCAGAGTTTCCCGTCGCCGGCCGCGAAGAAGCCGACCGAAGGGCGCCCCGCCACCCTCGGCGACGTTGCCGCCTCCGCGATGACCTTCGGCCTGACCAACGACATAGCCGGCCTCGCCCGCGCTGCGCCCGCCGCCGCCAGGTTCGTCGGGTCCAAGATCGGCGTGCCCGGCGTCCAATATCAGGA